>Ga0180437_10007992_pt1 | contig 13592 bp, 11 predicted proteins | sample SS_ome_4_FD_132410 | JGI IMG/M metagenome (GOLD analysis project Ga0180437, IMG submission 132410) | Hypersaline lake sediment archaeal communities from the Salton Sea, California, USA - SS_3_D_1 metaG | ecosystem: Environmental > Aquatic > Non-marine Saline and Alkaline > Hypersaline >...
CCGAGACCCCTTAGCTTCGAAGGAAAACCTGTGGCGGGAGCAGACCTGGAAGGAGTCATGTTTGGCTTGAACCTCCTTTCCGATGCAAACCAAGTAAAGGTCAATCCTAAGCTCTTTCAGGGTAAGAGAGTGATAGTAGTGGGTGGTGGTAATGTGGCATTTGACGTAGCAAGAACTGCCCGACGATTTGGTGGGAATGTTTCGATTGTGTCCCTAGAGTGTGAAGATAAATCCTCTAAAGACGGAATCCCAGCTGATGTGGAAGAAATAGAAGGCGCTAGTGAGGAAGGGATTAAGATTATCTATTCCCGAGGGGTAGAGGAGATAATTGGCGAGGATGGAAAATTCAGGAAGATAAATTGTCCCCGGTGCACATCGGTCTATGATGAAATGGGATATATTGGATTTAATCCTAAGTTCGACCGAAGTGATGTGATATATCTTGAGGGGGACGTGCTGCTCATCACTATAGGGCAAGCTCCAGAGAGGAAATTTTTCGAGCAAGAGGGTTTACTCGATGAAAGAGGCAGGCTTGATATAGACCAGCTTAGTCTCATGAGCAATCGAAAAGAAGGTATTTTCATCGGAGGCGATGTGGTGCGAGTAGGCTTCGCCGCAGAGGCAATGAGAGACGGGATGATAGCTGCAGAGTCCATAGACCGCTACCTCAAAGGCGAAGACTTAAAAGAAGGAAGGGGAAAGGAGCACGAGAAAGCAGCTATCCCGAGTCTTACGGACTACAAGCCCCAACCTAAACTTACATGGTTGCCCGCGGAGGAGAGGCTAAACTTTGAACCCTTCGAGAAGGGATTCACCTTGGAAGAAGCAGTGGAAGAGGCCGAGAGATGCCTATACTGCGGCCCATGTAAGAGCTGTAAAGCATGTGTGGTGCTAGGGCTTCAACTTGAGATACCAGAGATTGAACTCAACCAAGAGATATGTAGCGGATGCGGGATCTGTGTTGCCCTGTGCAGCTATGACGCAATTAAATTAAAGAAATCTGACAACGGGACAGTTGCAGCTATAGATGACCTTAGGTGCAAGCGATGCGGCGTTTGTGTTGCTGCCTGCCCCAGCGAAGCGATTATCCAGGAGCACTTCACTGCCGAAGAAATTATGGCCGAAATCGAGGGAGTGTTAGTATAAATTTCAAACAGATTATCGCATCTCCTGAGAAGCGCCTTAAATGTCAAAAGCAACCAAGCAATCCCTCAGGCTAGCTCGTATTAGCGTCCGTGGCATTGTTCAGGGCGTCGGCTTCAGACCTTTTGTCTACAGCTTAGCCACTAAACACAACCTCAAGGGATGGGTTTACAACACCTCGGAGGATGTCAAGATTGAGGTAGAAGGTGAAGCAGCAGCTATTGAGCAGTTTGAGCACGCATTGCAAACAGAAGCCCCACCGCTAGCTCACATCGAGGGCGTGACTATCAAATATCATCCGCCTATCGGTCATAAAAGCTTTGAGATTCGGCATAGCCAAACCGTGGAGGGGAAATACCAGCTCATCTCCCCTGATGTTGCCACCTGTCAACCTTGCTTAAGTGAACTGTTGGACCCTGAAGACCACCGCTACCGCTATCCCTTTACCAACTGCACAAATTGCGGCCCACGCTTCACCATAATCGAAGATATGCCCTATGACCGCCCCAAAACAACCATGCGCTATTTCCAGATGTGCCCCCAATGCCAAGCAGAATATGACAATCCTCTGGATCGCCGCTTCCATGCTCAGCCCAATGCGTGCCCAAAATGCGGTCCCCAAGTTGACTTGGTTGATAACCAGGGCAACCAAGTAACAGAGCCCAATCCCATAGCCGCTGCCAGTCAGCTCCTTAAAGAAGGAAAAATTGTTGCCATCAAGGGCTTAGGTGGTTTTCTCTTAGCCTGCGATGCTACAAAGGATACAGTAGCTAAAACATTGCGGCAGAGGAAGAAGCGCTCATCCAAGCCATTTGCCATAATGGTAAGTGATATAGACGAAGCCAAAAAGCATTGCCATGTCAGCCCAGAGGAGGAGAAATTACTCACCTCGCCTCAAAGCCCCATCGTACTCATGAGATGGAAGGAGGATTCATCTGTATCTCGAGAGGTAGCTCCAAACTTAAAATATTTAGGGATTATGCTGCCATATACACCCCTACACCACATACTGCTTAGGGATACAGGGCTGCCTTTAGTGATGACTAGCGGCAACCTCAGTGAAGAGCCCATCGCCAAAGACAATGATGAAGCCTTAAGGAGACTCTCTGGGATTGCCGATTATTTCCTAATCCACGACCGGGATATCTATTCTCGCTACGATGACAGCGTTGCCACATTGGAAAGGGGCACAAGCCAGCTTATGAGACGAGCGCGTAGCTACGCTCCATATCCCATGCACCTGACGTTTAAAGCCAAGCAGGTGCTTGCTTGCGGCGCTGAAGAGAAAAATACCTTTTGCTTAACAAAAGATGACTACGCCTTCTTGAGTCAACACATCGGCGATATGGAGAATATGAAAACCCTGGAACATTTCGATAGTACTATCTCTCTGTACGAAAGACTTTTCCGTATAGAGCCTGAAATCATTGCCCATGACCTCCACCCCGATTACCTTGCCACCAAGTATGCCCAGGAATTAGGCGAGTTCGGTATAAAGCTTGTTCCTGTGCAGCATCACCATGCCCATATTGCCAGTTGCATGGCCGATAATGGACTGGAGGCCCCGGTTATAGGCATTGCCTTCGATGGCACGGGGATGGGCACGGATGGAAATATCTGGGGAGGGGAATTCCTAATAGCTGACTGCCGTAATTTTAGCAGAGCAGGCCATTTGGAATACCTGCCTTTGCCCGGAGGAGACGCAGCCATAAAAAGACCCTACCGCACTGCCATAGGCTATATCCTCACTCTATTAGGGGAAAATACATTGAACCAAGATGTATCTCTTATGAGGAAAGTCGACGAGATTGAAATAGAGATCATCAAACGCCAAATAGAAAGGAAAATTAATTCACCGCTCAGCTCAAGCATGGGACGTCTTTTTGATGCCATATCAGCCCTGCTAGGCATAAGGAGCGAAATAGATTATGAAGGACAGGCAGCTATAGAGCTGGAGATGGCTGCCCATGAAAAAGATAGTGCCAATGCCCATGAGAAATATCCGTATCACATAGTAGAAGACAAGGGAATAAGAATCGTGCAACTGAGAGACTTGCTCTCAGCCATAATAGAAGACTTGCATCAAGGCATCCCCAAGGGGAGGATATCAGCCAAATTCCACAATGCCGTGGCCCAGATGACAAACGAAATGTGTCACTTGATAGCTAATGAAACTGGCATCAGCCAGATAGCCTTAAGTGGCGGCGTATTCCAGAATCGCTTACTGTCAGGAAAAACGGTTGAACTCCTGGAAAAGAGTGGCTTCCAGGTTTTCACACATAGACAGGTACCTACCAATGATGGGGGCATCTCCCTGGGGCAGGCTGTCATTGCCAATTTCGCAACTATCACAACGCCCCAACGAAGAGATGCCATCACGCTATTGACAAAATAAAGAGCAGGGTTTATATTTTAAATAATTAAATATAGAAAAGGCTGAGAACAGGAGTAGTACAGCTTAAGGCGGAGGTCAGAGAGTCGGGTGAGGTGTGAGCCGATACTTGCGCGAGGCTGGAATGGACCTGGGAGCTGCAAACCGAAAGGTTAACACCCAGTAGGCTTTGTCACAGGGGCAGTGTTATCAGAGCCCAGGGTATCGCTCTAAATTGAGCTGTACCTGAGAAGAGGTGGTCGAAAAGACCGAAATAGGGTGGCACCGCGAAGATTAAAACCTCTCGCCCCTTGGGCGAGAGGTTTTTTATTATGAGGCGCAGCTAATATGTATTATCCGAAACTGGAAGAGGTTCGCCAATTGAAGAGATACGGCAATCTGGTACCAGTTTGCCGTGAAATTCAGGCTGACTTGGAGACGCCTGTATCCGCTTACCTTAAGATAGCCCGCGGCAACTACTCCTTCCTCCTCGAGAGTGTTGAGGGTGGAGAGCGGCTGGCCCGCTATAGCTTCATTGGCACCCAACCCTCCCTTGTCTTAAGGACAGGAAAAGAAAACCCCGTTGACCCATTGCAACTGGTGGAAAAAGAGTTCAGTCAATTTCATCCCGTATCCATTACCAACCTGCCGAGATTCCACGGCGGCATGGTTGGCTATTTGAGCTACGAGGTTGCCCGCTACTTCGAGAGACTGCCCTCCCCCGATAAAGACCCCCAAGAACTCCCCGAGTCTGTGCTGATGCTGGCAGACACCCTCCTGGTTTTCGACCATCTCACCCACAAAATCAAGGTTGTCTCTCACGCTCACCTGGATGGGGATGTTGAAACAGCATATCGGGATGCAATTCGGAAAATTGACAGCCTGGCAGATAGGCTGGAGCAGCCAATACCTCCCGAAGCTCCGAAGAATGTTCCCACAACCAAGTCCGATGTGTTATCAAACTTTTCTCAAGCAGAGTTTGAGGCTGTAGTATCTCAAGCCAAGGAGTATATTTATGCCGGCGATATAATCCAGGCTGTCTTATCACAGCGCCTGGCAAGGCCTACTCATGCCAGCCCTTTCGCTATATATCGGGCGCTGCGCTCCATTAACCCTTCTCCCTACATGTACTACCTCCACTTGGGTGATTTCTACATTGTCGGAGCTTCGCCCGAGCTTCTGGTGCGAGTTGAGGATGGCATGGTATCCAATCACCCCATTGCTGGCACTCGTCGTCGAGGTAGGGATGTTGCTGAAGACCTGACCTTGGAAGAGGAACTCAAGAACGACGAGAAGGAGCGTGCGGAGCATATCATGCTCGTCGACCTGGGGCGCAATGACATCGGCAGAATCAGCGAGCCAGGCACAGTCGAGGTAAGCCAGCTAATGGATGTAGAACGCTATTCCCATGTCATACATCTGGTATCTCACGTCCAGGGCAGGCTCAGGGCTGGACTTTCTCAGTTTGATGCTCTCCGCTCTTGCTTTCCTGCGGGCACTGTTTCCGGCGCACCCAAGATTCGAGCTATGGAGATCATCGCCGAACTGGAAAGAGAGAAACGGGGACCCTATGCCGGCGCAGTGGGCTACTTCGACTTCTCGGGCAACCTGGATACTGCTATCGCCATACGTACCATTATTATCAATAATAATATCGCTTATATCCAAGCGGGTGCCGGCATCGTCGCCGATAGTATCCCCGAGCGCGAATATCAGGAAAGCCTGGCAAAGGCACAGGCATTGCTCGCTGCTATTGACCAAGCGGAGGCAAACCAGTATGCTTTTACTAATAGATAACTATGATAGCTTTACCTATAACCTCTTCCAGTATCTAAGTGAACTAGGGGAAGAAGTATGGGTGACTCGTAATGATAAGGTGAACCTGGAAGAAATCGAGAGGAGATCTCCCCAGCATATCGTCATCTCCCCTGGTCCGGGCACCCCAGAGCAAGCTGGCATCTCCAACGATGTTATCCGCAAATTTGGAAGTTACTCAGCTATTCTGGGGGTCTGCCTTGGTCACCAGTGCATCGGATATAGCTATGGAGCTAAAGTTAATCGAGCTAGCGAAATCAAGCATGGCAAATCGTCGCTCATCCATCATGATGGCAAGGGGATTTTTCAGGGACTGCCCAACCCCTTTCCCGCCATTCGCTATCACTCCCTGGCGGTGGTGCCTGATGACCTGCCCGATTGTCTTGAGCTCAGTGCCTGGACAAACGAGGGCATAATTATGGGGCTGCGCCACCGCCAGTTTCCCGTAGAGGGCGTTCAGTTTCACCCCGAATCAATCATGACCGAAGTGGGCAAGGACTTGCTCAGGAACTTTCTAAAGCAAGGAGTACAACAGTGATTAAGGAAGCCATAGCCAAGCTGGTTTTGGGTCGCTCACTCACCTTTGAGGAGGCGGCAGCCGTAATGGAGGAGATAATGATTGGCGAGGCAACGCCAGCTCAGTTTGCCGCTTTTGTCACCGCGCTACACATTAGAGGAGAGACGGTGGATGAGATTGCTGGCCTAGCCAGTGTCATGCAGGCTAAGGCAGCCCCGGTTCAAGCCACCCCACCAGTGCTTGACACCTGCGGGACCGGGGGTGATAACTCATGCAGCTTCAACATCTCCACAACAGCCGCTTTCGTTGCCGCTGGCGCAGGGCTCAAAGTAGCCAAGCATGGCAACCGGGCAATGTCCAGCCACTGCGGCAGCGCAGATGTCCTGGAGGCACTGGGAGTAAAGATTGAGCTTGGGGCTGAAGCTGTCGCTCAATGCCTGGAAAGAGTGGGCATCGGTTTTATGTTCGCTCCCACCTTCCACCCAGCGATGAAATATGCCACTGCCCCCAGACGCGAAATTGGAATTCGGACGGTTTTCAATATTCTCGGCCCCCTGACCAACCCAGCCAAAGCCAAGTTTCAGGTCATCGGCGTCCCTTCTAAGGAACTGGGAGAGAGAATTGCTTCTGCCCTCCATCGCCTGGGCACAGAGCATTCCTTAGTGGTACACGGCATAGATGGCATGGATGAGATTTCAATCAGTGGGAAATCTCTGGTATGGGATGTCAATCGAAATAGGGTATTGCCACCCTACGAAGTTTCTCCCGATGATTTGGGATTTATGAAGGCAAGCATGACCCAAATTAAGGGAGGGACAGCCAGGCAAAATGCCAAGATTATGCGTGGCATATTGAGCGGAGAGGTGGGAGCCAGGCGGAATATAGTCATCATGAATGCTGCTGCCGCATTAGTGGCTGGCAATCAAGCATCAGACCTCAAAGAAGGAGCTTGCATTGCAGAAAAGACGATCGACAGCGGAAAAGCTCTGGCTAAACTCGACGAGCTAATCAAGCTCAGCCACAGCTTACATAAGGAGCAGTCAGCACTCAGCGGATAGCATGCGGCATTTAGCCGAAAACTGATGGCTGAAAGCCGGGAATAAAGAAATGTTGGATAAGATTATCGCCCAGAAAAGGGAGGAGGTTGAGCAAAGAAAGAAGATAGCTACCACAACTTATTTACAGGAACGCGTTGCCCAGCAGAATCCGCCACTTGACCTCACCCTGGCCCTGAAAGGCGACCACATTCGACTGATTGCCGAGGTAAAGCAGGCCTCCCCATCACGGGGGGTGCTAAGCCCCAACCTCAATCCTACCAAGTTAGCCCAGACTTATGCTGAGGGTGGCGCTGCTGCCATTTCAGTGCTCACTGAGGCAAACTACTTTATGGGCAGCATTGACCACCTAGCAGCAATCAGAGAGGTGGTTAAACTTCCATTGTTGAGAAAAGATTTTGTCTTTGACCCTTATCAGGTATATGAGTCTCGGGCCTATGGTGCTGATGCTTTATTGTTGATAGCAGCTATCCTGAGCCAGAAACAGCTTGAGGAACTCGTCTCGCTGAGTCGTAACCTTGGCTTAGAATGCCTGGTCGAAGTGCACAATGAAGGCGAGGTGGAAAAGGCAGTTCTCAGCGAAGCGGAAATCATCGGAATCAATAATCGAGACCTCAATACCTTTACCGTGGATATAGATACAACGCACCGATTGCGGCCTCTCATTCCCCAAAAGCGAATTGTAGTTAGCGAGAGCGGCATTAAAAGCCGGAAGGATATTGAAAAGCTCGGGAAATGGGGGGTCGATGCTATACTCGTTGGCGAGGCTCTGGTTACCGCCGGTGACGTCTTGGCTAAGATGAAGGAGTTGCTAACATGACCCGTGTCAAAATTTGCGGGATCAGGGATAAGCCTCGTGCACTGGCAGCAGTTGAGGCTGGTGCCGATTTTATCGGGCTAGTCTTCGCTCCCAGCAAACGACGGGTAATTCCCGCCAAGGCACATGAGATAGCCAATGCAGTGAAGAAAAGCAGCGATACCACAAAAGTGGTCGGCGTCTTTGTCAATGCACCAGCTTCTGATGTGAATAAGCTCGCCGATTTTTGTGCCTTAGACTGGATTCAGCTCAGCGGCGATGAATCCTGGGAATACTGCCGCGAGATCGTTAAACCGGTTATCAAGGCAATCCGGGTAGATCAACAATCCTCCGAAGAACTCTACTCTGATCTATCTGCTGGAAATAAATTGCTATACCCGCAAAGCTTTATCGCCCTCCTTGATTCACAGGTTACAGGTAAGTATGGCGGAACAGGAGAAAGCTTCGACTGGAGCTTAGCTCAACAAGTGGCTAAGAGATTTTCGGTCATCATCGCCGGTGGACTCGACCCGAATAATGTAGCCCAGGTAATCGAGACAGTAAGACCCTGGGGAGTAGATGTCTCCTCCGGGGTAGAGACAGGAGGGGTCAAGGACATAGCCAAAATAAGAACGTTCATCGAATTGGTAAGGAAAGTTGATGAGAGAAGAGAAGCAGCTACCTAATTCTCACGGTTATTTCGAGCAGTTTGGCGGCAAGTTCGTTCCTGAGACTCTTATGCCGGCCTTGGGTGAGTTGGAGGCAGCTTACGCAGAGGCGAAGCGTGATTCGTCCTTCTGGGCTGAATTCGATTCTTTGTCCCGTGACTATTCGGGAAGGCCAACACCGCTTTATTTCGCTGAAAGGCTCACCAGGCATTGCGGGGGTGCGAAAATCTTCCTCAAAAGGGAGGACCTGCTTCATACTGGAGCCCATAAGATAAACAATGCTCTGGGGCAGGGCCTCCTTGCCAAGAGAATGAAAAAACAAAGGATTATCGCTGAGACCGGCGCTGGCCAACATGGGGTAGCTGCTGCCACTATTTGTGCCAAGCTGGGACTGGATTGTATTGTCTATATGGGTGAGGAGGATGTGCAGCGTCAAGCACTCAACGTCTTTCGCATGAAGCTGCTGGGGGCAGAGCTGCGTCCTGTCTCATCAGGCACCAGAACGCTGAAAGACGCCGTCAATGAGGCTATTAGAGATTGGGTAACTAACGTCAGAAATACCTATTACCTTCTGGGCTCGGCAGTGGGTCCTCATCCTTACCCGGTGATGGTGCGTGATTTTCAATCGATCATAGGCAAAGAAACCAGAGAGCAGCTTTTGGCTAAATGCAATCGTTTGCCTGACTATATAATCGCTTGTGTAGGTGGAGGGAGCAATGCCATCGGGATTTTCCACCCCTTTGTGAACGATAAAGACGTCAAGTTTATCGGAGTAGAGGCGGCAGGAAGGGGAATCAAGACTGGAAAACACGCAGCCTCCCTGGTTGCAGGTACAGTAGGAGTTTTGCATGGGACAAAATCCTATGTCCTCCAGGATGATGCCGGTCAGATTTTAGGAACTCAAAGCATTGCCGCCGGATTGGATTACCCCGGGGTAGGACCCGAGCATAGTTATTACAAGAAGATGGGACGTGCCACCTATGTCGCGGTGGATGATAGTGATACGCTAGAAGCCTTCCAGCTTCTCTGCCAGACTGAAGGCATTGTCCCTGCGCTTGAACCAGCCCACGCTATATCCTACGCCGCCAAAATGGCAGGCTCCCTTCATAAGGAGCAAATTATTGTGGTCAACTTGAGTGGGCATGGCGATAAAGACATGGACATTGTAGTCAAAGCACTGGGGGTGAAGCTTTGAGTCGCATTGACTCCGTTTTCGCCCAAGCAAAGCATGCTGCCCTCATTCCCTACATCACAGTAGGTTATCCCAGTGTTGAAATAACCTTGAAAGCAGTGCCCCTTCTCGCCAGTAGCGGATGTGACATCATCGAGTTAGGTATCCCATTCTCCGACCCCCTGGCTGACGGTGCCACTATCCAGCGAGCAAGCTATGAAGCGCTCAGGCAAGGAGTTACCCCCAAGGTCTGCTTTGAGGTGGCTCAGGAGCTAAGGCGGCGAGTAGGAATTCCACTGGTATTTATGACTTACTACAACCCTGTGCTGAAGTTCGGGTTAGAGCAATTCTGCTCGAGGTGCGCCGAGGTGGGGATTGACGGGTTGATTATACCTGACCTGCCACCCGAGGAAGGAGAGGAACTTGAACAATCAACGGGAAGGCACGGGCTTGACCTTACTTATCTTCTCAGCCCAGCTAGCACCGAAGAACGCATCGAGCTAGTGACCTGCAGGTCAAGGGGCTTTATCTACTTGGTTTCCCTGACCGGCGTCACTGGTTCCAGGGATAAACTCCCTGAGGAACTGGAAGGTTTCGTAGCCAGGGTGAGGGAAAGGACTGAAAAGCCTCTGTGCGTTGGCTTCGGAGTCTCCACTCCGGAGCAAGCCCAAAGAGTTGCCAAGATAGCCGATGGAGTCATCGTTGGCAGCCGCATCATACAGTTAATGGAGGAAGATACCACCTTCTCCTCTCTCAAAACCTTTGCGTCAAGCTTACGAGAGGCTTTGGTCAATAGAATGGTAGAAGAAAACTAGGAGGTGAACATGCACTAGCTATTCTTAACGGAGTCAGCCTTAATATAAGATAGAAAGGAGAATAAAATGGAAAAAGGAATGTATTTTCTTGAGCAAAAGGATATGCCCACACGTTGGTACAACATTATGGCCGATATGCCTGGGGATATGCCACACGTGTTGCATCCAGGAACGGGAAAACCCGCAACTGTAGATGATGCAGCTGGCCTATTCTCCAGGGCATGTGCCGAGCAGGAATTGAACAGGAAAGACCGCTATATTGAAATCCCAGAGGAGTTACAGGCGGTTTATCGCACCTGGAGACCCACGGTGCTGCATCGGGCATATCGGCTGGAGAAGGCTCTGGATACGCCGGCCAAAATTTTCTATAAGTATGAGGGGACAAACCAGGCTGGTAGCCACAAGCCCAATACAGCGACAGCTCAGGCATACTATGCCAAGAAAGAAGGGCTCAAGGGCTTAAGCACTGAGACCGGTGCCGGACAGTGGGGTAGTGCCCTGAGTTTAGCCGGGGCATTCTTTGGTCTGGAGATCAAGGTATTTATGGTCAGCATCAGTTACCACCAGAAGCCATATCGCCGCATCGCCATGGAGACCTGGGGGGCCAACTGCGTCCCCAGTCCCAGCCCCGAGACCAAATCGGGGCAAGCTATGCTGGAAAAATGGCCTGATTGTCCTGGCAGTTTAGGTCTGGCTATTAGCGAGGCAATAGAATACATGACAACTCATCCAGACTATAGGTATTCGATTGGCAGCGTGCTTAACCATGTCCTGCTTCATCAGACTATCATCGGGGAGGAATGCCGGAAGCAAATGGAGATGGCAGAATCTTACCCTGATATTATCGTCGGCAACATCGGCGGTGGCTCAAACTTCGCCGGGCAGTTCTTCCCCTGGATTCGGGATAAAATTAGTGGCAAGAAGCCGAACATGCGCATCATCTGCTGTGAGCCAGAAAGCTGCCCCAGCGTGACCAAAGGACTTTATGCCTATGATTTTGGTGACATGGTTGGGATGACTCCCCTGATCAAAATGTATACGCTGGGCCATGGCTTTGTGCCGCCACCAATCCATGCCGGTGGACTCCGCTATCATGGGATGGCACCTACCATATGCCACCTACATAAGCTTGGTTTGGTTGAAGCCGTAGCTGTGCCTCAAACTGCCGCTTTTGCGGGAGGGGTACAGTTTGCCCGCACCGAGGGCATTATCAGCGGTCCTGAGCCCTGCCATAATGTCAGAGTAGCTATTGATGAAGCCCTCAAGTGTAAGGAAGAAGGCAAATCAAAAACCATTCTCATCGCCCATAGTGGGCACGGTCACTTCGACCTAGCTGCCTATGATGCCTACCTCTCGGGTAAGCTGACAGATTATGCTTATCCTGAGGAAGAAGTAAGGAAGGCACAGCTTGAACTGCCCAAGGTTCCCTGAAGAAATGGCTGGTGCCATGGCATGGGTCGCCATGGCGCCGGCCATCACTGGCATTTTTAATCCTGCGGGACATCATCCTCCAGTGCCCAAATCCCTCTCCGTTGAAGGGAGGAGTTAGAGCTTGTTCCGAGCTTGTCGCAGACAGTAGATGCCAGAGATGCTTACAAGGTGACTTTCATGTCTTCATAGCCCAGGCTTATGTCAGCTTCCAGTTCCTGAGCTAGCTGGCCTACCTCTTCCTTAATCTGCTGCTCATTGGGGTTGCCGATGTGAATGACGATGACACGGGGTAAATACCCTTTGAGTTGGCGGAATTGAGTAAGTTCCTCCTTCAAGAGGCGAGCCGAAAAATGGCCAACCTTCTCAAGCCAATCCCCACGCTCATTAGGTCCAGTAACTTCAGTGATGAGCAACTGAGGAGAAATATGCCGCCAGCAATCAGATATTCCAACCGTGGTGTCACCAGTGTAAAACAGGCTTTTGCCATCTGAAGAGGTGATTTGATAGCCAACGGCAGGTACGGAATGCTTTGCCGGCAGTGCTAAAACATCATACCTCGCAATAGCCTTTCTCTTATAAGGTTCAATAGCTTCCAGTAGGAGAGATGGTTTCTCTTTACTGGGATATTCCAGAAAATTTACATACATCTTGCCATCAAGAAGGCAGGTAGTAACGACGTCAAGCGTGTAGCGCAGAGCATAAACCTCTAGCTGCCCTTGCCAGTAATAACCAGCATTAGCAGCCAGAGTAACCAAATCCCGAGTATGGTCAAAGTGATGATGGGTCAGCAGAACTGTTTTTACCTTTTTTTGTTGGGGTAGAGAAAGGGCAGAGGTCAGTCCACCGGCGTCTATAGCTAAAGTGCCATCAATTAAAAGGGAAGTTAGCCGTGCTCCTTTCAGCTCAAATTGATGGGCCCCTAGAATTTGAATTTTCACTTTACTGGCTGTCTATAACTCTGTCAGTGGCACCAAGAAATTTATGCCATTGAGCTAATTCTTCAGCCAGAATCTGACGACCTTTCTCGGTTAACTCATAATATCGGCGCCTTTGCTTCCGGGCGACTTGCTGCCACGAACTCAAAACAAGCCCTCTGCTCTCCAAACGGCGCAATGCAGAGTAAATAGTGCTAGCCGCAAGGTCAAAATAGCCTTGGCTCCTTCGATCCAGTTCTCTGGCAATCTCGTAGCCATGCATAGGTAATTCATCGATAATGAAAAGCAACAAAGGCTCCACAACACCCCGCAGTAACTGTCGAACATAAGATTGAGTCATGGTTCTTTTAGTATATCAACTCTGCAAGATTAAATCACTCTGTCCCTGAGCCCAGGCGCAGATTTTTTACAAAGAATATAGCAGTGCTATAATAAGTTACAACGAAAAATGCCCAAAAAGATTGTATATATCCTGGTTGCCCTAACCCTGATAACGCTAACATTAACTATCAGTGCTTGCTCTATTTTTTCTTTTCCAACACCTACCTCGCCACAACCCGATAACTCAACCCAGCACACCAACCCCGACTGGACACCCCCCCCAGAGAACGAGTCGCCGGCTATTTCCTTGCCTGATTTTCCCCCTGTAATTGCCCAGGCAATCCCTTCAGTAGTCTCCGTAACCACAGAAAGAACCATCTCTGGTCTCTTTGGTCAATATACGCAGCCTGCTGCCGGTTCAGGGGTGATTATCGATGATGAAGGATATATTGTCACCAACAACCATGTAATTGAAGATGCCCAGAGTATCTACGTGGAGTTGAATGATGGTAGGACTTTTCCGGCATATCTAGTAGGCACCGATGTTCTAACCG
>Ga0180437_10007993_pt1 | contig 13592 bp, 6 predicted proteins | sample SS_ome_4_FD_132410 | JGI IMG/M metagenome (GOLD analysis project Ga0180437, IMG submission 132410) | Hypersaline lake sediment archaeal communities from the Salton Sea, California, USA - SS_3_D_1 metaG | ecosystem: Environmental > Aquatic > Non-marine Saline and Alkaline > Hypersaline > Sediment...
ATCGGCCTGTCACTTTGGCTACCACGTCTGCAGGCCTATCGGTAGCCACCTAAGGCGCATCCTTTCTCTATGTACCCCCGCGCGCCATTTGCGTGGGCGCTTGCCGGTGCGTTCGCCGGATTGCCAAAAAGCAGCGATAAGCCCATCTCGCTCCTCCTCCCGAGGCGGGAGCCCCCGCTTGAGACGGGGGGCTGGGGTGCATCAATCCCCGCTTGTCGTTCATGTTTACCCGGTGCTTCTGTTTCGTTGCGCTTTGGCCGCCGTGGTGGTATCGTGTCTGGGTGCGTTGGTTTGAGGATTCTGCCGCAAGCGCATTCTCAGACCCTTTGATGTAAGTGTTTCTGGCGTATCTGCTTATTTCCGTGTCTAGTAATACTATACTGGAAACGCTGCGTTTCGTCAAGGAGAAAATCGCCGCGAATCTCTATATATCGGTGAGCCAGAGAATCGAGGACTGGTCTATTCGAGTCGCTTTTTGCGGCGAACGCTGCGTGTAACCGCAAGATAACGGAAAGGGCCGACCACAAACGATCCCTTTCTTGATAGGGGGCCATGGAACGATTTGAGCTTGTAACGGACTTCAAGCCCGAGGGCGATCAGCCTACGGCGATCCCTGAGCTGGTGCGGGGTCTGTGCGAAGGGCTGCCGCATCAGGTGTTGCTCGGCGTCACCGGGTCGGGCAAAACGTTCACGGTAGCGAACGTTGTGGCCGAGGTAAACCGTCCCGCGCTTGTGATTGCGCCGAATAAGATTCTTGCCGCGCAGCTCTACGGCGAATTTAAGACGCTGTTCCCCAAGAACGCCGTCGAGTATTTCGTGAGTTACTACGATTACTACCAACCGGAAGCCTATGTGCCACAAAGCGACACGTATATCGAGAAAGATGCGTCGATAAACGAACAGATCGACAAGATGCGGCACTCGGCCACACGCGCCCTGCTCACCCGGCATGACTGCATCATTGTCGCCAGCGTGTCGTGCATTTACGGCATCGGCTCGCCGGAAACGTACCGCCAATTGCATGTCGAACTCGAGACGGGCGCCGAGATGTCCCGGGAAGACCTCATCGCCGGGCTGGTAGCGATGCAATATGAACGCAACGACGTGGATTTTCACCGGGGGACGTTCCGGGTGCGCGGGGATATTGTGGACGTGTTTCCTGCGTACGAGGCCGACGTAGCGGTGCGGATCGAGTTTTTCGGCGACGAGGTCGAACGGCTCGCCGAGATCGATCCGCTGCGCGGCCTTACGCTGCGGCGTGTGGCGCGAACCGCCGTCTATCCCGGGACGCACTACGCGACCACGGCGGATAATCTCCAACGGGCGATAGAAAGCATACGGTTCGAGTTGCAGGAGCAACTCAAGGCGCTGCGCGCGGACAACAAGCTTCTGTTTGCCGAGCGTCTCGAGCAACGGACGCGCTTCGACCTCGAGATGCTCAGTGAGATCGGCTACTGCAGCGGGATCGAGAATTATGCCCGGCATCTCGACGGACGGATGCCGGGCGAACCGCCGTATACCCTTCTGGATTACGTGCCCGATGACGGCATTGTCGTCATCGATGAGAGCCACATCACGGTACCGCAGTTGGATGGCATGTACAAAGGGGATCGCGCGCGAAAGGACAAACTTGTCGAGTACGGGTTCCGCTTGCCGTCGGCGCGCGACAACCGGCCGCTCAAGTTTCATGAATTCGAGCAGCGCGTCGAACAGCGCATCTACGTCAGCGCTACGCCCGGGTCGTATGAGTTGGAAAAGAGCGAGGGTTTGATCGTCGAGCAGATTGTGCGTCCCACGGGGCTGGTGGATCCGGAGGTCGAGGTCCGCCCCGCGACGAATCAGGTCGACGACTTGCTGGACGAGATCCGCGACCGCGCGCATAAAGGGGAACGGGTGCTCGTGACGACGTTGACGAAACGGATGGCGGAAGACCTTACGGAATATTACCATGACTTGAACGTCCGGGTTCGTTATATGCACGCCGATGTGGACACCCTCGAGCGGATCGAATTGGTGCGCGCCTTACGGAAAGGGGAGTTCGACGTCCTCATCGGCATCAATCTCCTTCGCGAAGGACTCGACATCCCGGAGGTGTCTTTGGTGGCCATCCTCGACGCGGACAAGGAGGGCTATCTCCGTTCGGAGCGCAGCCTTATCCAGACCTGCGGCCGCGCCGCCCGCAATGTCAACGGCAGGATCATCATGTACGCCGACCAGACCACCGGCTCGATGGCGCGCGCGACGGATGAGATGAACCGCAGGCGCCAGAAACAGATTGCGTACAACAAGAAGCATAAGATCACTCCCCGTTCGATCCAAAAGGCTATCACCGACGTTCTCGAGAGCATCCACGAACGCGACTACGTCACCGTCTCGATGGCGGCCGAAGACGAGGACCTGTACGTCGCCACCCTCGATATCCCGAGCACGGTCCGGAAACTCCGGCGCCAAATGAAGCGTGCCGCCGACAAGATGGAATTCGAGATGGCCGCCGAGTACCGGGACCGCATCCTCGCCCTCGAGAAGCGGCAAATCGAGGAAGGGCTGTAGTGTATTGATTCATGCTGTTTCCATCTTATCCAAGACGGCTCGGACGCGGCGGCCCTTTTGCGGCATTGCGACGATGGCCGTAGGGAGCGACACTTGCCACGGTTGCATCAACGCTGCCGCCGAGGAACGTATATCCTATCCGTCATTGCGAGGAGCGAGTCCCCGAGCGCCGCGGCAATCACTTCTACCGCAAGCACTTGGCAGAAGTGATTGCTTCGTCGAAAGGCTCCTCGCAATGACGATCATAACACAGCTTATTTATGACGCAGACCACTAGATACCCGCAGGAACGGCAACGGCATGATCAATCGGGGTCGAACGAAACACAGATGATCATTAGGGGCGTTTGTTTCGGGAGCCCCTATCAGCGGGAGATATGAGAATGGGAAAATGGGTTGCCGTGATTGTGTGTGCCGTGGCGCTTGTCATGGTTGGCTTGTACTTTCGTAGCCGGCAGCGCCCTGAGCCTGCCGTGCCTGCGCCTGGCGAGCGTATCGGTTTTCCTGCTGCGGAACCGCAAGCCGAGGCGCGCGATACCGCAAGCCCGCAAGAGCCGCCCGCCTCCTCCAGTGTTGTACCCCAAGAGGCGCTCAAGCCGCCTGCGGAAACAGGGCCGGTGGTAGACCCGGCCCGGGAGAACGCTACCATCGAGACGGAACCATCTACGGCCGTAAAGCTGGCAGAGGCAGTACGAAAACTGCAGGAGATCGAGGACGAGCACAGCGAGCTTCTTGCGGAAAAGCGACAGGTGCAGTACGGCACTGTGCTTTCCCTGGACGATGCGCTCAAGGACGCCGTTCTAAGGGCGTTTCGGCATGCACCCAATTTCGACCGGGCGCGCCGCTCGCTTCAAGATGTCATTCAGTGGCACGAGATGCCTCAAGCATTTGCGATCGGCGCGGGAAGCTTTGTGACGAGTATCGATGCCGGTTTCAGGGAGGCCGGTTGGGATTCAATGACGTCCGGGGATGGGGATCCGTTTCCCGGCTTGGAGGCTCTTCCATATTGGGAGTGGTCCGAAGAACTTGCCTTGCCGCCTGTTGTCTTGTACCGCGAGGTCCGGGCGAGGTCCGGCATTCGCTTGTATGTGCTTCAGAACGCCATGACCGTTTGCGATCGTCACTCGTTTGGACGGGTGCGTGGTGAGCCCTATGCCCTCATCATATATACGAACGGCGATATCCGGTTTGGCAACGCTTCGAGATTCTATGGCCCTTGGCCCGACGGTACCGAGCGTATCGCACCTAGCCGGGAGAGCGGACCAGGGATAGCCGTCCTCGACATATTCGAAACCGGTGATGATGTGCCCTGGGTTGCGATAGCGAATGGCCCTCGAGGCCGAGGCCGTTACGTTGACCTCTCGTGCTACGCGTATGATAGCGCGACAGACGACTGGAAGGCGTCGAGTGGGGGGGGAGTTCTCCGACGCTCGGTGGTATACGTACGATTCGGCCACGTCCGAGTTTGAGATTTGTCTGTATAGGCCGGATACAGGAAGATACACGGAAACGTTCAACCTGCGGGAGCGAGCGCGACAGGCCTATACCCGAGAGCGTGGCCGCTGACCCCCGGAGAATGCCACGCGCATCCGTTGGCATCGGCCAGTCTTCTGGACCAGCAGCCGGGGCTGGCATCGTGTGAGGCAGCTTGGATATTGAAAACAGCCGTCATACTGTCTTTCGTCCGCCTAATGACACGCCGTTCCCGTCATTGCGAGCGAAGCGAAGCAACTTACTCGACGGCCCCCAACGACTATTCACACGACCACAAAGTGTATGGCGTCGTGGAAGTAGATTGCCGCGTCGCTCGGGGACTCGCTCCTGCTAAGGAAGTGGCATGGGCATCTTGCCCGTGAACCACGGGCTGGAAGCCCGTGCCACCTCGCTGAGACGCCTTCCTGACTTGCATCGCCGCCGCAGGCGGGCTGAAGCTCGCAATGACCGGTGGGGTGTGATTTCCTTAAGGCGGCGGCGAAGGTTGGCTGCGGTGTTGTCTTGGCCCCGTGGCTCTGCTATCGTTCGGGCTGACTGATGCTTGCGGCAAACGCTATCTAGTTTCTGTTGAGGAAAGGCCACCGATTGCGAGCCGGGAGCCCCGGTTGGTGGAACCGCGGCTTATAAGTGCTTCCGTGGCATAAGGTTTCGCCCGCGACCTTCGGGCGCAGCAAGTCCTATGAGATTAGGAGTAAAGGGCACACAGACCATCATCCTGAGCGCAGCGAAGGATCTGGATCAACGCCTAAAGCCTTGGGTGCAAGAGATTCTTCGCTTCCGCTCAGAATGACGCAAAGGGCGGTTCTTGGTGCGGAGAAACGATGAAGCCCTTTCAGCAACAGAAATTGTCTACCTTGAAAAGGTTGGGGGAATGTGTATGTTTCGAGGGAGTCTGGTCACTTTAGCGGCGTTGACGGCAGCGGTTTGCGGGGATGCTTGGGCAGACTGGGCATCGGACGATTCGTATGGCGCATTCCACGTGGTCGTGGCCGATTCGGCCTCGGCCTCGGAGAAGTTCGCCGCGCAGGAGTTCAAAAAGTACTGGCGGCTCACCACAGGCCACGACATCCCCGTACAGAACAAGCCGACCCAGGGCGTTACGGTATGGATAGGGCGCGACGGCGTACCGAGCGACCTCCTGGCAAGACTGGAACTTGAAGGACTGGGCCCGGACGGACTGTGTATTCGCACCGTCAAGGCTGGCCGTACAAAGACGGATCTCCCTGATTCCCTGCTTATCGTAGGTGGGCGGGAACGCGGGACTATGTACGGGGTGTACGAGTTCTTCGAACGGTACATGGGCGTGCGCTGGTTGGCGGCAGGCGTGACGCATATTCCGGAAGCGCCGCCCGACGGGCTGCCGAAGATCAACTACCGTTACGTACCGCAGTTCTTGCGACGACGGACGGGCTACGCTTGGGGATTCCGGGTGTCAGGCCGGGAAAAGGACGCAGACGAAATCGAGCGATTACAGAGACTGGCGTCGCATGTGCAATACGGGCTTCATGTGCACACACTGTTCACGCTGCTGCCGCCGGACAAGTACTTTGACGAGCATCCCGAGTATTACTCCGAGATCGACGGGAAACGCACCGCTGAACGCGGGCAGCTTTGCTTCAGCAACACGGACATGACGGAGGCTCTGGTCGCGGAACTCGAGGAGCGAATGCGCGCCAACCCAACGGCAAATGTGTGGAATGTGTCGCAGATGGACTGGGACGGTCACTGCGAATGCTCTGAGTGCCGCGCCATCGACGAGCGGGAAGGCGGTCACATGGCGTCGTTGTTGACGTTCATCAACCGCGTCGCAGATGCCGTCAAGGATGAGTTTCCAAACAACTACATCGAGACGCTCGCCTACCAACATACGCGGAAGCCGCCCAAGTTCATAAGACCTCGCGAAAACGTCATCATCGCTTTGTGCAATATCGAGTGTGAGTTCTCGATGCCAATGACCGACAGACGCTCCGCCGTTAACCGCGCTTTCCTCAAGGACATCAAGGGTTGGGCGAAGATTCCCTGCATCAAGTTCTTCTGGGACTATCCGGATAACGTGGTGTTCCAGGCGCCGTTTCCGAATTTCCACGTCATGCAGCCTAACATGCAGTTGTGGGCGGACTCGGGTTTCACAAGCGCCTACATCTGCAGTAATCACAACGCGAGCGAGCAGTTCGGGGCGATGAAGGCGTACTTGTTCGCAAAGCTCATGTGGAATCCCGATTGCGACTTCGACGGCCTGATGAAGGAATTCATCGACCTGTATTACGGCGAGGGCGGCCCGTACATCGAGCAGTATATCGACCTGCTCACGCAGGCCTTGCGGAAGAAGCGGGTCGAGATGGATATTTTCGATCATCTGCATTGGATCGACTACGACCTCGTTACCGAGAGCGACGCGATCTTTCAGCGCGCATTGGCCGCGGCGACGGCGCCGGAAGTCACGTTGCGCTTACGCCAGGAGTACGCATCCGTCCAATACCAGGCCATGATCGCGGCGCCAAAACTGGAGGTCGACACCGAGAAGATGTGGCTGACGGTTGTCCGGCCGCCGTGCCTGAGCTTCGATGCGTATGCACGACTGCTCGATGAGCTTGGCGTGCCGCCGGCCCAGGGGATGACGCACCGGCAGAATATCGAACGGTGGGTGGGGAGCAGAGCGCTCCCACCGAGTCGCCTCGAGTCGCCCATTGAAGTCATCGAGGACGAGCATTCCTTGCTGTGGGTCGCCCCGGCCGCGCAAGGCACGATCCTGCGATGGCGCGACAAGTCGGCAGGGGTGGAATTGCTGGATAACATCCGGAAGTACGGCAAACCTGGACATGTATTCTGGCACAAATGGCAGGAAACGAGACTTCCTCCGATAGGACCTCGCGCAGGGGCCATTGCTGAAGAATACACCGTCAAGGCCAGGCAAAAGGACGCCATCACGCTCGAAGCGGCGCTCGACAACGGCCTCGTCTTCGAACGTATTGTCAAGCTGATGCCGGATCGGCCCGGCCTCGAATACACGGCATCGGTTTTCAACCCAACCGATGCGCCTGTGTCGCCGGGGGTGAACATTCACCCGGAGTTTTACACGCATGGGGCAATTGCGCCGGAGATGTGGGCGGACACCGGCGCGGGTTGGGTGCAGTTGAACGGGGCGGTGAATCCGGACCTTAACGTGTTCGGCGCCTTTCACGACCCCAGACAGTACGTACGGTGGGCCGCCTACATTCCGACGAAACGGTTCACCCTCGTCAATGCGTTTGAGGATGAGGGGATAGCATCGCTGATGTATTTTTATAATGCGCAGCGCGAGCAGCAACATATCAATCTCGAACTCATGATGAGCCAAGAGCCTGTTCAGCCTGGAGACAAGCGCACGATTGTCGCCCGGTATTACACCTCGCGACAACACCCGAGCGCCATGCAATCGGGCAACCGGAGGGAGACGCCATGACAAAGTCCTCGGTGTTCATATTCATTTCTTTGCTTGTCGCCTCGGCGAGCGCGGCGGCCCGAGCGCCGTGGCTTTCCTCGGATTCCTACGCCGATGTCTGCGTAGTCGTGGCGGATTCCGCGTCGGATTCGGAGCAGCGCGCCGCGCAGGAGTTCGCAAAATACTGGCAGCGTTGCACCGGGCACGACGTCCTGATCGGCAATCGGCCCGAGAACGGCGTATGCGTCTGGATAGGCCGGGGCGGCGTGCCGGCCGGCCTTCTCTCAAAAGTGAAACTCGAAAGATTGGGCACGGACGGACTACACCTCCGCACGGTCAAAACCGGGAAGGTGGGCGCTAATCCGCACCTGCTGATCGTAGGGGGCCGCGAGCGCGGCACGTTGTACGGCGTGTACGAGTTTTTCGAGCGGTACATGGGGGTTCGTTGGCTGACGCCGGACGTCACGCACATTCCCGAGCCGCCTGCGTCATTGCCAAGAATCGACTACCGGTACGTGCCGCCGTTCGAGTTCCGCGACACCACGTACTACTGGTGGTTGAACCCTCACAGCGACATGGAATACGCCGATGCGGAAAAGGACGCCCTATATAACGGCATAAACCGGATCAACAGCGGCCCAAGTTTTGCGTGCCATACGTTGCACCGCCAGATTCCGCCGGACAAATACTTCGAGGACCATCCGGAATACTATTCGTTCTACGACGGGAAGCGGCACGGTCCAGTGGGGGTGCCGTGGTGGCTCGGACCGGGCGACATGCCGCCAGACATGATGACGCAGCTCTGTTTCACCAACCCAGACGTCGTGAAGCTATTGTATGAAGCCGTCGAACGCGACATCCAGAACAACCCGGCCAACAAGGAGGTTCATATCTCGCAAATGGACTGGTTTGCCTATTGCGAGTGCGAAGCGTGCGCCGCCATCGACGCGCGCGAAGAATCGCATATGGGGTCGGTGTTGACGGCGCTCAATCAGATCGCGGACTGGCTGGCCGAGGAGCATCCCGGCTATTCGCTCGAGACGCTTGCGTACCTGTACACCCGGAAGCCGCCCAAATATCTGCGGCCCCGCGACAACGTCATCATCAAGCTGTGCAGCATCGAGTGCGATTTCGGCCGGCCGCTCGACGACTCGAGTTCTGCGTTGAACCGGCCGTTTGTCGAGGACATCAGGAAATGGTCGAAGGTGGCCAAGCGATTGCACGTCTGGGATTACACGCCCAATTACACCTACGCACAGATACCCCATCCGAATTTCCACGTGTTGCAGCCGAACGCGCAGTTCTTCATGGAACACAAGGTAAAGGGCCTTTTCGAGCAGGGCTTCGAGAGGCGCGGGTGCGAATCCGAGCCGCTGCGCGCTTACATGATTCACAAATTGTTGTGGAATCCGCTTGCCGACGGCGAGGCGATCAAGGACGAATTCATCGACCTCTACTACCAAGCCGCGGCGCCGTATATCAGGCAATACATCCGTCTTCTCACGAAGAGGGTCCAAGAAAGCGGCCTGCCGCTTCCGTGTTTCAACAACGGGGAGTGGCTGGATTTCGACACCGTTGTCGAAGCCGACCGCTTGTTCCAAAAGGCCTTCGCAGCCGCGCCGTCCGACCCGATCCGGCGGCGCGTGGATCGGGCGTATTTGCCGGTGCAGTGCGCGGCACTGATCTGTCCACCGCGCGTGACGCTTTCGGCCGGGAGGTTTGTCGTCGAGCGGCCCCCGAGTCTGACCTATAAAGCGTACGCCGAGCGCGTCAAAGCGATTGGCACAAGACCCGACCCGCACGGATACGACCCGCTCAAGATCCTATCGGCCCTTGTCCAAGGCAAGACACCTTCTCGGCGCCAAGAGTCTTCGCTTGAGATCCTCGAGAACGAATACGTCGCCTTATGGATAGCGCCCCAACTATACGGCGCCGTGGTCCGTTGGCAGGACAAAGCATTTGGGGTGGAACTGCTGCGGGGCTACGAACATTTCGGCGCCCTACCGACGATCTGGCGCGAGTATACCCATACGCCGCCGATAGGCCAACCCATCGCGGAGGCTTTTGAGGTCATCGAGCGGGACCCAAACACGATCGCGCTTCAGGCGAAGCTTGATGACGGGCTGACCGTCACAAAGCGCTTGACGCTCAGTTCCGATTCGAGCGTGGTCGAGTTCGCGCTCACCATCCAGAACGAATCCGACAAGGCGGTCGTGCCCCTCATCAAGAGCGTGCCCGAGTTCTTCACCCAGGGGGCCGTTCACCCGGAGGTGTGGACGGAACTGGACGGGCAATGGCAACAGATGAATCCCGAACCCGCGCCGTCCCGCCTCGAGCTGCTGCCCGAGGAAGACTACACAAGACTGGCCGTGCGTTTCCCGAAAGCCAAGTTGACGTTGGTCAGCGAGTTTACGCCGGGCGAGGCGCGGCCCCTTCTGTTCGCCTATCGGTCGGAAGACCCGTACAACCAACTCAATCTCGACGTGCTGCCCGACCAGGCCCCGCTCGATCCCGGCGCCAGTCGGACCGCCACCGTCCGCTATTTGCTTACGAGGAAAAGGCCACATCAACTTAAATGACCCTCGGCTCTGCCGAGGATCAGCTGAGCAAGGGCCTGACGCGCGAGAAACCCGTAATCGAGCGCGGCAGCATTCCTTTTTCTGGCGATTTCGTCCCTCTGCGTTGACATTTAGAGTAGAATGAACTGATCGGATGTTCGCGCTGTCTGGGATGGTGTTCGATGGCTCCGTCAGATGCTGCATTACTCGAGAAATGGGCCGCAACGCGCGATGCGGATGCCTTTGCGGAGATCGTGTCGCGTCATTCGGCCATGGTGTACGGGACCTGCAAACGGATTCTGGGAAACCCGGCCGATGCAGAAGACGCGGCCCAGGAATGCTTCATTGATCTCGCCCAAAGCAGGGCGCCCGTGAAGCGTTCGTTGCCTGGCTGGTTGCATACCGTCGCCACGCGACGCGCCCTGAACAAGCTGAAGGCCGAGACACGGCGCAAGCGGCGCGAGGCCCGGTTCGCTGCAAAGGCCGGCCGCGTGAGCGAGCCGACATGGGGCGACCTGCGCGCGTACGTGGACGAGGCGATTGACAAGCTACCCCAGAAACTTCGGGAGCCTGTCGTTCGCCGATTTCTCGAGGGCCAAACCCACGAAGCCATCGCCCACGATCTCGCCATTCCGCGCTCGACGGTTCAATACCGGCTCGAGAAGGGCCTCGAAGAACTTAGGAAATCCCTCAAGAGACGCGGGTTGCACGTCGCCACATCTTCACTTACGGCCATGGTATGCGCTAATGCGGCCGACGCCGCGCCCGCCTCGCTCACTGCAGAACTCGGGAAACTGGCCATCGCCATGTCGTCGGCTGGCCCCGTGAGCACAGCGGCGGCAACGGGCGCCGCGGCAATATCACACCTGGGTGTTATGGGAGGACTTGCGGTTATGAGTAAGAAGACGCTGATTGGACTGGTGGCGCTTCTGCTCGCGGCGGTGTTTCTGTTCTCGATGTATCTGCGCTTGACAAAGGAAACGCCGCCCGCAATAGACCTGGCGTCGGGTACGGAATCCGGCGATTCGTCCCCGCTTGACGCGTCGCCGCCCGAATACTCTGGCGCCGAAGACTCGGCGCCAGAGGAGATCGAAACGCCTCAGTCAGAGCCTCGGACAAACGCAGAAACCGCACCTGCCCCGGATGACGCGTTCGAGGAGGACGCAAAGAGCGGAGTCGACACAGATGACAAGGCAGGAGACTCGGACGCCATCAGCGGACGCGTCGTTGATGCCCAAGGCCATCCCGTTGCGTCTGCAAGGGTGGTTTCCGCAGTTGTGGACACACAGGAAACTTCGTCCGAAACGATGACGGACGCGGCCGGCGAATTCATCCTGGCCGACCTGCAAGAAGGCGCCTATAACCTTGCCGCTGTCAAGAAAGAAAGCGGCATGGGCTATGTCCAGGATGTGTCGCCCGGCGCGACGGACGTTGTCATTACCCTCGAGCCGGGAGGCACGATCAGCGGCCAAGTCTACGATCAGGCCACGGGGGCGGGCTTGGAAGGAATCGTCGTGGGCGCGGCCGAGGTCAACGGAGAGGTGCACGCCATGTCGGCGCCGCTTCTCGGGCAGCTCGAGCAGACAACGGGGCCCGAGGGCCGCTATGAACTTGCTGTGACTGCCCAGCGCCCGCACGTCGTATCTGTCCATGACGCGGGCGCATACATCATGCCCCCGCCCTATCCGGAAGAAATCACACTCGAGCAAAACGATAAGATCGAAGGAATTGACTTTGCCCTGTCACGAGGCGGTGCCATCTTCGGGAAGGTAGTTGATCCTGACGGCGGAGGCGTGCCAGGAGCCACTGTTACTTTGCTACGTTTGTCTGGTCAAGGCTTCGACTATGCAACTTGCGGCACGGCAGGTACGTTCGAGTTTGTTGGCCTCCCCGTAGGACAGACGTACACGGTGGTCGCGCATCACCACGCACACGGCGCGTCTCCCGGACTCCGAATCGATATGCCTGTGGGCGTCGACGTCACCGGAGTCGAACTCGAGTTGGCAGACGGCAATACGGTGTATGGACAAGTAGTCGATGCCAACGGCAGCGGCCTGGCGAACGTGACAGTCCACCTCATGCGGTCCTACACGGATGCGGGGGGCTACGGCATGGGCTACGGTTCGCCAGCAACTTCGGATGACGGCGGTTTCTTTGAGTTTGCGCACGTTGTGCCGGGGGATTATATCACCGGGGTCAGAACGGATTGGGTTCAACAAATCAGCGGTGTGCGTTTCACAATGCCGGAGGAAGGAGACTACGAAGGCCTGCTCATTCCCGTGAAGGCCAAAGAGGAAGGCTTCATCAGCGGCCGCGTTACTGACGCGGCAGGCAAGCCGGTTTCAGGCGCAACAGTACGGGCTGCTGCATACGAAGAGCATCTGTGGGGGCATTCCATAACGTCAGCGGACGGTGCATTCACTATTGAATACCTCGGCGGCGCCGAGAAGTGCCAGGTCGAGGCGCTTGCGCCGGGTTACGCGGAAGCGAAGCTAGGCGAAGTAGCCGTCAATACCGCCAACCTGAATATTGTGCTGCACAAACCGGGCCGTATCCAAGGCCAAATCATCGAGAGGGCCTCGGGCGACCCAATCATGCAATTCGAGGTGCGCATTGCGACGTATCAACATCCTTTATATGGCGAAATCCCGTACCACAATATCTGGAAACAGTTCACGTCTGAAACGGGCGAATTCGTACTAGCCGAGCTGCCGCCGAACACGTATACCATCCAGGCGCGCGCCAGGGGCTACTCAACCGCCACAAGCGCCGCCATCGAGGTGCTGCCCAGCCAGACTACCGGCGACGTTGTCCTGCGGCTGGACACCGGCGCTAGCATAACCGGGACAGTTACGGATCGAGACGGCGCGCCTCTCGAAGGCATCCGCGTCGCCCCGTGGGAGGGGAACCTCAGCCCATACATGCTTCAGCATGCCGGGGCGGGTTCTTACGCGATGACGGACGACGCGGGCCGGTTCAGGCTCGACGGCCTGTCGCCCGGCGACACGGTCAATCTTGCGGCCTGGGGCGCCGGCTATGCAACCGCCGCCATAGTCGACCTACGACTTGCCGACGAGAGCACGGATGTCTCGTTCACCGTCGGCCCGGAAGGACGAATCGAGGGCTTTATCCAAGGGCACTCTCAAGGGTCGGAGAGAATCAGCGTCGCGGTCCGGGCAGTAGCGCCTCCTTTGCCCCTCCTACTGATCGCACAGGCGGCCGCCGACGGGCACTATGCGGTATCGGGACTCCCCACGGGCACGTATGACGTCATGTTAGTCCGCATGCTCGGACAGCGAGCACAAACCTGCTCGGCCGGCAGCGCCGACGTCATCGAAGGCCAGACCACGGAGCTGCACATTCAGGACGGCGAAGACGATCACGCCGAATGAGACTCCGTCTCCAGTTTCCGTGCAGTACCCCCAAGAAGAGGCCTTCTACATTGTAGACGTCCGTGGTAATGTGAACCGGTTCGCAGCCGACTCGGGGGGCTTTGCCGTCGTTTCTCCCGCTTTCAACAGCCGACCTCAGATTCTGCATTTGCGGCTTGGCTGCGCGCTGCGTCATAGG
>Ga0180437_10007994_pt1 | contig 13590 bp, 13 predicted proteins | sample SS_ome_4_FD_132410 | JGI IMG/M metagenome (GOLD analysis project Ga0180437, IMG submission 132410) | Hypersaline lake sediment archaeal communities from the Salton Sea, California, USA - SS_3_D_1 metaG | ecosystem: Environmental > Aquatic > Non-marine Saline and Alkaline > Hypersaline >...
CAAGTCGGGAACAGTCATTCTTCCGGACGAAGGATCAGGTCTATGTAATGCTGTATATATAGATGATGTCGCTGACTCGCTAATCCTGGCAGCGACGAATCCCAAAGCGATTGGCGAAACATTTCTCATCTCAGGCTTAGAGCCTGTTACCTGGCGCGAATTTTACCAAGCCTACGAAGTTATGCTTGGTATCACCGCCACTAGATATATGAGTGCTCCGGAAATTCAAGCACGATATAATAAGTTAAATAACCGCTTGCGGAGGGCAATCACTGGAACACTGAAACGGCTGATAAAAAAATCGCCAGCTTCAGTCATCGGTGCAGGGTATCGGCTGAAGGAACGCTCTCCACTTGTGGCTCGGATTTTACAACGCTATGGAGTCATCAGTAGCGGTAATCCTGACAGTAAGCGGGAATATATTCCCAACCCCCAACGGTTGGCTCTTTTCCGGTCGAAGGCAAGAGTCCGCATTGACAAGGCTCGAGAGATACTGGGTTATGTGCCACGATTTGACTTACAAAGTGGAATGGAGCGCACTAAGCTATACGCCCAGTGGGCAAACCCGGACGACTAGTTCAACTAAAGAAGATAGGTCAGCAAATATGAGTGAAGGCAAAATGATTAAGATATCGGCAATAATCTGCACGCTTAACCGGGCTTCATATCTGGCCAAGGCAATGCAAAGCCTTGTCAACCAGACATACCCCAAAAAGTATTATGAAATTATAGTGGTCGACAACGGGTCTACGGATAATACCAGGGAGGTTGTGGAGCAATTCAGCCAGCTGGCTACTATCAGGTATATATACGAGCCGATTAAGGGGCTAAGCCAGGCCCGAAACACCGGCTGGCAGGCTGCAAGTGGAAAATATGTAGCCTATCTCGATGATGATGCAATTGCCTGCCCGCGCTGGTTGCGGAAAATGATGGAGGCTTTCCAGACTATCAAGCCAGCGCCGGCCAGCGTTGGTGGGAGGGCGGTCCCTATCTGGGAATCTGAACGCCCGACCTGGCTTGAAGACCGGATGCTGGGAGCATATGCTATAGTTGATTGGGGTGACCGTGCGAGATTCCTCAAACCACTGAGCCGGGAGCACCATGTCGGCTGCAATGTTGCTTACACTCGTCAGGTGTTGCAGGAATGTGGCGGTTTCAACGTCAACCTGGGAAGAAAAGAAAAAAATCTCCTCTCAAACGATGAAAACCTCATCAGGAAGTACATGGATTCTAACGGGCTGGGCATCTACTACGATCCCGAGGTTCTTGTGGAACATGTGGTCCCAAAAGAGCGCCTGACCAGGCGCTTTATGCTGCGGAGACGTTTCTGGCAGGGGATTTCCGATGTAGTCTTATGGTATGAAGAATCACCTTCAACTCCCGGAAAACTATGGTTGCTCATGTCAGGCCTTGAAGGACTGGCTTGGAGTTGTTTACACCTAACGTGGTTCTTCCTGCGGTTTTTTTTGAGAAGACCTTGGGTTGTAATGCACGACCTAACGACAATTGAAAGGTTGCGCACTTATATCTTTCGTAGCCTCTATCATCCTTCGTGTTCATTGGGGCAAAGTAGCGGCTATCTTCAGCTCGGCACGAGACATCCTGTCCAAGGCATTAGCAGGGAGGTCTCACTTGATCAAGAGTCAAGCGATTCTTCGCGCCCTCCACCAAAGAGCTGGAATCGGATAGCCTGGTGGTCATACCCTTATTTAATGCTTAAAAGGAATTTCTTTGGTATCGGCGGCATATTTTTCCTTGTTATCGTTGGGCTTTATGTTGCCGGTACCTTGGTCGAACCTGTGCGCTGGTACCTGATAGGAATCGCCTCCGCTCTAATAGTATTGTGCGGTGGACTACTAGCGTTATATTATGTCAAGTCTGCATTCAATCGTGCTTCCAAGGACAGAGCTCAGCTGAAAAGGGCTATGAGTGCATTAAAAATCACGCTGGCAGAGCTCAGGAAAGAAATGAAGACGATTGAACGAGAGCTCTCCATAGCTAAAGACGATGTCGTTATTATCGGTTATGACATTCTCAAGGAACAGAGCAAACTCGCTAAAAAAGTCTCACAGCTTGAAACCAAGGCGAGCAATATCAGAAGGGCAAAGCGGTCACCGAAAAAAAGTACCGAATGAGGAAGATAGAGTGCCAGCCGTGTGTGGTCGACTCAGTAACGGATTGCACCGTATAGACGACTTCTCGCACATCGCTTACTGTGTAGGACCGTTTCAGCTTGCGTTCCTTCTTGGCTCATTACAAGTGTCCGGTATCCTGCCCGAAAGGTGTATGGTTTTCACCTTCGCTACAATCCGGGGAGTCTCCAATGACGATCTGCTCAGGAGTCTTCATATGGTCTGTGAACACCTGGGAATGAGAACAAGTAATGCATCGCTTTTGCTATCCCCCACTTTGAAGGAATTGCATAGTTATTACAGTGACGCTGAACGAAATCACCACTCCGTCTTCTGGTATTGTAAGGGAGGGCTTTGGCCAATTTCTGCACTGAATTATCTTCGGAAGGCTTTGCCGGATATTGTGTTCGAATACTACGATGGTCTGGGTTCTCACATCTCCGAACTCGAACAGGAAAAGAGGCGTCTATCCCTTAAAGAAGCCTGCGGGTTTGGCGATCTCCGCCAGTTAGCCGTACAGCGGCTTATGCGCCCAGACGGATATTTCATGCCCGACGATGGACTATGGCAAAAGTATGTGCCCAAAGAAATACAGAGTAGAACTCACTATATACCACCTAATGTGGCTAGGGACAAAATCAGGCTGGTGGGGCAAATGCTGGATGAAGTTGACGGGGAAAAGTCTCTGATAGATGCTCCTGGCGTAGTCTTGCTCACGGGGGCGTACTCAGAATGGCATAAGGCTGTATCACTAGTCGATGAGCTGAACATGTATGCTGGAATACTGGAGGTCATCCGGTCAGTGTCGCAGACAACTCCAATATTGGTGAAGACTCATCCAAGAACGTTCCCAGAGAAGGTGCAAGGATTGGAGGACGTATGCGCGAAATACAATGCTGTACTATATGTCAGACAGCAGTTGGCTGAGTATATACTCGAAAAGTCGGGACGGCACGACGTGGTGGTCATAGGAACACCCAGCACAGCGCTATCGAGCACGATTCAATTGGGCTACGGCAGAGCATTATGCCTCAACTACCACTTCATTGGCTCCTACCTTGGCCATTATAATTGTAACGAGCGCTCGCTAACTGGTGTTGCCTTGTTGAGTGAGACCGGAGTGACCGTCATTGACTCTCTAGCGGAGCTATCAGAGTCCTTACGTGAGCAGGTGCCCCGATGACGATGGCCATCCCGATGTCTAACGAAGTAGTAGAGTGTAATATCCTGGCCATCATCCCTGCGCGTGGAGGCTCCAGGGGCATACCCAGAAAGAATGTCAGGCTTCTTTGCGGCAAGCCCTTAATTGCCTATACCATAGAAGTAGCATTGAGTTCAAAGCTTGTTAACAGAGTAGTTGTCTCCACCGAAGATAAAGAGATTGCAGATATATCTAAAGAACACGGTGCTGAGGTTATCAGCAGACCCCCAGAATTGGCACAGGATGACACTCCATCACTTCCTGTGTTCCAGCACGCCATTAAACATATGGAGGAAATGGAGGATTATCGTCCTGAGATTATAGTTGTCCTTCAACCCACTTCACCATTGAGAATTGCAGAGGATATTGATAGGGCAATAGAAGAGTTCCTGGAGGCAAAGTATGATTCAGTAGTCAGTGTTTGTGAGGTAGAACACCCTCCCCAGTGGATGTATACTTTGGCGGGAGAGAGATTGAAACCCCTGATTAAAGGAGGAAAGAAGGTGGTTCAGCGGCAGGATGCCTCCAAGGTCTATCGCCTAAACGGTGCTGTGTATGTCTATAGCAGGGACACCGCAATGAAGGAAAATCGTGTACCGGGTAGAGATACCAAGGCTTATATCATGCCACTTGAACGAAGTATTGATATAGACACTGAGCTTGATTTTAAATTGGCTGAATTGCTTATGAGTGAAAGAAAGCAATAATTAAAAATGAAGGTGAAGATAGCTGATAGATTAATAGGTGAAGGCGAGCCTTGCTTCATAATCGCAGAGGCAGGGGTCAACCATAGTGGCAATGTCAACCTGGCCAAGAAGCTGATTGACGGTGCTAAGAGTACCGAGGCCGATGCTATCAAGTTTCAGACTTTCAAGGCAGAAAACGTAGTGATCAGCAGTGCTGAGAAGGCAGATTATCAGAAGCAAACCACTGGCGGAGAAGAGTCCCAATTTGAGATGATTAAGAGACTTGAGCTTGCCGGGAGGGATTTTGTGGAACTATCTGCTTATGCTCATAAGAAAGGAATAGTCTTTCTATCATCACCTTTTGATAGAGAAAGCGTTGATTTGTTGGATGAATTGAATGTACCCGCATTCAAAATCCCCTCCGGGGAAATAACCAACTTCCCTTTGCTCAAACACATCGCCCGAAAGAAGAAACCGATAATTCTCTCGACCGGCATGTCCACTCTCGGGGAAATAGAAGATGCCCTGGAGGTCATCCGTAAGGAAAAAGCAAAGGAAATAGTTCTCCTTCATTGCGTAACTGCCTATCCGGCAAAAGTGGAAGAAGTGAACCTCAGGGTAATTGAGACTCTCAGGCGTGAGTTCAAATTGCCCGTGGGCTTGTCTGATCATACTTTAGGAATCACCATACCTATAGCAGCGGTGGCACTAGGGGCATGTGTAATCGAAAAGCATTTCACTATGGATAAGAACCTGCCAGGGCCCGATCACCAAGCTTCTTTGGAGCTGCAAGAGTTGACACAGATGGTCAAAGCTATAAGACAGGTGGAAAAGGCCATGGGGGACGGGAACAAGGCACCAACAGAGGAGGAGAAGCAAATCCAGACCGTAGCCCGGCGGAGTATAGTTGCCGGGGTTAATATCCCGAAGGGAACGATTATTACTGAGGTGATGTTACGTATTAAGAGACCGGGCACTGGTATTAAGCCGGAGTACCTACAGAATGTTTGCGGTGCCACAACGAAGGTCAGTATCAAAAGAGATGAGCTAATAAGATGGGAAGACCTCATTGAATCAATCTATATACGCAAATAGCGAGATGCAGTCTGGATAAACGCAATGGAAATAAGAAAGATACTAATCGTTGGTATTCCCGCCTGTAGTTGTATGGGAAACTTCGAACGGCAATTGGGTAATGTCGCTATTCTCACACCTACAATTACCATGCTGAAGGACTCCTTCCCCAATGCTGAGATATCAACGAACTTCCAACTATCAGAGGAATTTTGTCGAAGGAATGGCATAGCGTCAATCAAAGACCCTGCGGTCTGGAGCTTTGCCCCACGCTACTTGTTAAAGTCAGTATTGAACCTACTCCGATGCATCCTGTGGAGGTTACTCCGAAAAATCGGTTTGAATGTAGAAACGCTGATAAGTGAAAGGAAACTTAGGGAGTTTGCCGCTGCTAGTGTGATTTTGGATATTAGTGGCGATACGTACAGCGATAACTTCAACTATATTCGGGTAATCAAGCATTCTATGGATTTATTAGCGGCACGCCTGATCGGGAAACCCGTCGTACTTTTTGCTCAATCCTGTGGCCCATTTAAGGGACACCCGACAAGGTCTCTGGCAAGATTGACGCTTAATAGAGTGAATCTAATCACTACAAGGGAAAGCCTGACTAAAGACTATCTACAAGACATGGGCATTTCCAAACCATCAATATTTGCCACAGCCTGTCCTGCCTTCCTTTTTGATGCAACATCGAAGGAAAGGGTTGAAAAAATATTTAAGCAAGAAGGTATCTCTTTAGATAATGAACCATTGATCGGATTAACATTATGTAGCTTCAATATTTCCGTAAATCCTATGAGGATCATCATTAAGAACAAGTGGCTGAATACTATGAAGTATTTTCTTCCGAAGCTGTTCTACAATCTAGTAGAGAAAAGGATGAAATCCGTGAAGTCTTTAGACACATATGTGGCTGCTGATTTGATGCCTTTTGTGCAGACAATCAACTATTTGGTAGAGAAACTTCATGCCAACGTACTTTTAATTCCACATGTGTATGAATCCGAATCTTCTAGATATCATATACTATCGGATACGGGGTTGGCGGAAAAGCTTTATGAACTTACGAAGCCAGATAATGCAGATAAGATAAAAATGCTAAGAGGGAAGTACAACGCGGAAGATGTGAAAGGCATAATTGGGGAATGCGATATATTCATTAGTGGACGTATGCATGCAGCCATTGCAGGGCTGTCACAAAATGTCCCCACAGTAGGCTTACCGTACGGGGTTAAGTTCTTCGGGATATTCGGTATGTTGGGACAGGATTCACATGTTTGCAGTAGTAACAATGCTGATGAAATTATCTCAATAGTAAACGAAGTATGGAAGAACAAAGGGGAAATTTCAAAGGTACTAGCATCTAAAATGCCTGAGGTTAAGAAACTTGCATTGCTTAATACTAAGTTAGTGAAGGATATTCTGAATATCTGCCAGTAGAGGACAAGACAATTGGTGGTCATACAAAAGTTAGACAGGAATTTTCTACTTGATCGGATCACCGAATTTATACGAATTGATGAGAACATACCCTTTGACCCCACCTGGGCAGAGGAAAATTTCACCGTAGATCTTCCAGGCAAGTGGAAACATAGTTTCGTTGCCTTAGAGGGTGCTCGGGTTATCGGGTTTGCTATAGCAAGTGTCAGGGATATTGACGATAGAACCTGCGGGTATTTGCATAGAATCGCTATTTCTCGAGATTTCCAAAATAAAGGTGTTGGTGGGATGCTTATAGAAGCTCTGGAGGAATCTTTAAGAGAGGCAGCAATCGATCTGTTATTCTGTTCGACAAATGAGAAGAATGTAATGGCTCAAGAATTCTATGATGCTATGGGATTTAACAAAAGTGGTTCTAGAGATATTCAAGGCCACAAGAGGGATCTATATGAGAAAAACATGAACAAAGAGGTTGCTTAAATCATGCCAGTTGCCTGTATACATCAGCCGCAGTATATCCCTTATCTCGGATTTTTTCATAAACTGGCTCAATCTGACATCTATGTTATTCATGATGATATAGCGGCAATCAAAGCGGACTTCACTAACCGCAATAGAATAAGAACACCGCAGGGCTGGATTTGGCTGACCATTCCCGTTGTCAGAAAGGAAGGCGTTGCGATAAACCAGATTAGACTCAATAACACCTTAAGCTGGAGAAAAAAACACTGGCAATTATTGACGAACATGTATGGTAGAAGCCGTTTTTTTAAAGACTATGCAGACTTCTTTGAAGATACCTATAATAAAGAGTGGGAGTTTTTAGCCGCCTTCGACATCCACCTCCTCAGATATATTTCCAATCAGCTTGATATAAGTACTGAGTTCGTACCGGTAGATAGTCTAAGTGTGGATGGAAAGGGAGACGATAAACTAATCAGCATATGCAGGGCGGTCGGTGCAGATACCTATCTTTCTGGAATCGGTGGCAAAGATTATATAGAGGAAAGGAAATTTGAAGAGGCGAACATCAAATTGATGTATCAAGAATTCACACATCCTGTTTATGAACAGAGGTTTGAACCATTTGAACCCAATATGTCAGTTGTGGACTTACTATTCAATAATGGAACTAATAGCCTTGACATTATTATGAGGAAGAATAAAATAGGAAAATGAATATCTTGATCATTGCTCCTCATCCCGACGATGAGGTGTTGGGCTGCGGGGGGACAATTGCCAAGCATAGCTCGAGAGGAGATGAGGTTTACCTATGCGTAGTTACCAAAGCCTATCCGCCGGATTGGTCCAAGGATGAAATACAACGGCGGAAGCAAGAGGTGTTGCGGGTGAACGAGATACTGGGTATTAGAAAAACCCATTTCCTGGACTTTCCTACTGTCAGATTGGACACTATACCGCAGAAAGAGCTAGCTGATTCGATTTCCAGATTCGTCGATGAAGTAAAGCCGGAGGTAGTATATATTCCACACAAAGGAGATGCCAATAAGGACCATCGACTCGTTTTCGAGGCGGCGATGGTGGCAACAAGACCAAAGTCTGCTTTGGGAATTAGAAAAGTGCTATGCTACGAAGTGCTTTCTGAAACAGAGTGGGCGACACCTTCCGTAGAAAACGCTTTCATTCCCAATGTATACGTGGACATCTTCGAGACATTGGGAACCAAGCTAAAAGCCATGTCTGAGTATAGATCAGAGCTTAAAGAGTTTCCTCATCCACGGTCTATTGAGGCAATATCTGCCCTGGCAAAAGTGAGAGGAACCACCGCAGGAGTAGAAGCAGCTGAGGCTTTTACGCTTGTAAGAGAGATACTAACCTAAAATGAAAAGAAGGATTGCTGTGGTTACCGGAACTAGAGCGGAATATGGCATACTCCGTCCGGTTCTAAGGGCCATCCGCGCACACCCACTACTAGAGCTCATGTTAGTAGTCACAGGAATGCACCTCTTGCATGAATTTGGCTACACGGTGGGAGAGATAGAGAACGATGGGTTCAAAATAGATGCCAAAATTGATATGCTGCTGGCTAGTGATACATTGAGGGGAATGGCAAAATCTGTGGGTCTGGGTATCCACAGCATGGCACAATGCCTAGAACAGTTGAAGCCCGACATGGTTTTGGTTCTTGGAGACCGACTGGAATCTTTTGCTGCTACCGTTGCCAGCGCGTACATGCATATACCCATTGCCCATATTGCGGGAGGAGATACCGGCATAGGCAGCAACATTGACAATCCAAATAGACATGCCATGACCAAGTTTGCCCATATTCACCTACCATCTACAGAAGGAGCCAGGGAGAGAATCATTAGAATGGGGGAAGAGGATTGGAGAGTCTATAAGGTTGGCTCTCCCGGATTAGACGAAGTTCTAAATGCAGAACTAGCCGCTAGCGATGTTATAGCCAAAAAATACTCCCTAGATTTATCCAAGCCCCTAATCCTGTTAATACAACACTCGGTAACGACACAGGTTGATGAGGCACCACGTCAAATGCGCACCACTTTGGAGGTAATCAAAGAACTGAACTTACCGACCATCCAGATATACCCAAACTCAGATGCCGGTGGGCGAAGTATAATAGAGGTGATAAAGGAATACGAGAAATATCACTTCATCAAATCTTTCAAAAGTCTGCCCCGCTTTGAGTATCTTAGCTTGATGAAGATCGCTAGCGTCATAGTAGGAAACTCAAGTAGTGCCTATATTGAAGCGCCCTCTTTTGGTCTGCCAGCAGTTGAGGTAGGCATCCGCCAAGTGGGAAGGGAAAAGGGCAAGAATGTTATCGAAGTTGGGCACGATAAGGCAGAAATCATGAGGGCTATAAAAAAAGCTCTCACCGACCAGGAATTTCTCTCCGAAGTCAAGAATTGTGAGAACCCTTATGGGGACGGCAAATCATCGCCGCGAATTGTCAAAATTCTGTGCGACATAGAAATTACTCCTGAGTTAATCCGGAAGAGGATTACGTACTAGGCAAGGACATATTAAGTTGAACGAACGGTTTTGGGCTTGGAAATATCCAGAATTCGATGAGAGAGAAATGACAAAGTGGAACTGGATGTGCCAGTACCATGAAAATTTGAGATTGGGCAGAAATACAGATATTGGGGCATTCACTTACATCAATGCCAAGTACGGGGTTGAGATACAGGAGAATGTTCAAATTGGCTCCCACTGTTCCATATACTCCTGGTCAACCATAGATGACAAGAACGGAAAAGTAACGATAAAGAAGAATTCTAAAGTGGGTGCTCACGCTGTTATAATGCCTGGTGTCACCGTTGGTGAGAATGCCATAGTGGGAGCATGCAGCTTCGTAACTGAGGATGTTCCAGATGATGCCGTGGCCTATGGCACGCCGGCCAAGATAACAAGATATCAAGACCGAGAGGATTAAGGATGGACTGGAAAATCCCGCTGTTCAAGATTTATTGGGACGAAGAAGACATAAAGATGGTGAATAAGACCATTCAGAGGGGTATGTTTTGGGCAATCGGTCCCAATATAGACGAGTTTGAGGGCATACTCGCTGAGTACATTGGAGCAAAACATGCCGTGGTTTTTAACTCGGGGACTTCCGCCTTACAAGCTATCCTTTCAGCATACGGCATAGGAAATGGAGACGAAGTTATTGTCCCTTCTTTTACCTTCATAGCTACAGCAAATGCTCCCCTTCTTGTAGCAGCGAAGCCTGTCTTTGCCGACATAGAAGCAAAAACCTACGGGCTGGATCCTGATGATGTGAATAGAAAGATAACGCCCAAGACCAAGGCTATTATGCCAATCCATTATGGGGGCTGCCCTTGCCTAATAGCAGAATTAAGGCAAGTCGCTAAGGAGCATAATATAATTCTTATCGAAGATGCTGCGGAATCTCTTGGCGCCACTGTTGATGGCAAGAAAGTGGGGAGTTTTGGCGCCGCAGCTATTCTTAGTTTCTGCTCCAATAAGGTGGTTACCACAGGTGAGGGAGGAGCAGTGGTTACTGACTCGGCAGATACATATGAGAAGCTCAAACTGATACGGTCTCATGGCAGAGCAGAGACTGCCGACTATTTCTCCTCAACCGACTATATGGACTACGTTACTTTGGGCTATAATTTCCGTATGTCAGATATAACCGCTGCCCTGGGCATTGCGCAGCTTAAGAAAATAGATAACATTATCAAGATGCGGAGAAGAAACGCCGAGATGTTATCCAACAAGTTGTCTCGAATTGCCGAAATAGAAATTCCTCTTCCGGCAGATAATCTTTTCCATATATATCAAATGTATACCATTAAGGTGACGGATGGGCAAGCAAAAAGAGATGCCCTGGCAACATATCTTGCTGAAAGAGGGATTATGACCAAGGTATATTTCTCACCTGTACACTTCACTCACTTCTACAAGAATGAATTGAGGTACGATTGCGAGTTGCCGGTTACGGAGCAATTATCTAAGCAGGTTTTAACTCTGCCAATGTATCCAACACTAACGGAAAACGAAATAGAATATATTGCGGATACTATTACGGTTTTCTTTTCATAGAAAGGATAAATTAATGGCAAGTATATTTCAGAACAAGAGCGTACTGGTTACCGGTGGGACTGGTTCTATTGGTAGAGAAATTGTGAGGAAGGTTCTGCAATACAAACCCAACGTTATGAGAATCCTTAATAATGATGAGGCCGAGCTATTCAAACTGGAGCAGAAACTGGAAAACAACCCTAACGTAAGGTTTCTGATTGGAGATGTTAGGGATAAAGAGCGACTTCAAAGAGCTGTGGAGGGTATAGATTTTGTCTTTCACGCTGCAGCTTTGAAACACGTCCCTCTTTGCGAATACAATCCCTTCGAGGCAGTAAAAACAAATGTGCTGGGCACTCAGAACCTCATTGAGTCAGCGATGGAACAGGAAGTAGAGAAACTAATAACCATAAGTACAGATAAAGCGGTTAATCCAGTCAATGTCATGGGTGCTACTAAGTTATTGGCCGAGAGGCTGACGATTTCTGCCAACCACTACAAGGGAGCAAGGAAAACAGCTTTTTCATGTGTAAGATTCGGCAATGTGCTGGATTCAAGGGGTTCAGTAGTACCTCTATTCAGGGAGCAAATTAGAAGAGGGGGGCCAGTTACCATCACCGACCCTGACATGACTAGATTTGTTATGAGCATTCCACAAGCGGTGGCTTTAGTCTTGAAGGCCGCCGAAATAGCCCGCGGTGGCGAAGTATTCATCTTCAAAATGCGGTCGCTGCACATACGTGACCTGGCTGAAGTCATGATTGAGGAACTGGCACCGCACTATGGATATGCCCCTGAGAGCATCAGGATAGAGATAAGTGGCAAGAGAGCCGGCGAGAAGCTATACGAGGAATTATTGACCGAGGATGAAGCCTCAAGTGTTTCTGAGAAAGGTGACATGTTTGTAGTCACGGCAGACAAAAACCAAAAACGCAAAAGCTTATCACCAAACAAATACAGGTCAGACAAAGACGCAGTCTTTCTAACCAGGGAGGAAATAAGAGGGATACTGAAAGATAGTATGCCTCTAGACGTCTGAATCTAGATGTTCACAAAAGTATAAAATTGAGCTGCTGAAGAAGTTCATCTATCCGGTCCTCAACGATTGAGTAAGATGATGAATGTGCTCGGAAACGTGCCTAAGAGAATATCGCGAAGACTAAAGCGCCTGATCTGCATCATGGCATTGCCTCACACAAGGCATCTATCAAGAATCAAGTATGATAAAAACAGACGGCAGCGATCAGCACAGGAGGAAGAATTAACCTTTCACCAGAATAACGCATGGCGGGCGTCCTCACGTTTCATGGCACAGACGAAAAGTCTGTTTGCTTATTTTGGTTTTTCCTCAGATGATTATGAAGAAAAGACGATTATTGATCTAGGTGCGGGCAGTAAACTAAGAACGAAATATTTTACTGCCGCAAAGATTATCGCTATTGAACCCCTTGCAGAGCGGTTCATGAAGACAATCCAATGGTGTGATCTTTCTGACGCTGAAAAGGTTTTTTCAAGTCCGGCAGAAGATCGCATTAATGAATGCGTTAACATAGCAGACCTCGTAATCAGTATAAACGTACTTGATCATTGTTATGATTTCGAGCGCATCATTGATAATATCGCAGCCTATCTTAATACCGGTGCGTTGGCTTTCCTCTCATTTGATAAACACAAAGAGGCAGATGATAAGCACCCACTCATACTAACAGAGACAATCTGTGAAACGGTATTCGCTCAAAAAGGGTTAATCGTTGAGAAATCCTCGAAGGGCGCCGGTAAACTTCTAAGAACTTATGGGCACGGTGATTATTGTCTCAACTACTGGTTAAGAAAGGCACAACAAGATACAACAGATATGCCCCTGAGAGTAAGAAGAGACAATTCCTGATACCTTTCTATTAGCGATTTAGCTTCGATTTGTACCCCTAGGTTACTTTTCGTGGTTCACTAAGGTGACAAGTTCGTCAGCAGAATGTTAGCCAAGGACACTGTGGTTGAACGGGAGCGTTGCATCAATTATACTAGCTGTGCTGCGGAGTTAGAGTTTGTCAAAGATTATTGACATATCAGTGCCCCTTCTCCCTGGTATGCCTGTCTGGCCGGGGGATGGTGATATTCGCATCATACCGGTAAAGCGTATGGCAGCAGGGGATAAGAATAATCTGTCCCGGCTGGATTGCGGCGTCCATACCGGCACTCACGTGGATGCCCCCTGGCACTTCCTGGAGGATGGAAACACCGTAGAGCAGTTATCTCTGGACGTGATGATAGGCGAAGCTTTTGTGGCTTGTCTGCCAGAAGTTGATGTAATTACGGCTGAGACTCTTGCTCAGTTGACGCTCCCTGGAGGCACAACTCGCCTGCTATTGCGTACACGTAACTCGGAGCTATGGGAAACAGAAGTCACAGAGTTCAGGAAGGACTTTGTAGCGCTGACAAGTGATGCTGCTCAATGGCTGGTCGACCAGGGAATCCGCCTGATAGGTGTGGACTATCTGTCGGTGCATCGCTACGGCGATGG
>Ga0180437_10007995_pt1 | contig 13590 bp, 11 predicted proteins | sample SS_ome_4_FD_132410 | JGI IMG/M metagenome (GOLD analysis project Ga0180437, IMG submission 132410) | Hypersaline lake sediment archaeal communities from the Salton Sea, California, USA - SS_3_D_1 metaG | ecosystem: Environmental > Aquatic > Non-marine Saline and Alkaline > Hypersaline >...
CCAAAGCGGGTGCACACGCGCCGGGCAGTACTGCCGCACCTGCGGCACAGCGACCCCAGGAAGGTTGCGGACCCCGAAACCCGAAGACACGCGGCCGCGACACAAGTGCGAACGATGCGTGGAGGATGCCATGCGCCCCAGCTTCGTCTGCTTCATCACCGACCAGCAGCGAGGGGATCACTGCGGAGGGGCGGAGAGCAACATCATCCGGACACCCAACATCGACCGAATCGAGGAGGAGGTGGCGTCAGGTCCGGGCAGAGTGGCGCGTGTCTGAGAGCGCCTCCGAGCGCGAAGGGCTGAGTCGGCACGACGGCGAACGATGGCCCGCGTGGGCATCGGCCAGGGGAGGCCGGCGCCTATCAGCAGGAGGGATGCACGATGGCTGAGGGCCAGAATCCGTTCCACTGGAGGGCGACCGTTACCGACGCGAGGGCGTTTGTCGGGCGGGAGCGCGAGCTGACGAACATTTTCACGCGGCTGCAGACGTTGAGCTGTGTGTCTGTGCTGGGGGCACGCCGGATTGGGAAGTCATCGCTTATCTGCCAAGCATACGGGCGGGTGGGAAAGCAGCTGGGCGAAGAGTTTCGAGCGGTATACATCGATCTGCTGAGCGCGAAGCACCACAGCTTGGCGGGCCTCTTGTGGGCGATACTGTCGGGACTGGGGGCCGAGACGGGGCAGCTCTCGGCCGACACCCCCGCCGAGGCGCTGTCGGCGTTCGAGGCGGAGGTGCGGCAGCTTCGGAGGCAGGGGCGCATGCCGACGGTGTTTCTAGACGAGTTCGAGGCCCTGGGGTCGCGGAAGGAGGAGTTTGGGGACGATCTGCTGGAATCGTGGCGGAGTCTGGGGAATGACGGGCAGATGGCATTCGTGGCGACTTCGGCGCGGCCGCTGGACGAAGTGACGGAGGAATCTGGGCTCACGTCAAGCTTCTACAATATCTTCGCGCAGATGGCGTTGAGGGAGTTCACGGAGCAGGAGGCGGCGGCGTTTGCACAGCAAGCGGTCCGGATGGGCGAACTGGAGCCGTCTGATGAGGCGTTCATCATGCGCGTGGGGGAGCGCCATCCGCTGCGGCTGCAGGTGGCTGCCTGGCACCTCTACGAGGCGAAGCGGAGGAGAGAGGTGGACTACGGCCTGCTGGCCGAGCAGGCTGAGGCCGAGATCGCGGGGATGCTGAAGCGACAGTGAGGGCCACGGGGAGCAGGGCGCCGGCCCGTGGCGGAGGGGATTGGCTGACGAAGGGGGGTCGGTTGGGGGTCGGAGGGGCGACTTGCGCGAGTCGCTGGTAAGCCTATACCGGGTGTTCTGCCAGCCCAGCTCCTTCAGGGAGGAAACGGCCGAGCTGCGGAGCTGGGGGAGACTCGGCCTGATGGTGCGTCTTTCCCCGGCGGTCTTGTTGGTCAGTGTCCTGGTCTCCGGGAGCGTGTGTTTGGCGGCCCAGGCGATCGGCCTGGAGGTGAGCTGGCTTCCGCTCGGTCTCGTGCGATCACTGGAGAGCTTGGGGCTCGGCATAGTGTGGGCGGTGGCGTGGAGCGTGCCGATGGGTGTGGTGTGGGCGGTAGTGTGGGGAGCGACGCACTGGGTGCTGGAAGCGATCTTCGTGCCGCACGTGCCGCTGGTATCGGGCGAGATACTGCGCGCGATCGGGCTGTGGGCGCCGCTGGGCCTGGCGCTGGGGATCGGTCTGGGAGTCAGCATTGCCAGGGGGTGGGGTGTGCTGTGGGGGGTCGGCGTCGGCTGGGCTGCGGCCGTACTGCTGAGCGTGCCGGCGGGCATCGCGTTCCTCTTCCCCTTCGTGATCGGGTACTTCCGCCTGGAGTGGTATGTCATCGATGTAGGGGGGACGCTGGGATTGCTCGTCGCCGCGCGGGCCCACCCGCGGGAGGCGAGGAACCTGTTCCGGAGCAGCCCGGTCTACTGGCGAGAGCCGATCTGGCTGCCGCTGCTTGGTCTGAGGTCGTTCTTGCGGCTGGTGGGGGAGCAGCATCCGGAAGCGGGGCTGGAGGAGTGTCTATTCGTGCTGCTGGAGCGACGGAGGCAGGCGCGGGCGGCGAGGTCGGCTCTACTGGAGATGACAGCGCGGCGGCTGGCGGAACCGAGGAGCGTGCAGGAGATTGCGGCCGGCGCGGAGTCGCTGGCACGGATGAAGGCGGAGGTCGCGCGCCTGGAGGGAGATCGGGCGCGGCTGCCAGCGCTGCTCGGCCGGGCAGTGCCGGCACTGGAGGAGCTGGCGCAGCTGGCCGGACAGCACATGGCAGCCACGCTTCGTTACAACCGAGTGCGGGCGCTGGAGCGGCTTCGGGATGGTGCGGAGGATCTGGCGCGGGTGCTGGCCGTGGAGCGCGGGGGGCTGGCGCAGATGCTGGCCGAGGTGGCGACCGGCTGGGGCGCGGTGGCAGCGGCGCGGCTCGAGGAGATCGGAAAGTCGCACAAGGCGGGGGGCTTCATCGAGAATCCGTACGTGTTCGGCCAGCCGATTGAGGAGACGGAGACGAACCTCTTCGTGGGGCGGCGGGATGTAGTGCGGGAGATCGAAGTGAGCCTGCTGAGGACGGCACAGAAGCCGGCGCTCGTGCTGTGGGGTCCCAGGCGGATGGGGAAGACGTCTGTGCTCGTGCAGCTGCCGCGGCTGCTGGGCCCGGAATGCGCTCCCGCGTTTCTGGACATGCAGGCAATGCAGGCGCGGGAGAGTGTCGAGGCGTTCTTCGCGAGTGTGACGGAGGCGGCGGCGGCCGGCCTGCGACGCAGGGGTATGGAAGTCGAAGCCCTGGAGGAGTCGGGGCTTGCGGGCAGCCCTTTCAGCGTCTTTGCCCGGTGGACGAAGGAGGTGGAGCAGAAGCTGGGGAGGGATCGCTATCTGCTGCTGTGCCTGGATGAGTTCGAGCGTCTGGAGGGATCGATCCGAGAGGGAAAGCTGCCGGCGGGGCTGATGGACCAGATTCGACACATCATCCAGCACCACGCTCAGATCGTGTTGCTGTTTGCCGGATCACACAGGCCGGATGAGATGGAGCTGAACTGGCCGGACGCGCTCATCAGCACGAGGTTGGTTCGGGTGAGCTATCTGAAGGAGGAGGAGGCCCGGCAGCTGATCACGGAGCCGGTGCCGCAGTTCGGGGTGAGCTTCGGGCCTGGCAGCGTGGAGCGGATTGTGGAGGTAACGCGCTGTCAGCCGAATCTCGTGCAAGCGGTGTGCTATGAGCTGGTGAACCATCTGAACCTGGCGGAGCGGCGGCAGGCGCGGCAGGAAGACGTGGAGGTGGCAGTGAGGCAGGCGTTCGAGAGCGCGCACCTCTACTTCGCCGAAATGTGGAGGCAACTGGAGGAGAGCCAAAGGCGGCTGGCAGCGGCTATCGCGGGGTCGGAGGAAGGAGCGACGGGGGAGGCGCTGGCGGAGGCCGTCGGCACAACGGCGGAGGATGCGCTGAGAGAGCTGAAGGCGCTGGAGGCACGAAGCATAGTCGAGGCGGCGGACGGCCGTTGGCGCTTTCAGGTGCCCATGGTGGGGGAGTGGGTAAGGAAACGCGCGGCTCGGATGCCTCGTCCGCCGGACTGATCTCCGGCGCCGGGCCTGCGGCCCGGCGAGAGCGCGGGAAGACTCGATAGCGGCGGCGATCTTGGCATCTTTCTGCGCACCTGGCATACGCCGCTTGGGGCCCTGCTACGCCGGTGACGTCTGAACGGGCAGTACGACCTCACCTGCAGCACAGTGACGCCAGGGAGGTTGCGGGCCACGAAACCCCATCTCGTGATGTCAACTGCCAATGTCACTTCTCCTTCGCCGCCTGGGCATCTCCAGATCGCTCGCCTGTTGATGCTGCAGCCCTGCCACTCTCTGTCAGCTCGATGGCGCAGTCGGCGAGTGCATCGCCGGCCTCGGGTGCGAGGCAGGCCCCCTGGGTGAAGGTGGTCTCGTAGCCCCCGCGCAGGAACGCCTCCTTGTGTGGCACGTAGCCGACCATTCCGTTCGCGCAGCTCACCACGAGCGCGTGGACAGGATGCGCTGCTTCCTTGATGCGCAGTCCGAGCTGCACGAAGTATTCCGCCGGAACTGCCGCGAACGCCAAGTCGCCCAGCGAGAGCACCTGCACCTCGGCCGGCTGGGTCTTGCGCTCTTCGATGCGCTTCAGCAGCGCGGGCATGCCCCGATCGTAGGCCGCAGGGTCCACGAACCGCTGCGCGCCCCTCACGGTGCCAGCGATCTCCTCCTGCGTCACCTTGCGGTAGGGAAGCTGGATGGTGCGGGAGCGCGCGCCCACAGCCAGGTCGTCGATGAAGGACATCCCTTCCAGCGCCTTGGACGTGTCATCGGCAAGGGCGCGGCCCATCTCCTCCAATGAGAGCTCGATGCCGCGGTAGGGATCTCCCTCGCTGATGTTTCCCGCGGCGCCGTTGAGGAAGAGGGTGACGGGGCAGCCGCGGCCCCTCATCTCGCGGGCGAGCGCGGCAGGGAAGCCACCGGAGGCGATGGTGTCGCCCCCGTGGTCGGTGGGGTGGCAGGCGAAGTTCACGAGCGCTCCGAGCAGGCGACCATCAGCGCCGCGCGCCGCGATGACAGCGACCTCGGGGTCGATCGGGCCTTCTGCATAGAGCGCCTCCGGGTAGCGGAAGGACCCGTGGGTGCTGACGGTTCCGTCTCGCATCACGACGCGGCGGTTGTGGGAGATGTTCCACTCGGGTACGCTGGCGAAGCCGATCTCGGCCTTCCGCATGCCCCCGAGCGCTTGGCCGAAGCAGTCAACAATCTTGGCCACCATCGTCTCGACGTAGGCGTCATCCCGCTGGACATCGCCGCAGTGCGCCACCGCCGGGCCGGCATGGTTGTGGGTGGCGGCGACCATGATGTTGGCGCCCGGGAATCCATATCGGTCTTCTATCCGGCGGCGGATGTCGTCGGTCTGCGTCCAGCGGATGCAGGCCGTATCGAGCTGGACGAAGCCGACCTTCTCGTCGCTCGACTCAATGACCGCGACTCGGGCGGACAGTGGATCGGCGATCTCATCGATGACGATGTCCACGATCCAGCCGATCTTGTGGGCGCCCAGGGGTGGGGTGATATCTACTTCGGCGAAGCCGGCCTTCAGCGGCACCTCAGACCTCCTGGTTCACGGGCGACGCCCGCTTGTCACTCGGCGGGCATCGCGGTGCGGAGTTCCTGCGTCGTCCCCGTCTCGGCCGATCGATAGGCCGACTCGATGATATCGATCACGTGCCGCGCATGTTCCGCCGTCGCGATGGAAGGTGTCCCATTGCGGACCCAGTCCACGAGCTGCATCATGTCCTCGAAGACATGAGACTCCGGCATCCCGTCGTGCGGCCCGACGACGTGTGGCATGTGGTCACCTTCTTGCCGCATCGATTCGCCGTTCAGCTCTACGCCGACCACTGACCCTGCGGTGCCGAAGATGCTCGGCTGGAATCCCACGGCAACGTCGCCGCTCACGGTGCCGTACACGGTCGCGAACACCGAGTCCCCGAAGTCCAGCAGCATGAACGTGTTGTCGTCCATGTCGCATTCGATGGTGCGGCCGCGGTACTCGCGCTGTTCCAGCGCCAGCCCCGACAGAGCGGTGACGCGGCTTGCAGAGCCGAGGATCCCGGTGAGAATGTGCAGGCAGTAGACGGTCACATCCCACAGCGGCCCGCCGGCCGGCTTCCTGAAGTACCAGGTCGGATCGACATCGGTGAGGATGTCTTCGCCCGTCCGGAACTCCTCGGTGAGATGGTAGTCGCCGACGGCCGCGCCGGTGATCGCCCATACAAGGCGGCCGATCGCCCCCTCGCGAATGCGGTCCCGGATGCGCTGGTTGTGGGGGTGGAGCATCATGCCAGGCGAGGCGACGAGGCGCACGCCCTTCTTCGCCGCTTGCGCGATGAGGTCGTCGCATTCATCCACACTCGTCGTCATCGTCTTGTTGAAGTGAATGTGCTTGCCGGCCTCGATGGCGGCCACGCCCTGCTCGTAGTGTATCCCGATGGGCGAGCCGATGGTCATCGCCTCAACGCCGGGGTCGGCCAGCAGCGACTCGTAGTCCTCATACGAGTTCGGGACGCCGAACTTCTCTGCCGCCGCCTGCGCCCGGCCCGGTACTGGATCGCACACCGCAGCCAGCCTCACTCTATCCTGCACATCCGGCAGCGACAGATGCGACAGCGCGCCGCGAATGCCGATCGCGCCCGCGCCCACCACGCCCATTCCGATTGGATCGGCCATGCTCACTCGTCTCCTCTTTGCTGGGAGTCGACCAGCGCGTCACGCCAGGATGTGCGCGGCTCCCAGCCGACTGTTTCACGCAGCTTGACATTGGACATCAGGCTCGCGTGCCCATCGAGTCCCTTGCAGCGCGGCAGCAGCTCCGGCTTGAAGCGCTCGATCAGCTCCATCGTTGGCTCGAGCGCGGTCGTGTCATCGTTGTTGCAGAAGTAGACACCGTGCGGTTCGATCTTCTCCGCCTTCTCCATCAGCAGCCGGTGCGCCGAGGCAATGTCCTCGCTGCCGATCCAACACCACAGCCATTCGTCCCATCCGGTTGCGGGGCCGGCGTTCTTCGCCGCCTCGGCCCGCCGGTCCGCATCGCAGATGCCGGCCGAGCGCAGCGCGTAGGTTCTGATCCCGTAGGCCCGTGTGTAGGAGGCCAGCAGTTGCTCGCCCGCCAGCTTGCTGTACGAGTAGGAGTCCTCCACATCCGTGGGATGCTCCTCATCGATGGGCACGTAGTGAATCGGGAACTCGCTGCCGCCGATGCGGAAGCCGTGTCCGAGCGCGCAGTTGCTTCCCGTCATCACGAAGATCCCAATCTTCCGCTCGACCGCCGCCTGCAGCAGGTAGTAGGTCCCCATGATGTTCGTGCGCATGGTCTCGTCGAAGGGGACGCCGCGCTCGGCGGCCCGCTTCCGACTGCTGGGGTGATCGGTCGGATACGGCGTCGCGGCGACATGCTGGATCGCCTCGATGCCACCTTCCGTCGCCTTCAGGCAGGCTTCGTAGTCGGTGATGCTCCCCTCCACCCAGGGCCAACGGTCGGCCGCCCCCGGCCGACTTCGCGACATCAGCACGAGCTCGTGACCGGCAGACTGAAGCTCCGACACGACGAACGGGCCAAGGCCGCCGCTCGCGCCGGTGACTAGCACTTTCATACGTCCCTCCATGTAGTACTGCATATCGCCGTCATGCTGCTCCCTCGGGAAGGTCTTCGAGTTTGTCGACGTTCGCCATCACCTTTCGAATGGCCGCAGCGACGAGCTTGACAACCTCCGAATCGTTCGGCGCTCGCAATGGCGTGTTCACGCCAGCGTGCCAGTCTGTGTGCTTGGTCGCCATCGGAAAGCGCTCGGGCGAGTAGTCTACAGCCTGCGCGTGCGGGCAGCTCCACGGACAGCCGTGCCCGTATCCGTCCTTCTGCTGGAAGACCATCATCGCCGGCAGGATGAATGACTGCCAGATGTAGGTACTGAGGCCTTCGGCGTTCAAGGCGCCGACGATCTTGCCTCGAAATGCTCGCGCGTTCTTCGCGTGGCCCAGGCCCTCCATGTCGAAGCGGATCGTGTACTCGTACCAGTTGTGTTCGCCGTCGGGCGGCTCGCTGGGGAGGATGAGGTGTGGCGTGCCCTCGAGTTCCCGGGTGAGCAGGGCCGCGTTCTCCTTCTGCGCGGCGAGGTAGTGGTCGAGCTTCTTGAGCTGCGCCCGGCCGAACGCCGCAGTCAAGTCATTGTTCCGGTACATCCACCCCATCGCGTAGACGTGATAGTCGCGACGCCCCGTCGGCCCCACCTCCTCCCCAAACGACCAGAGCGCCTGGGCGCGCTTGTGCATTACCTCGTCGTCGGTGACGAACATCCCCCCCTCGCCCGACACCAGACACTTATTTTGGTTGAGGCTAAAGGCCGCGCAGTGCCCGAGCGTCCCGACCTTCTTGCCTTTGTGCTTCGCACCGTGCGCCTGGCAGGCATCTTCAATCACCTGCAGGCCGTGCTTGTCGGCGATGGCCGTCACCGCGCCCATGTCGACTGGCCGCCCGTGAAGATGCGCCACAATGATCGCTCTCGTCTTGGGCGTGATGGCGGCCTCGATCTGATCAACATCGATGTTCATGGTATCGAAGTCTATGTCCACGAAAACCGGGATCGCGTTGTGCTGCATCACACATGTCGCCGACGACGACCACGAGTAGGCCGGGACGATCACCTCATCGCCGCACCCGCACTCGCACGCCACCAGACACATGTGGAGCGCGGCCGTGCCGGAGTTGGTGGTGATGGCGTAGCGGTTGCCGTTCCAGGCCGCGAACTCCTCCTGGAAGGCGACGCAGTTGGGACCGAAGGTGTGCTTGCCGCCTTCCAGAGAATCCATAACCATGTTCCGGTCGGAGTCATCGATGGGCGGCCACGGCTTGATAGTCCCCGGCGGGATGGCCGGAGAGCCACCAACGATCGCCAGTCTCTCACCCATGTCCACCTGTCCTCCCCAGAAATGCTGTCCGGACATTTCTGGGGCTGTTGGCTTCGTCCCTCCGAGCGGGGCGAAACTGGACAGCCGCGGCGATCCTGGCATCTTTCTGCGCGTCTGGCATACGCGGCTCCGGGCCACGCTACGCCGGTGACGTCTGACCGGGCAGTAGAACCTCGCCTGCGGCACAGCGACGCCAGGCAGGTTGCGGGCCGCGAAACCCGAAGACACTCCGCGGCGACACAAGCGCGAACGACGCGTGGAGGAGATCATGCGGCCGAGCTTCGTCTGCTTCATCACCGACCAGCAGCGCGCGGATCACTGGGGAGGGGTGGGGAACAACATCATCCAGACGCCCAACATCGACCGACTCGCGGCGGAGGGGGTGGCGTTCGATCGATCGTACGTCGCGAACCCAGTGTGCATGCCCGCGCGCGCGACGCTGTTCACTGGGTTGACGCCGCGGAAGCACGGCGTCAGGACGAACGGCATTCCCCTTGCCTGGGAGATACCGACGATAACCGAGGCGCTGCGACAGGCCGGCTATCGGACGCACGGCGTGGGGAAGATGCATCTGCGGCCGTTCGAGGCGCCGAACGGCTATGAGCCGGGGGAGCTGGATCCGGCCGAGTTCCCGGAGAGCCGGCCGCTATGGGAGGCCGGTCGGGTGAAGGGCCTGCCGCAGCCCTACTACGGATTGGAGAAGGTGGAGTTCGCAGGCGGGCATGGCTCGTGGGCGTGGGGGGATTACGTGACGTGGCTGAACGAGCAGCATCCGGACGGGTGGAAGCTCCTCCAGCCCGAGGCGGGCAAGAAGACACCGTTCGGCGCGGAGCAGTCGTGGATTTCGGCGGCGCCCGAGGAGCTCCACTGCTCGACGTGGGTGGGCGACCGCGCAGTTGAGTTTCTCAAGGGACAGGCCGGGCGCTCGGAGCCGTTCTTCCTGTGGTGCTCGTTTCCGGACCCCCATCATCCTTACTGCCCGCCGGAGCCGTGGGCGAGCATGTACGACCCGGCGGAGGTGCGGCTGCCGACGCGGCGGGAGGGGGAACTCGACGAGCTTGCCCCGCACTTCCGGCGTGTGTTCGAGGAGGCCCTGCAGCTCGCGGGGAGGCGGGCGCCGACGAAGATCGGAGACGATCAGATGAGGGAGATCATCGCGCTGACGTACGGGATGATCTCGCTCGTGGACAAGAACGTCGGGCGGGTGATGAAGGCGCTGGAGGAGGGCGGGCGGCGGGAGGAGACGGTGGTGGTGTTCATGTCGGACCACGGGGACATGATGGGGGACCATTGGATGCTCAACAAGGGGCCATTTCAATTCGACGGGATCTGCCGGACGCCGTTGATATGGGCCTGGCCCCAGCGATTCGCGGCAGGAGTCCTTACGAGCGCGCTGGCGAGCCAGTTGGACTTTGCGCCGACGATTCTGGACCTCGCGGGTGTGGCGATCCCGGAGGGATTCACACCGCGGGAGCCGGAGGCTCGACAGATGGCGCCTCCGTGGCCGGGACATTCGTTGTGCCCACTGCTGGAGGGGAAAGCCTCAGGGGTGAGAGATGCTGCGATCATCGAGAACGATGAAGACTACCTCGGTCTGCGCCTGCGGACGCTAGTTACGCAGGACTATCAGTTGACGGTCTACGGAGGCCGGGAGTACGGCGAGCTCTTCGACTTGAAGGAGGATCCGGGGCAACTCCAGAATCTCTGGGATTCGCCAAAGCATCAGCAGATCAAAGAGGAGCTGCACCGGTGGCTGCTCCACGAGCTGATCGAGACCGATTCGGCTCTGCCGCGGAGGCTGTGCCACGCGTAGAGCGACTTGCCAGCGATCCCGGCAGGTCCGTCAATACTTGCCGCATGTTGTCGCGGTAGTCGCAGTCGAATCATCGGCGCCAGCGTCAGCGCTGGCCGTCGCGCCCGACTCTGGTCGTCAGGCACCCTCGTACCACCGGTTCGCCATCTTCAGCGTCCCGTTCCAGATGCCGCAGATCATGTCCTTGGATTCATGACAGTGGCGGATGACCTGGGCGATGTCCATGCCCTGGATCTCGCAGACGATGGGGCCTTCGTAGCCGTCGTCGCGCAGGCGCTCGTAGGTGCGCTGGAAGTCGATCATGTTGTTGAGGTGGGGAGGCTGGTGCTCCATGTAGCGGCCCCAGTAGTGATTGATTCCGTTGTGGTGAATCTCGGCGATGCGGCCCTTGAACGCGTCGAAGAAGCGGAAGTAGGGGTCGTCGGAGTGGACGCTCATATAAGCGTGGCCGATGTCCATGTTGATCCCCCAGCCGGAGACGCGGTCGCAGACGAACTTCAGTATGTCGAAGCCGCCGACCTCATAGCCGATAGGCAGGTTGTGCGGACGAGCGAGTTCGGCGGCATGCTGGGCGTACTCGAGGTTGTGCTGCCAGGCCGTCTGGGTGCTCCGCTGATAGCCCCACGTGCCACCGCCCATGTGGAAGGTCATCGCCGCTGCATTCAGGCGAACGGCGAGTTCGATGCAGCGGTCGTAGTAGTCCCAGGTGAGCTTGCGAAGATGGCGGTTCGCGGAGGCGAGGTTCCAGTCGAGGTGGGGGGAGTGGACGGTAATCCATTTGAACTCGCTGAGGGCCTCGGCAAGGCGGTCGATGTCTGCTTCCGATGCTTCGATGAGGTCGATGCCGACGTTGGGGTGGTTCTCAGGATAGCCGAGCTGTGCCTGGTCGAGGGTGGGGACGATCTCGAAGCCGGAGAAGCCGGCCGCGGCCACCATGTGCATTGCATCGTAGACGGTCTCACTATGGGTGGCGGGAAGAAAGTGCGTGGATATGCCGATTCTGTCCTCGATGGCGAGCATTGGCGACCTCCTCCTGCGGCTTCGCCTTCACCGGTGTCTTCCATCGGTTCTCGACCTGAAGTCGTCGGACCGCGTGGCTACGATGTCGCTGCCTCCACCGGCTCAGCCGTCGCACGCGCCTCGCATCTGCTGAGGCTTTCCAAACCTTCTCCGGTACAGCCGGGTGAGGCGCACTTGAGCCCAATTCGCTCGAACAGCAGAAGACGAGCCCGGGCGAAAGTGTTCGCCATCTGTCGCCTGCCATCCTGGGAGAAACCTCCGGTAGTCTTTGCGCCCTCGTCCACCGGGCGAAGCTCATCCGGAGGAGGCTCACGGAGCTTGTCGTGCGGCCGGCCACCGCCCGTTGCCACCATCCATGCCAACGACCCGGCGGTGAGCCGGAGAACCAGCGAGGGGTAAGCGCGGCACATGCCGGCATCCCTGTGAGCCGTATGCGCGACCGCTTCACAAGCGACTGGGCGATGAGAGACTTGAGAGACCAATGCAGCGGAGCCCGCACCGGACTCGGAGACTCGGACCCACCAATCGGAGAGGAAACTACCTCGCGACTGCGGCAGCGAGTACGCTGCCAAAGAAGAGGGCGGCTACAAACGCGGTGGCCACGACCCACTCAAACCACCATGGCACATTCGATGCAGGCCGCTCGGGCTGGCGCTCTTCGGAGTTGACTCCCACCAACTCTACCTCTCACTGGCCATATGTCGTTTCGACGACGGTGCCGCTTCGCATCGCGCTTGACCGCATTGCCGCCCGCGCTCCGGGCCAGTGCGCCCTTACGCACTACGGCACACGTACCAGTCTTCCCTCTTCCCGAGGTCCTTCCCCAGTTGCTAGGTGGGTCTGGGTCGGCCGATGAGGTTTAGGAACTCCTCGCGGGTGGCAACGGACGACCGGAACGTCCCCAGCACCGAAGAGGTCGTCATCATCGAATTCTGTTTGGCGACGCCGCGCATCATCATGCACAGATGCCGCGCCTCGATAATGACCCCCACGCCCTCGGCATCGATGGCCCCTTCAACGGCTCTTGCCACCTGTTGCGTGAGCCGCTCCTGGATCTGCAGCCGCCGAGCATACATGTCCACCAGCCGCGCGAGTTTGCTCAACCCGAATACGCGGCTTTTCGAGACGTACCCGATGTGACACCGCCCATAGAAGGGCAACAAGTGGTGCTCACACAGACTGTAGAGTTCGATATCACGGGCGATGATCATATTGTTCGTTTCCTGTGTGAATATCGCGCCGTTGATCAGCCTCTCCACATTCGCTCGGTAGCCCGAAGTCAGAAACGCGATCGACTTGGCGAAGCGGTCCGGTGTATCGATGAGCCCCTCGCGCGCCGGGTCTTCGCCGATCTCGATCAGTAGTTCGCTAACCAGCCCTTTCACCTTCTCATGGTCCATCCCGAAGATCCTCCCTGAGCTGCTCAGTATACTCTTTGAGTGGCTCCATAGTGTGATCGGCGAGGTCCGCCGCTATCTCTCGAAGAGTCCGCCCGTCGCCTGGCAGCGCCAACTCGGGCGCCAGCTCTCCCAGCGGGATGGCGAGGAAAGGCCGAGAGATGATGTCCGGATCGGGCACTGTCAACTCCGGCGATGAGATGACCCAGTCCTCGTATACGAGCAGGTCGAGGTCGAGCGTCCGCGGAGCATACTTGTCAGCGGTCCGGACTCGCCCAAGTTCGGCCTCCAGCGGCCGAAGGGCTCCGTACTTGAGCTCCCGCGGCCGCAGGCTCGACTCGATTTCCGCTACACCGTTCACGAAAGCGGGTTGCCCGGGACGACCCAGCGGCTGCGAGCGATAGAACGTCGAAAGGGCCGTAACCTTGACGCGCTGCGCCAGGATGCGCAGCCCCTTACGGACGTTCGTCTCGGGCGCAATATTCGATGCCACGGCAATGAAGGCCCGAGCCATCGGCTAGCCGCGATCCCGCGTGACTTCAACCGCTACCGTACGGGCGAACCGCAGTGCCGCAGGTTTCTCCACCGTCACCTGCACGCGGTCCACACCGCGGTGGGCAAGGCAAATCTGCGCGACGCGCTCTGCCAGAGCCTCGACGAGGTAGTACTGGGAGCTTTCGGCCGCGGCGAAGATCTCCTTCTTGATCGCCCGATAGTCGACCGCGTCCTCGAACCTATCGCTTCTGCCGGCCGGTCGGAGGTCCGCCGCCAGCGCCACGTTAATGAGCACATCCTGCTTCTCGCGGCGCTCGTCGGCGTTCACTCCGATGATACAGCGTACAGCGAGGTCCCTAATCAGGATCCGATCCACTGGGATACTCCATGAGGTGTCTCCCGCCGTCCAC
>Ga0180437_10007996_pt1 | contig 13588 bp, 14 predicted proteins | sample SS_ome_4_FD_132410 | JGI IMG/M metagenome (GOLD analysis project Ga0180437, IMG submission 132410) | Hypersaline lake sediment archaeal communities from the Salton Sea, California, USA - SS_3_D_1 metaG | ecosystem: Environmental > Aquatic > Non-marine Saline and Alkaline > Hypersaline >...
TAGGGTGTGCTACCTTTAGGGTAAGTACGAATGGGAGGATGGCTGATTCCAATTTATATATTTGTGTTATTTAAGAAAATTTAGTAACCGTGCTTGACAAAGCACTATTCATGGGAGGTTAATATGCCATGGAAGGAGACTAGTGTTATGGATGAACGGATGAAATTCATAAGCCGCCGGTTATCCGGCGATAAAATGGCAAGCTTATGCAGGGAATTCGGTATTTTCCGTGTAACAGGTCATAGGATCTGGAAAAGATATAAACAAGATGGAGCACGAGGTCTATATGACCGAAGCAAAGCTCCGCATAAACATCCCAACCAACTTCCTGCGGAGATAGAGAAGCTTATTATTCGGCTAAAGAAGGAGAAGCCGAGGTGGGGCGCGCCCAAGATCCGCGAATTGGTCAAGAATAGATATCCTACAATAAAGCTGCCCGCTGTCTGTACGGTTCATAGTGTATTAGATAGACATGGCCTGGTAAAGAAACGCAGAAGAAGAAATAAATACCGAGCTAGAGCGACATACCTCTCAATTCCTGAAGCATCAAATGACTTATGGTGTGTAGATTTCAAAGGGCAGTATAAGGTCAAAAGCGGCAGTACTGCTTCTCGCTAACGATATCAGATTTTGTAAGTCGGTATATAATAAGCTGTGAAGTGTTAAGCAATACCGGACTTAATCCATGTTTTGCTGTTTTTGAAGAAGCGTTTAAGGAGAATGGCCTGCCTGCGGCTATAAGAAGTGACAACAGACCGCCCTTTGCCAGCGGTAATTCAGCATGGAACTTAACGAGGCTTTCGGTATGGTGGATCCGATTAGGGATCAAGCTTGAGAGAAGAAAACCCGGTAATCCCCAGGAAAACGGCCGACATGAAAGAATGCACCGCACGCTTAAGCTGGAAGCTACAAATAAGACTATCGCCAATTTACTACAACAGCAGGAAAGATTTGATGATTTCAGGAAAGAGTTTAATTTTGAACGCCCGCATCAGGCGATAGAAATGAAATGTCCTGGTGATGTATATAAAGAATCAAAGAGAGGATATAAAGGTTTAGAGGATGTCGCTCATCCTGGATATGACAAGAGATTGATGATAACCAATTGCGGCAGGGTCTGTCTTGATAAGCAAAAAGTACATATAAGCAGGGCTTTAGCGAATCAGCCAGTCGGATTGAAGGAAGTTGATGAAGAGATTTGACAAGTTGATTTTATGAGTTATACACTTGGGTTTTTTGACAGAGAGAGCGATAAATTCACCCCTTGCGAGGACCCATTCGGATTTAACATAGAAAAAATAGTTGTTGATTATGTGGATAACTTTATCGAGTTACCCACATAACCAACAACACTACTACTGCTATAATGAAAAGAAAATTGAAAAAAACATAAAAATGTGTAAACTATGTAACAATAATAAAGTGTAAACTATGTCCCAGGAAGAACAGTGGAAAGATAAATCTAAAACTAGTTAGGTCATAGGAGATGATCGAGTAATTATAATAGTTAGCGAGGTAATTATTATGCTAAGAAAAGTAATTGTAACAACAACAATATATAATCCAACCGAAGCGATTGAAAAGTTCGATCATATGAAGGATTGGACGCTCATCGTTGTCGGCGATCTTAAGACGCCAAAAGATTTCAAGCTGAAAAATGGTATATACATTTCATCGCAAGAACAAGAGAGGCGGAACAAAGAGCTATCTGATTTAATTGGTTGGAACTGTATCATGAGGCGTAATTTTGGTTTCTTATGGGCAGAGGATATGGGCGCTGACATTATTGCTTCTGTTGACGATGATAATATTCCTTATGACGGCTGGGGCAAGAATTTAATATTAGACAAAGAGGTGGAAGTTGATTGCTATGAAATAGACATAGAATGTTTTGATCCCGTGGGAGTTACCAATTTTTCTCACTTATGGCATCGTGGTTATCCCCTACAGCTTTTATCTAAACGAAATTACTCTAAAAAAATCAAAAGAAAAATAAAAGCAGATATCCAAGCTGATTTTTGGGATGGAGACCCTGATATAGATGCTGTCTGTCGTTTTGAATATAATCCACAATGCAAGTTTGATTCAAAGTTTTTCCCATTTACTTCAAACAAAATATCACCATTTAATTCTCAGAATACCTTTATTACTAAAAAAGCGCTTCCACATTATTTTATTTTGCCTCATGTGGGCAGAATGGATGATATATGGGCTTCTTATCATGTGCAATCCTTGGGTTTTAGAGTTGTTTATTGTGCGCCTTCAGTTGAACAGAAAAGGAACAAGCAAGATCTGACAAAGAATTTAAAAGATGAATTCTTGGGTTATGAAAAAAGCCTTTCCTTAGTTTCTGCCATAAATGCTGGTATATATAAAATGGAAGATTTTTGGCCTGAGCGAACACAAAAAGCATATCATGTATATAAAGAGTGTTTTTAAGTATGATTTTATGTTAGAAAAATTTATTTAACATAGAAAACTCAGTGTAGGTGTTTTGAATAATGGTTAAATTTTCATTACAACTTGTTCTTAAAAAGGACGTTTTGACATAATTTAGTGAAACACAATCTGTAGCTGGGGGCAAGCAGTTCCGGTAGTCTTCGTATGAAACGTTTTTAATTATCTGCGAAAAATTAGCCATAAGAATTATAGATGTGCGGATTTGATAGGAAAATTTCTAGGTTAGGATGGAGTCGGATATTATGTACTGGTCCTAAGTGGTTTTCTCAGATGTCCGTAAATCCACTTAGAGGATAAAAAACGATGATGTTAAAACGAATGTTAGTGCAGCATTATTATTTGTTTATAAAACAGCTTAAAGAGTTGAAGCAAAGCCACAAATGCGCAGAGTCTCTGTGCAGGAAAAACGCGGAGGAAATTTTTCCTGGAATTTATAATAGGCATATAATGTTTGCAAAACATACTTTTCAATTTGGGATTTACCTGATAATGGATTGATTTTTTTATGCTTATTGATTAAAAGCCATAATGTAAAAACTATTTTTGAATTTGGTACGTTCACTGGAAAAACCACTTATAATCTGGCTCTTAATTTACCCAAAGATGGGCATATTTATACAATAGATATTGGTCGGGATATTGATAGAAGTAACGTAGATGGAAAGGGATACGAGTCTTCTTATGTAGTGGGTAAATTCTTTCTTTCTAGCCCAGACGAGGTTAAAAGAAAAATCACGCAACTTACAAGTAATTCAAGAAAGACTAACTATGGACAATTTGAGTGCAAAATGGACCTTGTGTTTATAGATGGTGGGCATCAATATGATGTTGTGCGTTCCGATAGCGCGAATGCTTTTAAAATGCTTAAGCGACGCGGAATAATCGTGTGGCACGATTACGATCCATATTGGCCCGGGGTGATGAAGCGATAGATGAAGTGAGTAAAAGTCGCACTCTCTATCATCTTCCTAAAGAAGGATTTGTTATTTTTATAAATAATGGATAAAATAAGCAGAATAAAAGAACTAACTCGCAAAGTAAGCAATTTTTTATTAAAAAATTCATTAAGGATGAAAAATGCTACATTATATGCACGAGGAAAGCAGATAGTGCGGGGCGCAAATTCAAGCAGTATTATCAACCACACCTTTTAGCAGAGAGAAGCAAATAACTCATGTTCATATACCTTTTAAGTAAATGGCTTGTATCGCCCGAAAAGGTGATGAAAAGTATACTCATATGTCATGCAACGAAATAATGAGTGGTGTCAATGGAGAAGGCGATATCAGGAGATGAGAATCTTTTGTTAACCGGGGATTTAAAGAGATTTCTGGTGATGGGCTATAAGAGAGACAAACATGTGTGATTAGCGAGAAAGTGCAGGGGGGAAAAATTTAGACTTTGTTACGGGATAAGAGTAATTTTAAAATCTATCCGTATGTTATAAAAGAATTGCGTGTGTGGGCTAGCGGCAATCATAATGGGTTAAATCATTTCATAGAAAAACATAATTTGTAAAACTAATATGAACGATATACAACATAATGGGCAACATATTGTAGCCCTGTGTCATGCGGGGCTTGCCAATCGAATAAAATGTTTAGTTTCTGTGATGAGGATTGCAGAAAAAACCTCAAGAAAGCTTATTTTGTATTGGCCCAAAGATGCAGCGTTAAACTGTCAATTTTCTGATTTATTTTGTAACAAAATACCTGAAATAAACGAAGAAGAACTAAAAGTAATTAGAAATCAAAATAGTAATGAAAATTATAGTATGATCGCGACTTGGAGATTACTACCTTTACCGGAAGATAAAATATCGAAAAATTTTGCAAGAGAAATACCCTCAGATATGGGGAATAATATCGATCTTGAGTATAACCGGATTCCTTTGTCGGCAAGGAAAAGCCTTTTAGTTTATATAAACAGATTGACTCCAATAAAATATATAGTTAAAGAAGTTGAAAATTTTTCTAGAAAATTTGATCATAATACAGTGTCTGTTAATATCAGAACTTGGACTTGGAGAACTGCCGACAATCCTGCAAGAACAATGTTGTTTGATGTTGAGAATGTTTATAAAGTGTTAAATAAGATAGATGGGCATAATTTTTTTGTTACTTGTGATAATCTAGAAATTTTGCAAAAATTAATTAATAAATATGGAAAGCGAATTTTATACTATCCTAACAGGACACGTACCATAAGCCAAAACAGAGTAGCGGAGATACAAGATGCACTTATTGAATTATTATTATTGGCGAAAAATAAAAGTTTAAAAGTATCTTATCTAAGTACTTTTTCTGAGATGGCTTGGTGGTTTGGAGGATGTGAATCTGAAGTAGAGTGTATTCCGCCAAAGAAATATCTTTTTAAAAAATTTCACACGGAAAAGTTTAATTGTTATTCCCTGTTTTGGAAATGGCATATACAACCGGATCATTGGCCAAAAAGCCGACGTTTGTTATTTATTGCCAGGCGATGCATAGAAGAGAGCGCCGAAGACCTTAAGGACTATTTAGTAAGATTTTGGAATAGTTTTTTTCAATAGGATATATGCACAATTAATAACAAATCTATTTTTCAAATCTTCTGGGTTAAAAATATTGCTGTAAATATTTTATTTGGAACTAGAAAGCTAGATATAATTGAGAAGAAAAGGTAATGGAGACATGAAGTAAGAAAAAATTGTTCTGAAATCATACAACTATTGTGCAAATCGACTATTAGTACAGAGCGGTGAAGTATCAATGGCGGTTTTATTCTAAAAAAATCTACAAAAGTAGAAGTCAAGGACGGAAAACAAACTTTTTTGCAACTAACTATATATTGTGTTTTGCTTGACAATGTAAACAACATATGGTATTTTTTGACTTAGTTTCAATTTAGAGTTTTTTCCTTAAGCTATTAAATTCAGTGCAATTTATTGCAAGTTCGGTAGAAATTTTATCTTACTCAAAAAAATATTTGAATAGAAAGGAATCAGGATGTACTCCACAGATATTAAATTTGTCAGGAAAAGAGACGGACGACTCGAACCTTTCGACCCCAAGAAAATAGAAAACGCGGTTTTTTCAGCGGCTAAAGCTATGGGCGGGGAAGACATCGAAAAGGCAAGGGAGATAACCCGACAGGCTATTTCTTTTCTTGAAGTAATATATAAAGATGACAGAGTTCCAACCGTTGAAAACATCCAGGATCTGGTTGAAAAGATTTTAATAGAAAACGGACATGCTAAGACCGCTAAGGCATACATTCTCTACAGGGAACAGCATGCAAAGATGCGCCAGACAAAGGCGCTTCTTAGCGATGCTGTCAACATGGTCGACAACTATATACAACAGAAAGACTGGCGCGTCAAAGAAAACGCTAATATGGGATATTCTTTGCAAGGGTTAAACAATTTCATATCCACTGCAGTATCCAATAAATACTGGCTTGACCGCATTTATCCTAAAGAGATAGCAGAAAGACATTTGGAAGGGGATATACACATTCATGACTTAGGTTCTATAAGCGCTTATTGCTGCGGATGGGATCTAAAGGACCTTCTTATGCGTGGATTTGGCGGAGCATATGGCAAGGTCGAATCAAACCCGCCTAAACATTTCCGTGTCGCGCTTGGACAGATAGTAAATTTTTTCTATACCCTTCAGGGCGAAGCGGCAGGAGCGCAAGCCTTCTCAAATTTCGACACGCTTTTGGCACCGTTCATTTACTACGACAAGCTTACATATCCGCAGGTTAAGCAGTACATGCAAGAATTTATCTTTAACATAAACGTGCCTACCCGTGTTGGATTCCAGACGCCGTTTACAAATATCACCATGGATATGACAATTCCAGGGTCTTTCAAGAACGAAGCGGTAATTGTGGGGGGCGAGCTGAAAGATAAAAAATACGGGGATTTTCAACATGAAGCGGATCTTATCAACAAGGCCTTTTGCGAGGTTATGATCGACGGAGACGCCAAGGGCAGGATATTTTCTTTTCCAATACCCACATATAATATAACCAAAGATTTTGACTGGAATAATCCGGATCTTAAAGGGTTGTGGGAGATGACGGCAAAATATGGCATACCGTATTTTTCGAATTTTGTTAATAGCGATATGCACCCGGATGATGCCAGAAGTATGTGCTGTCGCCTGCGTCTTGATAATAGAGAACTGCGCAAAAGAGGCGGAGGGCTTTTCGGGTCCAACCCCCTTACAGGGTCTATAGGCGTGGTTACGCTTAACCTTCCCCGTCTGGCATATATGGCCGGTAGCAGGGACAATTTTTATAAAGGGCTTGATGAGCTTCTTCGCATATCAAAAGAAGCGCTTGAAATAAAGAGAAAAGTCCTGGAACAGCTTACCGAACAAGGGTTATATCCATATTCAAAACATTATCTGGCAGACATCAAAAAAAGACAAGATACGTGTTGGGCAAATCATTTCTCGACAATCGGGCTTGTAGGTATGAATGAGGCCTGCCTGAACCTCCTAAAAGAGGGCATTGCATCCAAAAGGGGGAGAGCCTTCGCGCTGGAAGTTTTGAATTATATCAGGGAACGGATGATGGAATTCCAGGAGGAAACGGGACATTTTTATAATTTGGAAGCCACGCCGGCGGAAGGAACGACGTACCGTCTGGCAAAAATAGACAAGGAAAAGTATCCCGGGATTATAACGCAAGGAACGGAAGAGCCGTACTATACCAACTCGTCGAATCTGCCGGTAAAGTACACGGACGATCTTTTCGCTGCTTTAGATCATCAGGATGAGATACAGTCCCTTTACACCGGAGGGACAGTTTTCCATATATTTCTTGGAGAGCGAGTGGAGGATATCGAGGTATGCAAGAAACTTGTCCGAAAGATAGCCGAGATGTACCGTATGCCGTATTTTACAATATCGCCGTCATTTACCATCTGTTCAGTTCACGGGTACATACCGGGAGAACATTTCACATGCCCGTATGATCATTCCAGCGGAGAAAAAGAAGCCATCGATAGGGAGGTCTTAATATGAATAAAAGCAAATGTAATGTTGAGGTTTTTGCCAGAGTTACCGGATTTTTCCGGCCCGTTCAATCCTGGAATAAAGGTAAAGCAGAAGAGTTTAAAGATAGAAACAAATACAACATGGATGCGGCAAAAAGCGGTATAGAGAATGATAATAGCAGGATTACAGAATCTATCGCTGGTTGATTTCCCCGGGTATTTATCTTCAGTAGTATTTGTCCAAGGATGTAATTTTTATTGCGAATATTGCTATAACCCCGACTTAATAACTACAGAGAAGCATTTCGAATTTTCCGAAAAGGACGCCTTCGACTTTTTTTCACGCCGAAAAAATATGATCGAAGGCGTTGTTATCTCCGGCGGTGAACCAACCCTGCATAAGGACTTACCCGGCTTCATAAAGCGCATAAAAGACATGGGGTTTAAAATCAAACTTGACACCAATGGTTCGAATCCCGGACAGCTTGAAGAGCTTTTCCGCATGTGGCTCCTTGATTATACAGCAGTGGACATAAAGACATCGTTGCGAAAGTACTCGCTTGTAACCAATCAAGAGAATATAGAGAAAGTCATGCTTAGAACCATTCGTCTTGCCATGCTCTCGACTCGGCCATATGAATTTCGCACCACTTGTGCTCCAGGTATTGTCGAGGAGGAGGATTTTCATATGATAGGAGAGGTGGTAAAAGGGGCAAAAAAATATTGTCTTCAGCAATTCAGACCCCTTATTACTTATAACAAGAATTTTCAGGATGTTAAGCCGTATGACAAAAAAGAGCTAGAAGGGTTTCGAAGTATCTTAAAAGACTTTGTCGAGGAAGTGGAAATTCGGGGGATTTAGGGAGAATAAATGAAACTTATTAAAACAGTAGCAGCGGTTTTACTGGTAAACATTTTTTGCAGTCAAGCATTTCCACAGGGAATTAATGTATTTGTCAAAGTCAGGGGTAATACCGGGCTTGAGGATAAACTAAAAAATACCATTTCAAAAGAGTTTAAATCCTATGGTGACATAATGATGACTGAAGAGAAAGATAAATGCCAACTCTATTTAGATTTTACACTTGTAGAACAAAAGCCCATACGGTTTTATGCTCTTGGTGTCTGTATCGCATATTATATGCAAAATAAACTTTATAGCCGTCCCACTTCAGATGTTGCCCAGTTTGGCGAAGAGCGTATGAAAGACGTCTGCCATTATCTTGTCAGTGAAATAAACAAAGCTTTTCTTGAGCCGCTTAGGAAGCCCGCGCGGTAATCGTATTAAATTAGACGAGAGATCTTATAAACGCTATTATAGGGATGATTCCATTTTTCCCTGTGCGGCAAATATCAATCTCCTCACTTTGTATTTATTCGGGGAACATGCGTTTAAGGTAGTGGCGTCCCCGGGGAGATTCGAACTCCCGCTCCCGGCTCCGGAGGCCGGTACTCTATCCAGCTGAGCTACGGGGACGTATTGTTGCATGATGCGCCTATATTATACTGGTTAGATGGACTGCTGTAAATTTTATTTGACCAAGAGGAAAAGAACATAGAAAACCACCTACTACCCCCTGGTCTTGTTTTTAAAAGCTCTGTTATGGGCAAAAAACAAGCACTATAGAAGAGAAGGGGGCGGAAACCCTTATTGCTACTAATTTATATTGACAACAGCAATAAACTTTAGTATATTCCTTTAGAAGAAAGTTTTATTGTCTAGGAAAAAAAGGAGGTGTTGAATGAACAAAGCGGAATTTATCAACTCAGTTTACAAAACAGGCAGATACAGCACTAAAGCCGAAGCATCAAAAGCATATGATAGTGTTGTAGCGACTCTTACCAATTGCCTGAGCAAGGGTGCTCCCAAAAGCAGAGTAATCCGTCTTCCTGAGCTGGGCACTTTTCAGATGAAGACAAGAAAAGCAAGAATGGGCAGGAACCCTCAGACTGGTAAAAGCATAAAGATTCCGGCTAAAAAAGTCGTAACCTTTAGAAGCGGTAAAAGCTTATCAAGCAGTCTCTAATATCCTTGTTTGTTCTAGGGGATCAAAACACGGCCCTTGTCTTACTATAAAGATGAGGGCCGTTTTAATTGGGAATAACAATGGATACAAAGTTATATAAGGCAAAGCCAATCCGCTAGAACATCTTATTTTTTAACGTTTGGAGTTTTATTTTCCTTAAGGTATAATGTAAAAATCCGGGCAATTTATTGTTTTTGATCTTTAGGGGGCAGAAATGATTACGCTTAATAAAATAGCCGAACTTGTTGATGGAACAATCACGGGTGATGGCGAGACACAAATTAAAGGGATGGCGCCTCCTGACTTTGCACAAGAGGGGGACATAACTTTTGCGCTTGATAAAAAGGGACTTAAACAAGCCGAAAAGAGTAAAGCTTCTTCTATTCTTACTACGGAGGGAGGGGGCAACTACTCCAAGACCCTTCTGCATGTTAAAGACATGAAGCTTGCAATGACGATTCTTTATAATACGCTACTTGAAGTCAAGCCTCCGGGGGAAGGCATCGTTCATCTTAGCGCTATTATTGCTGAAAATGTTGTTCTGGGTGAAAATGTATCGATTGGCCCTAATGTTGTAATAGGGGAAAATACACGTATTGGAGATAATGCGAATGTTGGTGCCAATTGTGTCATAGGAAAAGACATAGAAATCGGCCGAAAAACATACATATATCCGAATGTTACTTTGTATGACCATGTTGTAATTGGCAGCAATGTTTGTATACATGCCGGAACAGTTATAGGCGCGGATGGGTTCGGATATATACCAAAAGATGGGAAAATATATAAGGTTCCGCAAATGGGAAAAGTCATAATAGAAGACGACGTTGAAATAGGTTCTAATACTTGTATCGATAGAGGCACCTTTATCGATACCGTTATCGGAAAAGGAACAAAGATCGATAATCTTGTTCAAATCGCGCACAACGTCAAGTTAGACAGAAACGTTTTGTTAGCTGCTCAGGTGGGGATAGCGGGAAGCACTACCGTTGGAGAAAATACCATGATGGGCGGACAGGTAGGAGTGGCGGATCATGCGACTATCGGTAAAAATGTGAAACTTGCAGCTAAGTCCGGAGTATCTGGAAGGGTTAAGGACAATTCCGTTCTTTTTGGATATCCTTCAAGGGACTCACAGGAGACTAAGCGGCTATATAGGCTATTAAGCATGATGACGAAAAATAAAGAAAAATTAAAAGCTTTTCTTAAAACTCTTCCGGATGATCAGGAATAGAAAGAGATATATTAGCAGACACAAGGGGACGATATGATCATACTGACAGGTGGCGCTGGGTTTATAGGCAGCTGTTTCTTGCATAAACTGAACGAAGAAGGAATATCCGATATAATTGTAGTAGACGATCTTGACAGTTCCGAGAAATGGCGTAATCTCATCGGCAAAAAGTTCTATGATTATATACAAAAGGATGATTTCCTCTGTCTTATAGAAGAGCATAAACTGCCACGGCCAAAATCCGTAGTGCATATGGGCGCATGCAGCTCCACGACGCTTACCGATGCCGGTTATTTCATAAAGAACAATTATGAATATTCCAAGACAATCGCAGAATGGGCGCTGGCCCAGAAAGCGTCTTTCTTATATGCATCTTCCGCAGCGACTTACGGTGATGGGGGTTTGGGGTATAGCGATAGCGATGAAATCACTTCCCGCCTTTGCCCACTTAACATGTACGGCTATTCAAAATATCTTTTTGATATGTGGGTTCTTAATAATGGTCTCGGCAGTAAAATGACGGGGTTAAAGTTTTTCAATGTTTTCGGGCCAAACGAGTATCATAAGGGTGATATGAGGAGCGTCATTTGTAAAGCTTTTCCTCAGGTTCGCGATGAAGGGCACATACGCCTTTTCAGGTCTTACCTTAAAGAGTATGCCGACGGCGAACAAAAGAGAGACTTTATTTATGTTAAAGATGCGGTGGAGATCATGTATGACCTTTTCTCCAATCCTAGAATAACCGGTATTTTCAATCTCGGTACCGCTCAGGCGCACAGCTGGAACGAGCTTGCACTTGCAATGTTTGCCGCTATGGATAAAAACCCAGATATCGAGTATATAGATATGCCGGAATCGCTTCGAGAAAAATACCAGTATTTTACTCAGGCTGAGATGACCAAACTTAAAGAGGCGGGGATTGATTGTAAGTTTCGCTCGTTGGAAGAAGCTGTTAAAGATTATGTTTCTTATTTAGAAAAAGGCGAGTATCTTTAAGAATAGCTTTTAAATTTTTTGGTCAGAGGGTTGAAAATCGTTATTTGGTTACGCCCGCTTTTTTTAGATTCATAAAGAGCTAAATCAGCTTCACTAATAAGCTGATCCGGCCTGTAATCCTCCTCACCGTTATAAGAAGAAAGCCCCATACTCATAGTAACTTTCACGTATTTATGGTCGACTGTGAATTTTGTATGTTCAACCTGTTCCTTTATCCTGTCTGCAATTTCAAAGGCTTGCTCCGTGAGGTTTTTTAGCCTCTTTGCAACACTTTTAGCTTCATCATGGCCAGCTTCGATCAGGAGTATAGCGAATTCCTCACCACCGTATCGAGCTACCACATCGGAGACGCGGACATTTTCCGTTATAATATGAGAGACTCTTTGCAGCACTTTGTCGCCGGCAAGATGTCCATACGTATCGTTAAACTTTTTAAAACGGTCCACATCGCACATAATAAGCGAAATAGGCCTTTTGTATCTCTGTGAACGGCTGATTTCCCTTTCCAAGTGAGCTTTGAAATATTTGTGAGTATAAAGACCGGTCAAGCCGTCATGCACTGCTCTATATTCAGCAGCGCGTTTTTCATGTTCTATTCGGGCATTATATTCACGAAAAAGCATTATGGACAGTAGCAAAAGAAGGAGCATAGCGAAAGAAACGCGCGTAATATTCATCATGTGGCTATATTCCTGCAGACCTTTTTTATATTCTTTGTTGATATCATAGACCAGGAGAGTACCGATTTCTTGATTGCCGCGTTTTATCGGGTAAACATATTCGGCGCTCAGGATATCTACCTCTTTGACATCTTCCGAGACGCTGCGCATAAGACCTTTATCGTCTTGATATATGAAGTTTACGCTTAAAAAAGGTATATCGTTATACTTATTTATAAAATTCTGAATATTTTCCAATGTAGGAGAAGGTACTTCTTGCTTGAAACTTTGATATATTGATGAAGCCAGTCTTTCAGCGCGTTCCAAGTTATAATCGGTAGGTTTTTCGATGAAGTATTTATACATGATAACGCTTTGCGTATTAAGCAGGAAGTTAAACATAAACCAGCTGATGACCGATAGCAGCACCAGATAGCCTATAAAACGCGTTTTTAAGAATGAAAGTTTCATTTTTCGATAAATAATTAAGCAAACCAGTTAAGCAAAATATAAATATATTATATCTACCGCAAGACTAAAAAGCAAAAATATAACACGAGACTTTATAACTATTGTTTAATAAGTTAACCTGAAATTGTGAGCAGATTGTTATAGTTTGAAAAGAGACCATAAATATGCTATATTTCCATTATTATCTCAATATGAAGGGAGTACCTGTATGAAAGAGACATATACCGCCAAAGATATCATTCAGATGGCCATACAATCAAAAGCCAGGGGAGTTGAGCTTTACCTGCTTCTTGCGAGAAACAGTGAAAATTATCATGTTGGTAGACTTTTCACTGAACTGGCTAAGGAAGAGCAAAAGCACAAGCTTCAGCTTGAAAAATGGTTGGATCGACTGGGCGGGGATGAACGCGAAGAAGCATATCCTGGGGAAAGATCACTTTATCTTAAAGCGCTTGTCGATGCGAATACTTTTAACTGTAATAATGCAAAAAAACAGGTTCTTGAGAGAACCATTAGCGAAGAAGAAGCGCTACATGCGGGAATTGCCTTCGAGAAAGATTTCATGCTTTTCTTGCATGACTTGAAAAAATATGTTATCAAGGAAGGGGAAAGTACAGTGGACTCCCTGATCGATGATGAGACCCGGCATCTTGAAGAGATGTTTCATCTTAAGGAAAAACTTCAAGGAAAGAGTAAATAGGCAATATTTGTGGTTCGACTCACTTCGTTCGCTCACCATGAATCTGCGAGGAAA
>Ga0180437_10007997_pt1 | contig 13588 bp, 11 predicted proteins | sample SS_ome_4_FD_132410 | JGI IMG/M metagenome (GOLD analysis project Ga0180437, IMG submission 132410) | Hypersaline lake sediment archaeal communities from the Salton Sea, California, USA - SS_3_D_1 metaG | ecosystem: Environmental > Aquatic > Non-marine Saline and Alkaline > Hypersaline >...
CGGGATCCACCGGAAACGCATGGCTTCAGGCGGCAAGGGATGGCCGCGTGACCATGACGACGTCGCGGAAGTGCCGGTCCTGCAGCGTTGGGGCGAGCTGTGTCATTGCGTGTATGGTACCGTGCCGCTCTTGTCGACCGGGTAGCCCCACCTTTCGACGTACGTGCCCCCGGGGAGGAACTTGTCGCCGCTTTCTTGAAGCTTGCAACGCAGCACGGCTTCCAGCTCCTTCTGTAAGTCGGCGTGCTTCGGTTTGTCGATAAGATTCTCGAGCTGATGGGGATCGGCCCGGTTATCGTACAGCAACCAGGGGCCGTCGAGCGTGCATACGTAGGTATAGCGGTGCGTGCGCACGCCGCGGTACTCGCGGGCGCCCCGGGCCCGCAGCCACTCGCCGAACGGCGCCGGGCACGTAATCAGGGCGGCGCCGTCCGAAGGATCGTCACCACCCTGCATGTAGCGGCTGAAATCCTGGCCCTCGACCGACGCCGGAACCGGCACCCCGGCCAGCCCGAGCAGGGTCGGCATCAAGTCTTCCGTGTTGATGACCGCATCAAGCCTCTTTCCCGTTTTGCCGAGTAGCCGCGGGTATTGGATCAATAGTGGCACGCGGATCGACTCGTCCCACGGACGTTGCTTGCGGACTTCGCCCTGAGAGTGGAGCATGTCGCCGTGGTCGGAGGTGAACACGAAGATCGTGTCGCTGGTGAGCCTCAATTCTTCCAGGGCGTGCAGCAACTTGCCGACGCACTGGTCCAATGCCGTGCAATGGGCGTAGTACCCGGCCAACTCGCGCCTCGCTACCGCCGCTTTCTCCGGTGGCACGTTGGGGCGAAGTTGAATCGCATCAGGCCGGTACATCGCCCGGAACCGCTCCGGGGCCGTCTGATAGGGATTGTGCGGCGGTCCCCAGGAGAGCACGAGCAGAAACGGCCGCCTGGTACCCGCGTGACGCTGCAGATACGCGATGGCGTCCTCGGTTTGTGCCAGGGCGTCGTATCCCTCCCATTGCCTCTTCGACGAATCGTCGCCCTGGTAGAAGTACGACCGATGGTAGTTGTGCGTGCATTCCAGGGCCTTGAAATACGAAAACCCCTGGCGTCGCTCGGGCGGGATATACGACGAGCGGCCGTGGCCGTCAAGATGCCACTTCCCGATGTAGGCGGTACGATAGCCTCGCGAGGCAAGGATCTCGGCGATCGTCACTTCCTGGTTGGGAAGTTGAACGTCGTTGAGAAACACGCCGTGCGAAAGCGGCCGGCGGCCGGTCATCAGCGTCGCCCGGTAAGGGCAGCACACCGGGCAGCCCGACACGGCGTTGGTGAAGTTGACCGCGCGTTCCGCGAGCCGGTCGAGGTTCGGGGTCTTTACATTCGGGTCGCCTGCGTAGCCCAGCGCATCGCCTCTCCACTGGTCGGCAAAGACAAACACGATGTTCGGGGCGCTGGCCGTGTCCGCGGGTGTGGCCCAGACGATGGTTGCCGATAAGGCTATGACCAACGATAGGGGCAGTGATGGATTCCACGCGTTTCTCATCTGCAAGATTCCTCCGGAGGCGTCTTCTCCCACGCCGGCAGCCTGGCCGTCAACCGGTCGATCGAAGGCGCCTTCATGTAGCCTCATACACGCGACTCATTGCAAACCCTCATTATAGTCTCCCCGCCGTGGTCTGCCACCGCTTGGAAATCGGGCGTTCTCGGCCGGCTTGATGTGCCCGGCGGCCCACTCGCCGGTCGCGGCGCAAGGGAGCGGCGTGAATTGCCCGAGAGGAAGTTCCGTGTTCTGCCCATGAAACCACGGCCGTTGACCGCCCTTTTTGCATGCAGCGGCCAAAACTGCTACACTCAGATTGGTGGCGTCCCTGAATGAGGAATGCGGCGTTGAGACGCGCCGGGTAACACAGGGGCTCACGTTTGCCGAAGCCTTCCTGTGCGAAGGCCGGCGCGGCCGCCAGGAGGGTGCTTTCGAGGGCGGTCATCGCGTGCCGTCTTCTTCATAAACTGTAGGAGTATAGAAGGAAGGTAAGACCATGAAGAGAGTTTTGTCAGCGATTTTGGCACTGGGCGGGCTCGCATGCCCCTGGGTTGTCGCGGCGCAAACCGCCGCCGCCGCGCCTCGCCCGAACATCATCTTCATCCTCTCGGACGACGTTGCCCAGGGCGACCTCGGTTGTTACGGGCAAAAGCTGATCAAGACCCCGAATCTCGATCGCATGGCCGCCGAGGGCACTCGCTTCACGCAGGCTTACTGCGGGACCAGCGTCTGCGCGCCGTCGCGGTCGTCCGTGATGACCGGCCTGCACATGGGACACTGTCCGATTCGGGCCAATCGCGAGATTCAACCTGAAGGGCAGATGCCGTTGCCGGAGGGCACGTTCACCGTCGCCAAACTCTTGAAGAACGAAGGCTACGCCACCGCGGTGACCGGCAAATGGGGCATGGGCATGTTCCACACGACCGGCAGCCCGTTCCGGGTCGGCTTCGACCACTTCTTCGGCTACAACTGCCAGCGCCACGCGCACAGCTACTTCCCGACCTACCTTTACAAAGACGACCGGCGTTTCGAATTGGAGGGTAATACGGGCAGAGGAAAGGGTCGAACGTACGCCCAAGAGTTGATCGAGCGAGACACGCTCGACTGGGTGCGCCGTCACCAAGACGGGCCGTTCTTCCTGTTCTACGCCGTCACGCTGCCCCACGGGCGTTTCGAGATCGACGATCTGGGCCAGTATGCGGACAAGGACTGGACACCGCTGCAGAAGAACTACGCGGCCATGGTCACGCGACTCGACAGCGACGTCGGCCGGCTGCTCGGCTTGCTCGACGAACTCGGCATCGACCGGAAGACGATCGTGTTCTTTGCCGGCGACAACGGTTCTTCGTTCAACCCGGATTCGGAAATCGGCCGGCTGTTCGATCAGACGATGGGCGGCAAACTGCGCGGCTTCAAACGCGGGATGTATGAGGGCGCCTTGCGCCAGGCGGCTTTGGTGCGCTGGCCCGGCCAGGTGCCTGCAGGGCGCGTCAGCGACGCGCCGTGGGCCTTTTGGGATTTCCTGCCCACGGCGGCAGAGTTGGCCGGGACAGCCCTGCCGGACCGTCTGAAGACCGACGGCCTCTCACTGGTTTCCTTCCTCAAAGGAGGCCACGCACCCGCTCGCGACTACTTCTATTGGGAACTCCACGAAGGCAGATCGATCCGGGCGGTTCGTTTCGGTGACTGGAAGGCAGTACAAAACGGCCCCAGCCAACCCATCGAACTCTACGACTTGAAGACCGACGTTGGCGAAACCAAGGATCTGGCCGCCGATAGACCCGAGCTGGTCGCCAAGGCCCAGAGGTTGATGAAAGAGGCTCGCGTCGACGATCCGAACTGGCCGCTTCGCGACCGCCGGCCACCCCGCCCCAAACAGAGTCCCACAACCCCGCCGAAGAGAAAGGCGATCCCATGAACCGATCCAAGTTCTTCTTCCTGATGATCGCGACGGCCGGGCTTTTGGCATCCGGTCAGCTTGCTGCTTCGGCGAAGCCGAATATCGTTTTTGTCCTCGCGGACGACATGGGCCACGGCGACGTGCAGGCGCTCAATCCCGAATCGTCGATCCCCACACCCAACCTGAATCGCCTGGCCGAGCAGGGGATCACGTTCACCGACGCCCACACGCCGTCGGCCGTCTGCACGCCCACGCGCTACGGGTTGCTCACCGGCCGCTACTGCTGGCGGTCGCGGTTGAAAAGCGGCGTGCTCAGCGGCTATGGCGAACCGTTGATCGAGGCGGACCGCCCCACCGTCGCGTCCCTCTTGAAGCAGCAGGGATATACGTGTGGCATCGTGGGCAAGTGGCATCTCGGTCTGAACCTGACCCGCACGGGCAAGGGAAATGACATCGATCTGACGAAACCGGTGGACGATGGGCCCAACCGTCGAGGTTTCGATTTTTCGTACATCATCCCCGCCTCGCTCGATTTTCCGCCGTACGTTTACATCCACAACGGCCGGATTACCGCAACGTCGGCCGTGGAACAAGCGGCCCAGCCGTTCCCGGCGTACCTCCGCAAAGGGTCGCGCGGAAACGATCTGGTGATGGAAGACGTCTTGGATCACCTGTTGGAGAAGGCGGTAGGTTTCATTCGGCGTGAGGCGGCCAAGCCGGAACCGTTCTTCTTGTACTTCCCGCTTACCGCGCCGCACAAGCCCGTGTTGCCGCATCCGCGTTTCCGGGGCCGAACGAAACTGGGGCCGTATGGCGACTTTGTTGTCCAAGTAGACTGGACCGTGGGTGAAGTGCTCAACGCGGTCGACGAGTGCGGCATAGCCGATGACACGTTGTTCGTCTTCACCAGCGACAACGGCTCTTACATGTACCGGCTCGACGATCCACAGGCAAAAGACCACAAGGACGATCCGTCGATCCAGGCATACCGCGCATCGAGCCATCGGTCCAACGGCGTGCTGCGCGGCACGAAGGCCGACATCTGGGAAGCCGGCCACCGCGTGCCCTTCTTCGTCCGATGGCCGGGCAAGATCAAACCCGACAGCCGCTGCGATCAGACGATCTGCCTGACCGACTTCGCGGCCACGGCCGCGGAACTCAACGGCGGCAAACTGCCCGAGGAAGCGGCCGAAGACAGTTATTCGTTCCTGCCGTATCTGTTCGGCCAGCCGCGTCCGACGCCCAGGCCGCCGGTAATCCATCATTCGGCAGCAGGCATGTTTGCTATCCGCGACGGCCAGTGGAAGCTGGTCTTGGGCGACGGATCCGGCGGCCGCGAACAACCGCGAGGAAAACCCTTCGCGCGGCCATACCAGCTCTTTGATCTCGTTCAGGACCTCTCTGAACGGGACGACGTTAGGGACCGGCATCCCGAAATCGCGTCGCGCCTGGAAGAGGCCTGCGCTGAAGTCCGCAACCCATAACCTCAGCGAGGTTGAATCTCCACGAACCGATGCAAGATTCGCGCGACCTGCGAGCGGCCTTTCCTGAACGGTGAAAGCATGGAATAAGCACGCCGCCGAATTGCGGGTAATCCCAAGGGCCCTGGAAAGCTGAGGACATTCACAACATGATGACATCAAGGCTCTTCCCAGCGCAGTTTGCCGCGATCGGGTTCGCCGCGGTGGTTGTGTCGACACTTCATGCGGCGGACGTGGACGATGCGCGTCCCAACATCCTGTTTGCCATCGCGGACGATGCGTCGTATCCCCACATGGGCGCATACGGCTGCAAGTGGGTTGCGACGCCGGGCTTCGACCGGGTGGCACGAGAGGGCTTGCTTTTCACGCACGCCTACACGCCGAACGCCAAGTGCGCTCCGTCGCGGGCTTCCATCCTCACCGGACGCAACTCCTGGCAATTGGAAGAAGCGGCGAACCATTGGTGCTTCTTTCCCGCGAAATTCAAAGTCTACACCGAAGCGCTCGCCGAACACGGCTACCAGATCGGAATGACCGGCAAGGGTTGGGCGCCGGGAATTGCGAAAGATGCCGATGGAAAGGCGCGACATCTGGCCGGCCTGCCGTTCCAGAAACGAACGACGCGACCGCCGGCCCGAGGAATCTCCAACCGCGACTACGCCGCCAACTTCCAGGACTTTCTCGACTCGGTCGACCCGGACCAGCCTTGGTGCTTCTGGTACGGTGGCCATGAGCCCCATCGGCGGTACGAATACGGTTCGGGCATTGCGAAGGGTGGCAAGAACGTCTCCGACGTCGAGCAGGTCCCCGAGTTCTGGCCCGACCATCAAACCGTGCGCACCGATATGCTGGACTACGCCTACGAGATCGAGTACTTCGACACACATCTGGCCCGCATGCTGGCGATGCTTGAAAAGCGCGGCGAACTCGAAAACACGCTCGTCGTCGTCACGGCCGACAACGGCATGCCCTTTCCCCGCATCAAGGGGCAGAAATACGAGATGAGCAATCACCTGCCGCTGGCGATCATGTGGCCGGCGGGTATCAAGAACCCCGGCCGCACGATCGAAGATCACGTCAGCTTCATCGACTTCGCGTCGACGTTCATCGAGTTGGCGGGGCTGAAGTGGTCCGAGACCGGCATGCATCCATCCCCAGGACGCTCGCTGACGGACATCTTCTCGTCCGGAAGATCCGGCATCGTGAATCCGGCACGTGATCATGTTTTGGTCGGCAAAGAACGCCATGACGTCGGCCGGCCGCACGACGGGGGCTTTCCGGTGCGCGGAATCGTCAAGGACGGCATGCTCTATCTGCGCAACTTCGAATCGACACGCTGGCCCGCCGGCAACCCGGAAACCGGCTACTTGAATACGGACGGCAGTCCGACCAAGACGGTGATCCTGGACGGTCGCGGCAATCCGCAAACCGCACGCTTCTGGCGATGGGCGTTCGGAAAGCGACCGAGCGAAGAACTCTACAACGTGGCCAAGGACCCGCTGTGCCTCGACAACCTGGCCGATCAGCCGAAATACGAGCGCGTCAAGACGGCGCTTCGCGACCAGGCATTTGCCGAACTGAAGGCACAAGACGATCCGCGGATGTTCGGCCGCGGCGACGTGTTTGACAAGTACCCGTACGCCGACGATTCCGGCCGCGGTTTTTACGAACGCTACATGCACGGCGAGAAGATGCGCGCCGGCTGGGTCAACCCGACGGACTTCGAAAGAGAACCTCTGGACTGAGATACTACCAAACATAATCAATGGAACGAAAGGTGTTTGCCCAATGAATCTCTCTGCAACCGTGAGGCCCTGGATCGTTGGACTCCTGGCGTCCGTGTGCCTGATTTGCGGCGCATCGCTCGCTGCCGTGCCCCGGCGGCCGAACCTGATCGTGATCATGGCCGACGACCTCGGCTATGGAGATGTGTCCTGCTACGGTGCCACGGCGCTCCGCACACCGAATATCGACCGGCTGGCCGCCGAAGGGCTGCGGTTTACCGGAGGATACTGTTCCGCTTCGACCTGTACGCCAACGCGATTCTCGTTTCTGACGGGTACGTACGCGTTCCGCCAGAAGGGCACGGGCATCGCCGCGCCGAACAATCCGGCGATCATCCCGCCGGGGACCGAGACGATCGCGTCGCTGCTGAAGCAGGCCGGATACAAGACGGCCGTGATTGGCAAGTGGCACCTGGGACTGGGCGGTCCCAACGGGCCCGACTGGAACGGTGAGCTGAACCCCGGGCCGCTGGAAATTGGTTTTGATCGTTGTTTCCTCTTGCCTACGACCAACGACCGCGTGCCGCAGGTCTATGTCGAGGACCACGGCGTCCGAAACCTCGATCCGAACGATCCTCTGTGGGTCGGCAACAAGAAGCCCAGCCCGGACCATCCAACCGGTTTGACTCACCGCCATCTTCTCAAGATGGACTGGTCGCACGGCCACAACGGAACAATTCACAACGGCATCAGCCGCATCGGGTTCTACACGGGCGGAAATGCCGCTCGTTTCCGCGACGAGGACCTAGGGGATGAGTGGGTCAAGCAGTCGGTGAAATGGATCGAGCAGAACCGCGACGGTCCATTCTTTCTGTTCTTTGCTTCACACGACGTCCACGTGCCCCGCATGCCCCACGAGCGATTCCAGGGCAAGACGCCGCTCGGTTTTCGCGGAGATACCATTGTTGAATTGGACTGGTGCGTCGGCCAACTGCTCGACTGTCTGGATAGATTCAAGCTGGCCGAAAACACGTTGGTCGTCTTCTGCTCGGACAACGGCCCGGTCCTCGATGACGGCTACCAGGACGGGGCCATCGAGAAGATCAACGGCCATCGGCCGGCCGGCCCCTTTAGTGGAGGCAAGTACAGCATCCTGGAAGGGGGCACGCGCACGCCGTTTATCACCCGTTGGCTCGGACAGATTAAACCCGGCGTGTCCGACCAAGTGGTTTGCACGATCGATCTGGCTGCCAGTTTCGCTGCGCTGACCGGCGCGGATCTACCCGCCGATGCGTGCCTCGACAGTTTCAACGTCCTGGGGGCCCTGTTGGGTCAACCCGGCGCCAAGGGCCGGGAGCATTTGATCCAGCAGGATAACGGCAGTGGGGGCAATTTCGGCTTCCGTGTGGGCAACTGGAAACTGCAACGCCACGATTCGCGCAGAAAACGAAACGCCGCGTTGCGACTGGAAACGCAGAACGCCCCGCGCTTGGCTCTTTTTGACCTCTCCGAAGACCCCGGCGAAAAGAACAACGTTACCGAGGAACATCCCGACGTCGCCCAGCGTCTGGCCAATCGCTTGGAGCGGTTAATCCGAGCCGGCCGGAGCCGCGGCGAATAGAGCTTCCATGCAGACGTAGCCGTGGCTTTCGACGAAGCCGGTTACCATGTCCGGCCGTGGCGTGGCCGGATTGAAGACCGGCACGACGATCTGCTGATTGCCGGCACTAGTGACGAAGTCTACGGATGTCTTGATCGCCTTGCCCTTCGGCGCGCGGTCCCAGTCGATCTGTACCCAGACGCGCTGCTGCGTCTCGAATCGCCCTTCGGCGCGACTGAGTGCCACCCAGGGATCAGACGCGGTCGCCTTCCAGTCGATGCGTCCTTTGCCCTGGTTGAACAGATCGACAAAGCGTTTTCCCTTCGTGTAAACGCTGAGATCCCAACAGATGATCGCGTCGCCGGGCACCTTCAGCCCTCGATCGTAGAGCCCCAGAACTTCCGTGTACGGAAGGAACACCTGGGGCACTTTGGCCGCGTCGGGATGGAACACGGAAGGGGACCGTCCCATTTTCGTTCCAAGAAAATCGGGACAGTCCCCCCTATCCCCGCCACTCCGTCTCGTCGACGGTCGTCTTGAAATCGGCCTCGATGCGGTCGGGGACCGCCTCCCCGGCCACGGCAGCGAGGTCTTCGGGCGTGGGCTTGCCGATGTAGGTCAGGCTCTCGCGGGGGCATTTTTCCAGTGCGGTTGCGAAGCCGGACTCGTCGTAGCGGTCGTAGTCGATCACCGGGAGGTTGCCGTCCATGGCCATCACCTCGCAACGGCGGGTGCAACCGGAGCAGCCGATGCAGCCCACGTTGCAGACGGCTTTCACGTCGGGGCCCTTGTCCCGATTGGAGCAGGCGATCACCACCATTTGCTCCGCCTTAAACGGCACCATGGTGATGATGTTGCGGGGACACGCATTGGCGCAGGCCTTGCAGCCGATGCACTTGTCGTAGTCGACCGTGGCCAGCCCGTCGACCAGGTGGATGGCGTCGTACCGGCACGCCCGGGTGCAATCGCCGAACCCCAGGCAGCCGTAGGTGCAACCCTGCACGCCGCCGACCAGGTTGGCGGCGGCGCAGGTCGACTCCCCTTCATAGAAAAAACGCCCCAGCCGGTCGCCGGAGCCCGCCGCGCAATGGACGACGGCCCGGTAGGGCCAGGTCTCCTCTACGTCGACGCCCATGATTTCGGCCAGTTGTTTGGCGCAGGCCGTTCCACCGGGGGCGCAGAGGGTGACGTCGGCTTCGCCGCGTGCCACGGCCTCGGCGTACTCGCCGCAGCCGACGAACCCGCAGCCGCCGCAGTTGGCCCCCGGCAGCACGGCGGTCAGTATTTCGACCTTGGGGTCGACCTGCACGCGGAACCTCCGATTGGCCCAGCCGAGCACCCAGGCCATGCAAATGGCCAGCAGTGCCAGCACGGCGGCCGCCAGCAGGACCGTGACCGTATCGGCCGAGAGGATAGCAGCGATCATGATGCCTTGTCCGTTCTCACTTGAACCAAACCTCGAGGGTCCGTTGGATCCCCTTGTCGACGCCCGTGAAGCCCATGAAGGCCATGGCCAGAATGCCGGCCGTGATCAGGCTGATGCCGGCGCCAGCCAGCGGCTTAGGGACGTCGCACATTTCCAGCTCTTCGCGGATGCCGGCCATCAGCGTGATGGCGATCGTAAAGCCCACGCCGCCGCCGACCGCCAGCGTGAGCGCCTCGTGCAGTCCCCAGAGTTTCGTCGGGTCCTGGAGGTGTTTCATGATCTCCAGGCAGGCGAAGAGGATCGCGCAATTCGTGGTGATCAGCGGCAGGAACACGCCGAACGACTTGTAGAGCGGCGGGAAGAACTTCCGCACGTACATCTCGACGAACTGCACGCTGGAGGCGATCACGAAGATGTACATGATGTAGCTGAGCACCGAGAGGTCGATGGTCGTACCCGGGTCGCCGCCGGCCGTCCGCCAGACCCACGCCGGCAGCGGCGCGTCGGGCCGGAGGATGAAATAGGTGAACGTCCAACTCAACAGCGCGGCGATCGAAATCACGAACGTCACGGCGCAGCCCATGCCGAACGCGGTGTCGATCCGCCGCGAAACGCCCAGGAACGGGCAGATGCCGACGAAGTAGTGCAGCACGAAGTTGTTGATCAGCGCCGCCCCGATGGCAATTTGCACCAGGATGATGAATGTGTCCATGGCCGTGTCTCACTCCTCGTTCTTTCGCCATGTAAGAAAACACGTAGGGTGGGTGCTTGCACCCACGCGAAAGCCACAGTTTTCCGCGTGCGTGCGAGCACGCACCCTACCATCCGTTTTCCGACAGAATGTGGCATCAGCTTACTCCCGAGGTCCTTCGCTGGCCGATCCACTCAGCGATTCCCAGCAACAGACCCAGCGTCAAAAAGGCTCCCGGCGGCAGGACCATGATGCCCCAGCCGGGCCAGGTCTCGGGCAGCAGGGGCAGCCCGAACCAGGTGCCCGAGCCGAGGATCTCACGCACCGTGGCGATGCTGGCCAACGCCAGAGCGAAGCCCAGCGACATACCTACGCCGTCGGCGATCGCCGTGAAGAGGCCTTGTTTCGACGAGCAGATTTCGCAGCGCGAGATAATCAGGCAGTTGACGATGATCAGCGGCACGTAGGGTCCCAACTCTTTGCTCATCTCGTACAGATAGGCCGCCAGCAGCCGGTCGGCAATCGTGACGAACGTGGCGATGGTCAGCGTGAACACGAGGATTCGCAGGTGCGGCTTCAACAGCCGGCGAATCAGGCTGACCATCACGTTGGCCGAGATCAGCACAAACGCCGTGGCGGCGGCCATGGTCATCGCCGGCTGCATTGCCCCCGTTACCGCCAGCGTGGGACACATCCCCAGCAACTGCCGATAGACGGGATTCTCCGGGAGGATACCCCGGATGAATCGTTCGCCGGCCGTGGGTTGGATCACTGTCATGGTTCGGGTTTCCGTGACGGGGTGGCCGCCTCGCGACTGAGCGACTGGCGGAAATTGGCGACCGCCTCGTTGACGATCTTGGCCACGCTCTCCGACGAGATCGTCGCCCCGGAGAGCGCCCGGATCTGATCGGGGCCGTCCGGCGCGGTCTTCACCACGACCAGCGGCCGGTCGGTCGAACGGTCGGCGAACTGATGCAGAAACAGCTCCTCGTCGGCGATCAGGTTCCCCAGCCCCGGCGTCTCCTTCTGGTCGAGCACGTAGAGGCCGGTGATCGTGGACGCGTCGGTGTTGAGTCCGATCAGGACTTCGATCCGATCGGCGAATCCCAGCCCGCCGGCCGGCAGGACCCAACCCTGTTGCGTCTCTCCGTCGGCGGCCAGCGCCCGATAGACCGTTCGCTGCCCGCCGTCGGCGCTGGTGACGATCAGTTCCTTGGTTTGCTCACGGTCGGCCTCTGGGACCAACTGCGGCACCTTGCTGAGCGTTTCGTTCTTCTTGTTCTGCTTGATTCTCGGGCCCAAGGTGGTTTCCACGCCGGCCAAGGCCCCGCCGTAGAGCACGGCCAGCAGGATCACCAGCCAGGCCTGCGAGATATGGCCGCGTTTTTTGGATTCTTCGTCCATCAATGAGTGTCCTTTAGGCGGGCAGGGTCATCCTCTCTGGGGCAAAGGGCCGCCGAACGGCCGGGGAATCGTCCAGCGGTTGATCAGCGGGACCGTCGCGTTCATCAGCAGCACCGCGAACATGAAGCCCTCGGGATAGCCGCTGAAGAGGCGAATCACCACCACCGCCAGCCCAATGCCCAGGCCGAAGATGAACCGGCCCATGCCCGTCAGCGGGCTGCTGACCGGGTCGGTGGCGATGAAGAACGCGCCGAACAGCAACGAGCCGGCGGCCATGTGGTGCAGGGAGTTCAGCAGTGTGACGTTCGTCCAGTATCCGAGTTCGGCAAACAGCAGCACGGCGGCGAAGATGCCCACGGGAATCTGCCAGGCCGCCACACGACGGCAGCAGAGATATAGCCCGCCGATCAGCAGGGCCACCGCGCTGGTCTCGCCCAGCGAGCCGTTGACCCAGCCGGCCAGCAGATTCCAGATACTCTCGGCCGACTGCAGTTGGGCCCGCACAAGCTCGGCGTCGACCTTCCCTTCGGCCAGTTGGGCGGCGAACTGCTTGGCGAGGCTCAGCGGGGTGGCTTGCGTGAGGATCTCCAACTTCGACTGGGCGTCGACGTAGGCCGAGGCGCCCAACTCCCGGGCGAAGCTGAGCATCACGAAGGCCCGACCGACCATGGCCGGGTTGAACAGATTGCATCCCAGGCCGCCGAACACGGCTTTGCCCAATCCGATCGCCGCCACCGATCCGATCACCGCGATGTACCAGGGCGCGCTCCAGGGCAGCGAAAGGCCCAAAATCAGTCCGGTCACCACGGCCGAATAATCGCCCACCGACGTCGGCTTCCGACGCATCAGGCAAAAGGCGGCTTCCGTGGCCAGGCACACGAGCACACAGAGGCCGACCTGGACCACCGCGTACCAGCGAAAGATCCACACCGCCACCGCGATCGCCGGAACCAGTGCGATGATCACGTCGACCATCATCCGGCGGGTCGTGAGCACGTCGGAAAGATGGGGCGACGGGGCGACCCGAACCGCGTCGAGAATCGCGGGCGACGCGTTGGGCTCGGCCGGCTCGGGAGGCTTCGACTGCGACACGTCTCTTGCTCCTGAGGGCTTCCTACTGGACCATCACCTTGGCCAAACGTATCAACTGGACCAACGGCAGGCCGGCCGGGCAAACGTACGCGCAACAGCCGCACTCCATGCAGGCCGCTGCGTGATACCTCCGGGCCAGGCCGACGTTGTTCGCCCGGGCGGCTAACGCCAATCGCGTCGGGACCAGCCGCATCGGACATGTGTCGACGCAACGGCCGCAACGCACGCAGGTCGTCTCGGCGCGGCGTTGGACCTCGGCTTGCGTGAGCACGGTGATGCCACTGGTTCCCTTGGTCACCGGCACGTCGAGATTGCCGAGGGTGAATCCCATCATCGGCCCGCCGGCGACGACGCGAGCCGCGTCGGGCCGCAATCCGCCGCAGTAGTCGATCAACTCCCCGTAGCTGACGCCGATCGGCACCAGGAGGTTTTTCGGCTGCTGCACCCCGGCGCCGGAGACGCTCACGATGCGATGGGTCATGGGCTTGCCGCGGAGCACGGCCCGGGCCAGGGCCGCCGCGGTGGCCACGTTGACCACCACCACGCCGACGTCCAGGGGCAGCCCGCCGCCGGGGACTTCCCGACCGAGCGCGGCCCAGAGCAATTGCTTCTCCCCGCCCTGCGGGTATTTGGTCTCGCAAACCACGACCTCAAGGCCTGTTTCCCGGGAAGCCTCCCGAAGCGCTTCCACGGCATCCAGTTTGTTGTCTTCAACGGCAATGATGCCCCGCCCGGCA
>Ga0180437_10007998_pt1 | contig 13588 bp, 13 predicted proteins | sample SS_ome_4_FD_132410 | JGI IMG/M metagenome (GOLD analysis project Ga0180437, IMG submission 132410) | Hypersaline lake sediment archaeal communities from the Salton Sea, California, USA - SS_3_D_1 metaG | ecosystem: Environmental > Aquatic > Non-marine Saline and Alkaline > Hypersaline >...
GCTTGAAAAATCCGCATAAAAAAGGTAAAAACCCTCTTGTAAATGATTAAAAAAACGAGAGGGTTTTTACCATGAAAAATATAGTAGAAATTTACTGCTTAGCTGATGATCTTGTCAAGTATATTGAATTAGGTAGCAAAAATGTTGGACGTCCAGCTTCACTTTCAAAAAGCAGAATACATAACATTGGCAATTATGAAGCAAGAATATAGTATAAAAACTAACAAAAAGTTATACAATTTTGTCAAATATTTTACCCCAAGCATATTTTCAAAACTACCAAGTTATACACAATTTAATGCTGGATTAAATTCAATTTTGCCATATATGGTTTTCTTCCTAAAAATATGGATGCAAATTAATAAGTCTCGTTACCAAGGCATATACTATGTTGATTCAACAACAATGCCGATTTGTGCTAATGCGCACAGGTATTGGGTAAAGATTGATTTAGGAATGGCAAGTTCTGGAAAAAATATTTATGGATGGTTTCATGGATTCAAAATGCATATGATTATCAATTATAATATGGAATTGTATCAATCAAATTTACGACTGGATCAGCAAACGATGTAAAATCTTTGGATGAAAAGTTAACTAAAGATTTAGTTGGAATTCTTGTTGGAGATAAAGGTTATATCAGCTCCAAAAAAAGAAAGAACTGGCAATGCAAGGGCTCATTCTTATTACAAAACCACGCAAAAAACATGCCTCATCCTCCTGCAACATTTATGGGAGTTGCTTTGCTTAAGGGGCGGCAACGAATTGAAACTGTATTTGGCCCGCTTAAACACCATTTTTCCCTTATTAACAGATATGCACGATCTCTCGTTGGTTATTTTTCTCAAGCTGTGGCAGCACTTCTTGCTTTTTGCAACAGGAAATACGATCTAAGTCCCGACGTGATCAAAGATTTGATGCCAGCTTGTATTTCCTGATTCAGCTAGTTTTAAAAAATTCCTGGATTGATTGCAAAAAGTGTTTTGAGCGAGAAAGAGCGATTTCTCAAGAGATGTTGTTGTTATTGAATTCATATTGCCAAGACTGTAAAGAGAGTGAATTGAAAAGTATGCTAAACCGTTATGTACGTCTTGTCAGTTTACGTTATTTAACGATGAAGCAGGATGCATTTGGGTTGACTCCGATGAATAATGATGAATGTGATTTTATTATTGATGGACAAACAAAGTGGTTGCACCCCCAAGAATCATTATTAGAGGGAGAAGACAAAAAAATAATCGAAGTAACAAGGGAATTTTTGCTTGAAGCTTCCCCACACATGAGTTAGTTTCTTGTGCGAATAATTACTTTCTGAAATATTGTGGTGGTAGGGCTTTTGAATTTACGTGGTGAGAATGATATGCTTACTATAAGAATGATGCTGATATAAAGCGTCAAAATGGATATGGAGGTTATGTGAAATGGATCCGGCTTTTACTTATATTATTTCCGGTTTGCTTGAGCCTGCAAGATTATACTTCAGAAAATAGTTCCAGTTCTGGACACAGGAATCTTATTATAATTCAAGATCATTATACTGAAAGTAATAAGAGATTGAGCCCTTGTACCGTTGCCTTGTTACGAGCGCTTCAGGCAGAAATTGCACCCATACTGGTAAGTTCTTCGGTTTGGTATAATGCATGTTGTTATATAGAATGTCACGGAAATGAACACTTTCTCAAACCAAGGTTAAAAAAATGGGAGGTTTATAAGGTAAATAAGCATCTCTATCTTGCCGTGCCCAAGGGGTATAAAGAATTTATCAACAGCTGCTGTGAAGATGCCACATGGTTTGTACAAAAGACTGGTAATGCAGAAAGTTCGAATAATGTTGATGATATAAAAATTGGTTTAAAATTGAGTCAATTGGAAAAAATCGAAAAGCCATTTGAATGTTCAACTGGCCAAGCGGCCAAAAATACGTTTCGTCGTGTTGGGGCTTTTTTTACGGGGACTAAGCCAGATATAACAGTGGAGCATTTAAAACAGGTATTGATTACAAATGATGATATGCCTCACGGTTGCAAATCTCCTCCGCTTGATATTTTTTTAGTAGGACATGGAACCTGTAATGAAAAAAAGAAGTCAAAGCAGTTTATGTTAGCAGGCTTTACGCTCGATGATTTTCGTTCATTTCTTAAATTTTTAAATGATAATCTCAATACGCGCCTTTTAATCTATCAAACCTGTTATGCTGGTGGAAAACTTCTTAAAATTCCTTATACAACTGCTGGAAAAGCCGATCTTTATAATTTTGATATTGTATCATGTTGCACAACAAACTCCCCAGCTTCGATTATATACAATCCATTTTCGCAAAATAACCTTGATTTTCAGAAGATATTTATAAAATTAGATGATTCTACCAATGTTTCTATTCAAGAGCGTGTAGCTGCCTATATGCCGATTAACACCGATTCGGTGAGTAAACGTATTATCGAAAATATTCCTTTTTTAAGGCCTGCAGGCAGCAACGATTTTGTTCTTTGTGATGGTGATCATTCAGGTTCCGTAGTCCTATATGACGGAACCTCTCAAGAAATTGTACTTGACAGCAAACAGGTTTTTATCACAAAGGGCAATTTGCGAAACGTATCGATTGATATGAAAAACACTCCTACAGCAATTATTGAATCTGGTGGTGGTGATATTACCATAGAGCGACTTAATGCCCCGGATCAAACTCTTGATCAGATCATATTATATTGTTTTTCTCCCGTAACGATGCCTGGATGTCCACTTTCAGCAGTTTATATACAAGAGCTTATTTGTAAAAAATCAAAAGAAGATACTAAATCAAAGTCATTTAAACATGTTACCATATCTTCCTACAGAATTTCGCGCAGATCATCTTGCGAACAGGATTTGTCGATTAATGGTAATTGTAGCCGAATGCTGGGATTGAGGAAAAACATTACGTATCAAGATCAGCAAAAAGTTTTTATTCAGTCATACAAACCACAAAGGAAATCGAATTTTTCTGATTTCTTTTCTTTCCTCTGGTCTACTGCAAATATTGCTCAAGTTGGTGTTGGTGCTTGCATGGGTAGTGCGTTAAGTATCGCATCTATTCCCACAAGCTTGGCTTCATTAGCGAGCGGATCTGGCAGTTCGGGCCGATCTTCCATCAAGCGCAAAAAGAACTGGTCTATTAGCACGCCTAAAATTCTTTCTTCCAAAAATGCATTCAAGTATCTCGAACAGTTCACTAAGCTTGAACAAGAAGTTTAGATTTAAGGAACATCTGGCATTTGATATATCAGTAAAATGTGACTAAAAAAGTGCAAAGTGCGCCCTTGATTAAAGAGCGCACTTTACAATATTGTGAAATGTCTTATCTCAGCTGACCTGAAACGAATCCTACTAATCCTCTTTTGATAGGATTTTTACGTGCAGCCCCTCGAGGAACGTTGAAAAGTTCATATTGAATCATAGGGCAACCTTTGTCACTTTGGCCTTCTGTAAGCTCTAATCTCCAGAAAGCACCTTTACCTTGTGTCGCAGGGATGCTGAGCATATTACCATTAATGGTGACTTGCGCTAGGCTGACACCTAAGACTACGTCTTTTGATTGTTCTTTACCGGACATGATAATCAAAGGTTTTTCAGCTTTTACACCATGCCCTTTTTCAGAAGCAAAGGTAACAGCTACAGGTGTATGACCCTTAATGGCGTTATATACCTGCATCTTAAGAGCTAATGAGCTTCCTGCATAGAGCAATACTGCAAGGCCTAAAAGTAATAGTTTCTTCATGACCCATCCTCCATTTTTGGGGTTTTTAAGGTATCCTATGTGGCAACCATTGCGACACAGAACCTTGTTTTTCACTTTTAACGATATCAGGTTGGGTTGCTATTTGTCAATAGTTTGGGGGCTTTTTTGCAATTTTATGAAGCGAGATTTTGGAGGTATAGATTGTAAAATTCAGCTTATTTGGAAGTAATTGGCCGATTCCATAGTTTTTGCAAGATCTGTAGCAGAATGATGCAGGCTAAAATTCCCAATAACAAGGATATACTCAGGTTGAACCAGAGAGGCCTGGTCATATACCAGCCGGATATAAGAAATGAAAGTATCGAAGCAATAAAAGCCGGGATAGCGTAAGGAAATTGCGTAAAGAAGTGGGCAAAAGCTGAGGAGCCAGCACTGGTTGCCACCATGATGGTGGTCTCTGATAATGGTGAAAGCTGGTCTCCGCATACAGCACCTGAAAAAATAGCTCCAAGAGTAGGAAAAAGAATAGGAATACTGGCTATCGGAGCCGGAATGGGCAATGCGAGCATCGAGGTAAGCATTGGGATAGCAATAGGCAACATCAAAGCCATAGTTCCCCAGGATGTCCCTGTCAATAAGGCGGTAATGGCTGTGATGATAAAGAACATTACAGGTACAAATGTTACTGATAATGCTCCAAGGAAGGAGTGTGCTAAATAGTCTCCGGTAAGCAGATCAAATCGTAAAATATAGCCAAGTGTGTTTGCCAATATCAACATCAAGATTGCAGGTGCCATGAGCAGAAAACCATCTCTTATGATAGTTGGTAATGCTTCAATGCGTACTTTATTTCTGATATAACCGAGTATAAGGGTGACTCCTAAGGTTATTAACGACGCCACAACCAGAACAAGAGAATTTTGTGTGTTGTTTTTAAATGCATCAATGAGACTGTGATTGCCACCTAATAACCAATATCCGCCGGTATAAAGTATGCCTATAATAACGCTGCAAAGAAGCGTTACTAAGGGAACTATAATATCAAGAAGTGAATATGTTTCCGAACTGGTGGTAGTCTCTGCGGAAACAGATTGAGCTTTTTTGTGAGCTTTTGCTTCATCGGTATGCATAGGACCATAAGAAAGTTGACGATGTACGATATACCAGACAGAAAAAATAGTAAATAGGGAATAAAAGATAAATGGCAACGTTTTAAGATAAACGTAAAAGGGGTCGCCTAAAATTTTTGTTGTTTTTGTTGCTACCAGAGAAATTCCTGATGAATCAAGATTTGTGGTAATTACTGCCGCCCAGCTTGAAATAGGAACCAGAATAACAAGAGGGCCAGACATTGCATGAAGCAAATAGGCAAGCTTTGTTCGCGCTATTCCAAATCGATCGGCAATAGGTTGCATAACGTGTCCAACCGTAATACTATTCAGGTAATCATCAATGCCTACCAGAGCTGAAAGCAGTAATGAAGAAGATTCCACCGTACGTTTACTTGAAAATCGTTTTTTCATATGATGTGCAAATGCAGAGATGCCTCCAGTGGTGCAAATGAGCATTATTATGCAGCCGATAATTATGAGAAATGCATACATATAGATACTGTCTTTATCACTAATATACTGATAAAACCGCTCAGCAATAAGTACCGTTGATTTTGCTGGCGAGTATGATGTACTTATCAGCGCTGCAGTCATTATGCCAATCAAGAGCGACAGATATAATTTTCTAAATACACATGCAGTGACCAGGACGATAAGTGGCGGAATAAGAGAAAGCCATGACGGTTCCATGTGAGATCCTTATAAATGATATTGATTTCAATATGAAATAGTAGCGCGTCGGCGTTGATGTATGGAGCAATGTTACGAAATGAACATATTCTGATTTCCATATTAATATCTTATCACAGTTGAATTATGCTGTGAAGCCTTTTATCGCGGAAAATAAGTATCTTTATTCTTTTTTTTCATAGAAGCTCCCTCGTTCAATTATAGATTTTGTATGCTAAAAAAAATTATTCGCCTAAAATAATGTATGCAGAACTATTAATGTCATGATAAAAATACTTAAACTCAAAAACGACTTTCAAAAAAAGGAATACCATGTTTATTGAACAGGAACTTAAATTGGATTTTAATGATGTGTTAATTCGACCAAAGCGAAGTTCATTGAAATCACGAAAAGAGGTAGATCTGGAGAGAGAATACAAATTTCTTCATAGCACGTTCACGTGGCAAGGTGTTCCCATAATTGCATCTAATATGGATCATACCGGAACCTTTGACATGGCAAATGTGTTGTCAAGCTTCAAGATGCTTACAGCTATTTCCAAATTTGCTCATCAAGATGAGTGGCTTAATAATTCACTAAACAACCCATCAGTGCTACAAGATTGTTTTGCAACAACCGGAATAAAAGAAAGAGATATCGAATCAATAACAACAATTTTGCAGAAAATTAAATGCCCGTTCATTTGTATAGATGTGGCGAATGGTTATACCGAACGATTTGTCGATTTTGTAAAAAAGATGAGAGAGAGATTTCCAAATCACATAATCATGGCTGGAAATGTTGTTACTGGTGAAATGGTAGAACAATTGGTTTTATCTGGTGCAGATATTGTAAAAATTGGCATTGGTCCCGGTTCTGCTTGTACTACACGTACAAAAACCGGTATTGGATATCCTCAACTGTCTGCGATTATTGAATGTGCTGATGCTGCACATGGGGTTAAAGGTCATGTCTGTGCTGATGGTGGTTGTAGAATTCCAGGTGATGTGGTAAAAGCTTTTGCGGCTGGCGCTGATTTTGTGATGATTGGAGGAATCTTTGCAGGACATGACGAATGTGCAGGCCATCTGTTTGAAAAAAATGGAAAACAATATAAACAATTTTATGGAATGAGTTCAATTGAAGCGATGTTAAAATATCACGGAAAAATTGCGCAATACAGAGCAAGCGAAGGTAAATCAATCGATGTGCCCCATCAAGGACCCGTAAAAAATACCATTCAAGATATTCTTGGAGGATTGCGTTCAGCATGTACCTATGTTGGAGCGGCTCGTTTAAAAGAACTTTCCAAACGAACAACATTTATTCGTGTAAACAGGCAACGAACAGAGATGGAACTTGACTGTTAAACAACAGGGCTGATCGGTACGTTGATTGAGTGTCATAGACTGTTTTCTGTGGCGAATAGTTTTGCTGTCCAATGCTGGAAATATTTTCAATGTGAAATTCTGGAATATTGGCCTCAATAATTTGGTGTAATCGTTAAGATTATTGTCTAAATAACATGACGCCATCATTTTTTAGTCTAAAAAGGGCCCCAGCTGGTGTTTTGGAAAACTTAGTTCATATGCAATTTTTGTGGTATGCTTACTATTAAAGTCATTGAAAAACTTGTTAAAAAGGCATATATCTTTTTAAGTATCTTGTTAACCGGTTGTGTCTATTCAAAAATTTGTTACACTATAAATATAATAGATGTAGTATTAGGCAACAATGCACAGTAGTAATTGCTATACTTGTCTTTGAATGCCACTATTTTGTAGAGTTGCGGAGTAAACGTTTAACTCGTCAGAAAGCGCTGTTTTTAAACGAGCTTGCAAAGAACTCTTTATGAGGCGATATTATAGTTCGGATTAGAAAGCAGGGAGAGAGCTTATTTACATTACCTTTTTTTAGAATTATTGTGTTTTATTATCAAGGGATATTAATTCTTGATCTCCTTTTATTTTTACTTATGAAAAGAGGGTATGCATGTTGAGAAAGATACCATTACCGATTCAATTATTATTTGTTATTGGTTTTGTATTCCTTTTAGGACCATCAATACCTGAATTGGTGGCGCGATTCTTTTATACCTTTAGCTTGATATTCAAGACGTTGCTTTTGCTTTTCTTGCCGTTTATGCTTTTTGCTTTTGTATTCAATGGCATTATAGCTTTTCGAAAAGGAGCAACCATTATTCTGCTGATTCTTCTCGGTTGTATTTTTCTTTCGGATATTCTTATTGCCGTATTTACGTACATATCGGGACGCATGATTTTACCTTCTCTTGTGGGCAGTATGGTTGTTCAAAAGTTAACCATTCAACAAAGTTTGGAACCATTAATTCCTTTGCAGGTTATTGATTTTCGTATTGATTTAGAAAAGGTGCTTTTTGGATCTATTGGCTTAGGTATCATTTTTTCCTTTTTTAAATTGCCTCGATTTGAGCGGGTAATGTCGCAGTTTAAAGATATTGTTGAAAAGATATTAAAATATGGATTTGTTCCCTTTCTGCCGCTCTATGTATTTGGATTTTTACTTGCTATTCAGCATGAAGGAATTTTTACTGAACTGTTTCGTCATTATGGGATGGCGTTCTTACTGATCTTTGCTATTCAAGTAATTTACATGTCATTTTTTTACTTTTTGGCGACCGGCTTTTCTGTGCGTCGTTGTTGGCGGGCTATGAAAAATGCGTTTCCTTCTTATTTGACAGGGTTTAGTACCATGTCAAGTATGGTTGCTTTGCCTTTATCTATTGAAGGTGCTGAAAAAAACACAAAAAATTTGCCTCTCTCTGAAATGTCAATGCCGATTATGGCAAATCTTCATTTTATGGGAGTTGCCACCAATATGCCGGTTCTTGCTATGGCTACGATGATGCTTTTTTGGGGAATCGTTCCGGAATTTAATCAATATTTTATTTTTGTTCTGACGCTTTGTTACACGATGATAGCGATTTCCGGTGTTCCTGGGAGTGGTATTCTTCTTATGGTTCCATTGCTCATTTCTCAATTCGGATTTACACCCGAAATGATCAGTGTAGTTACTGCTTTGTATTTATTGATTGAATCATTCGGTACAGCAGCAAACGTATTTGGTGATGGCGCTCTTGTCATTATTGTTAACAAAATAATTAAAAAACTAGGCTTGGCTTAAATTCACTCTTCTTGGAATAATGAAAGTAGATCGTACACATTTTTGAATGTTTGTACATGGCACGCAGTTTTATCTATCTTTTGATTGTCCGCAGCAAGAATGCGCTCGATGCCAAATTTTTCTGCCTCTTTTACAAACATGGTAATTTGATTTATCGGTTTTATTTGTCCAGTTAAACTGATTTCGCCCAATGCGATCGATTTTTTGGGTAATGGTAATTGGAAGAAACTGGAAAGTAATGCAAGCGCAATAGCAAGATCGATACCACTGCCTTTAACTTTAAAGCCTCCGCTGATTTTTATAAAAATGTCATGTTTGCTGAGTTTGATATGGAGATATTTTTCCAAAATTGCAGCGATAAGCATAACTTGCTTGTGATCTATTCCGGAAATAACGCGTTGTGGTATCGCGAGTTTTGTTTCGATGACGAGCGCTTGAAGCTCTAACAGTAAGGGCCGTGTTCCTTCCATAACGCTGAAAAGAACGGAGCCTGGTGTATAATGAACTTCGCTGAGCAGTTGTTCATTGATGTTAGGAACTTCAGCAAGGCCAGATGAGCGCATTTCAAAAAATCCTAACTCATTGATCGGTCCAAATCTGTTTTTGACGGATCGTAACATGCGCGATTGCCAGCGATCTTCTCCTTGCAAATAAAATACGGCATCAACCATATGTTCCAACGTTTTTGGTCCTGCAATAGTGCCATCTTTGGTAATATGACCGGTAAGTATGATGGTGATCTCATTTTCTTTAGCCAGGCGCATCAAGTGAAATACCGATTCGCGCAATTGGCCGATGCTTCCCGGCAGTGTGTTGGCATTGTTAACAAAGCAGTTTTGAATCGAATCAATAATAATGATATCCGGCTTGTGTTCAAGTGCTGTCGCGATGATTGTTTCAAGTTCTGCCTGATCGGAAAAAAGCATATTGCTTTGTAGACAGTTCAGGCGGCGTGCTCGTTGTTTGACTTGCTGCAGTGACTCTTCAGTCGAAAAATAATAGACAATCTGTTCTTTTGCAAGATTGTGTGAAAGCTGTAATAATAACGTCGATTTTCCGATCCCGGGATCACCTGTCAAAATAATGAGTGAGCTTGGCATGATGCCGCCGCCCACTACTCTATCCCATTCGTCAATTCCTGAAAGCATACGTTTTTTTTCTGTTGTGGTAACAGAATCGAGTGGAACCAGCATTGCCGAGGATGCTCTTGCTTTTCTTGTTTTTTGGCTGGTTGTTGATTGACGTTCTTCGTGAAAGGTGCTCCATTCATTGCATTCTGGACAACAACCCAGCCATTTAAGTGCTTTGTAACCACATTCAGAACAGATAAATACTTTTTTATCGTGAGCCATAGTTATGAGCACTCATGTTCATCAAAGGTAAGTGGTTTGTCAATGACATGACATGCGCGGCAACGTGCCTGATAGCAGTCTTGGGCGCCAATGACAATTGTTGGGTCATCAAATTTTGCCGGTTTTCCGTTAACCAGACGTTGGCTGAATTGAGCCTCTTTTCCACAGATTGCACAAATTGCTGACAATTTTAATACAGAGTCTGCAAGTGCTAAAAATAATGGCATAGGGCCCATGGGTAATCCACGAAAGTCACGCTCAAAACCGGCTATAATAACGCGTTTTCCTTCAGTTACCAATTGATGAACAAGGGTGACTATAGTGGGTTGAAAAAACTGTACTTCATCAATACCGATAACATCAACATCGGGAGTTAGCTGTTTATAAATGCCATCAATCGTGTCAACCGGAAAAGCTTTGATGGTTCGGCCGTCATGTGATGCTATATGTTCTACGGTGGTTCGGTTGTCGAGACTATGTTTGAACGCCACAACACGCTGTTTTGCAATCATCGCGCGTCGTAGACGTCTGATAAGTTCTTCCGATTTACCCGAAAACATTGGCCCACATATAACTTCAAGTTTTCCCCGCCCCTTTGGGGTAGTTGATTCATTCATGGTGATTCCTTGATATGTTAAAATGATTTAATTTTTTATCAAGATTAACGCAATGGATGATCTTTGCAACTATTGATCTTTTGGTATGCATGTTATTTTTGACAAAATTTTGCCACTTGTTGATGATTTTTCTAAACTGAAACATATTGTCAGCAGAATTTAAAAAATAGAAGAGTTTGTTTATATGAAATTAAATCATTACATTGCAGTTGCAGGTATAACTTCACGGCGAAAAGCTGTTGATTTGATAAAAGAAGGCAGTGTTACGGTTAGCGGTAAGGTTGTCAAAGAACCGGGTTATGAAGTAAAAAAAACTGACCACATAAAAGTTAATGGTAAACTCATAATGCCCGAAAAGAAAAAGGTATATATTCTTCTCAATAAACCCATAGGATATGTTACCACTTTGAAGGATGAAAGAGGTCGCCCTACGGTGATGGATCTCATTCCGCGAAACATAAAAGAGCGTATTTATCCGGTAGGGCGACTTGATTATAATACATCAGGCTTATTGCTTCTGACTAACGATGGAGACATGGCGTATGCATTATCTCATCCTCGATCATGTATCAAGAAGAGTTATCACGTAACCCTTGATGGATCAATTCCCGAGTTTGTTATTGATCGCATTAAAAAAGGTGTAAAACTTTCTGATGGAAAAGTTGACGTTGATTATATTGCGTATTGGTCTGATCGACATAGGAATCAGCTCAAAATCATATTACATAGTGGTAAGTATCGTATAGTCAGAAGACTTTTTAACTATCTTGGATATACTGTTAAATCGTTAGATAGATTTGGATATGCAGGACTGACTAAAAAGAATCTTTGCAAAGGTGAAGTTAGAGCATTAACTGAGAAAGAAATAGATATGTTGAAAAAAACTGGAGGTAATACTGGTGGCAAGCGCGAAAATAAGTAATGCTTTTATTTACATGAATGGATGAAGCTGTATGGAAAGATATTTAAAGATTGAACATTCTCCTAAATTACATGGTGAAACCACATTAATTGGCGCCAAGAACGCCGTTCTTGTTGCAATGGCATCCACAATTTTAACGGATGGCAAATCGGTGCTGTCAAACGTTCCCCATTCTGATGATGTTGTTCAGATGATGCAGCTGTTGAATGAGCTTGGGGCTGAAACAAGTTTTGACCGAGAAAAGCATATACTCGAAATTGATACAACCTCTCTCAAAGGATTCCAAGTTAAAAAAGAGATAATGAAAAAGATGAGAGCTTCAGTTCTGGTGATGGGGCCTCTTCTTGCACGATTTGGAAAAGCCGATATAGCATTGCCTGGCGGTTGTGTTATCGGTACTCGTCCTATCAATTATCATCTTTATAATTTAAGAAAATTGGGCGCAACGATAAAAATCGAGGGTGAATACCTTTTTGCTCATGCACCAAAATTATATCCGACACGTCTAGTACTAGAGTATCCAAGTGTCGGTACCACCGAAAATTGTGTAATGGCCGCATTAGGTACTCATGGAACTACGACAATTATTAATGCTTCCCTTGAGCCAGAAGTTCTTGATTTGATTAAGATTTTGCAAAAAATGGGGGCGCAGATTTTAGTTGAACCCCCTTCAACATTGGTAATTGAAGGGGGAACACCTCTCAAACCAATAACACATCCTATTATGTACGATAGGCTGGAGGCGGGGTCATTGTTGCTTGCTGCAGCAATTACAGGAGGTTCAATACATCTTCCTCAAGCAAATGGCCATCATTTAGATGTCTTTTTGATGAAACTTGAAGAGATGGGGCATCGGATAGATTTAGGAAAAGGTGGAATAGGTATAAGATTGAAGGCTGCAAATTCTCCTAAGGCCGTTTCATTTAAAACTGCTCCTTATCCGGGATTTCCTACAGACCTTCAAGCGCCGATGATGGTTGCCCAGTGCTTAGCTTCAGGCAAATCAGTAATTGATGAAACAGTATTTGAAAATCGTTTGCTTCATGTTCTTGAATTGCAAAAAATGGGTGCTCAAATACGTGTTGATGGAAACCGAGCAATTATTAATGGCGTTGATGAACTGTATGGTGCATCAGTAACTGCAAAAGATATTCGTGGCGGCTGTGCGCTTCTGCTTGCCGGATTAACGGCTAAGGGAATTACAACTATGTCTGGTGTTCATCACCTCAGTCGTGGTTATGAATCGATACAGAAAAAATTGGTTGATATGGGAGCCTCTATTGAATATATGGATGAATCACTTTTTACGCGTCGCCAAGAAACCGGAAAATGTGGCCAACAGTGGTATTAGCGCTTTCATAATTTGGAAGGATTTATGTTGTTACCGCCATGTTTTGTAAGTTCTTTCATCTTTTAGGAGGTTTTTTGAGAATATTCCTCCGCAGGATTTACATAATTCTACTTCAATGAAATTCCCCGGACCAAGCTCCGGAGTATCTAAATAACATTCAATGTCCGTTCGTGGTGAGCCTGTCGATTCATACGATCGCAAATTTTACCCCTTGTATCCTTCGATTGAGCTCAGGACTGGGGCGAACGGAATACGAAGCAAGCTTCGGGGGCTTCAATCCAAAGAGATTAAAACTTAAGCAAAGCTTGAGTTTTAATAGGTGCCTCAGTATCCGAGCATATACAAGGCATCCTGACTTACGAATGAATTAATATTCATTCAAGAAGCCACGGCTTTTAAGCCATGTGAGGTTCACTGTTAAAAAATAGCTGAATCAGGAAATTAAAATTGCTTGAAAAATCCGTATAAAAAAGGTAAAAACCCTCTTGTAAATGATTAAAAAAACGAGAGGGTTTTTACCATGTAAAATATAGTAAAAATTTACTGCTTAGCGGATGATTTTGTCAAGTATATTGAATCAGGCAGCAATAATGTTGGACGTCCAGGTTCACTTTCAAAAGCAGAATACATAATCTTGGCAATTATGAAGCAAGAATATGGTATAAAAACAAACAAAAAGTTATACAA
>Ga0180437_10007999_pt1 | contig 13587 bp, 14 predicted proteins | sample SS_ome_4_FD_132410 | JGI IMG/M metagenome (GOLD analysis project Ga0180437, IMG submission 132410) | Hypersaline lake sediment archaeal communities from the Salton Sea, California, USA - SS_3_D_1 metaG | ecosystem: Environmental > Aquatic > Non-marine Saline and Alkaline > Hypersaline >...
ATTGAGCGCCGGATCGGTGAGGCGGCGGCGAAAAAGGCGGCGAGTTCTCAAAAGAATGAGTTTTTTTATTTCGCTGAAATAAATCGGCAAAATAAATTAATCGCGGAAACATTGGCGAGTAAATATAAGGCGGCTCAATTAAGCCGTATAACTCGGCAATCTAAACAGGATACCGCCCCGGAATCTGATCTTTTTGTTGATATTAAAGAGGAACCGATCAAATCAACCCCCGAGGTTCAAAAAGCCATATCAACCACGCGCCGAATTAACAGATCATCCCGCCGGGGTTCAAAAGAACGCCAAAATAAAGCACTTGAACGGGTTGCGGATGTTGCCGCCCCTATTGTGGATAAATTAGCCTCAATTGATGCGGCGGTATCTGAACAGGTTGAAACCGGTTATAGTACCGCCGATAAACGATTTATTAAGGCAATGGAATTAAAAGCCGAGGGGCGCAATTTCGAGGCGGGTTTAACTATGTCCGGGGCAACCGCATCAAGGGCGATCGCCTCGGCATGGGGCGCGGCGGCATCAACATTTAACCCCTATTCCTATTACCGGGGATTGAAGGACGTTAAAACATTAGTTCATGATCCCGAGGCTCGGCGGCAATATGTGGGGCAATATCGAGCCAATCCATTAAAATTAATTGATTTTCCGGCGGCAATGCTCGGCGGTGATCTCGCAATCAAAACCGCCGATTTTATGATCGGTTCAGCAAAAACCGCCGCCTCAACTACCCAACAACGATTAAAAACCCGCCGCCTCAACATGAGATCGGCGGAATTTGAACGCCTCGGCGGTATGGATTATATGTTTTTTGGGGAATCCGAGGCGGCTTTAATTTACCCTCGGGGCGATAATGCGCCCTCAACGTTCTTAGGTTGGGATTATCCCTATTACAAGGGAACCGGGGACGTTGATCTAAATCTTGGATTTATCCCCAAATCAACTAAAACGCCCCCGGATGTTGATCCATGGAACCCAAAACAGATTAAAACCCGGCGTAAAACAGGGTATCCTTATCAAGCCGGGGATGATATGGGCTTATTATTGGCGGATGATACGACCGGCGGAATGAAGCCCATGAAATATGATTTACCCGAGTTTTTAGATTCTGATCCAACCCCAACAAAAACACGGGGTATCAAGGGATCGCCCACATCAAGCGCCCCTGATACCCCCGCCTCAACCCTGATCCGTATGGGGCGAACCTCAACGTTTTCCGCCGATCCAATGTTGGCGTATGATATGGACGTTTATTTTAACCCCAACATATTTGAACGCGCACCAAAAAGAGGGATCACGCCGCCGGGTACTCGCCCCCGAGGCTTTACGGGGTTATTTTTTGGGACTTATCCCTTAACCGGCGGTATGGGGCAAAAAGAGGCGCAAAAACAAGACTTATCAGATTATGTTGATCATTGGTTCGATACTTACCCGGATCAGGTTCCGGATCAAGCGCCGGACATTCAGCAACCCCCGAGCGGCGGACTTGGGGAAATAGTGATCCCGATTGGGGACGTTATCGAGATAATTGATATTCCGAAACCAACCCCGCCCCCGGTGATCCCGAGGATGGATCAGCCTACCGAGCCAATTGAGGAACCGGGATATATGCCCCCGTGGTTGGCGATGCCTACCACTTTTGAAGATACATTTAACCCTAAGCCGCCGAGGAAAAAGAAAAAGGGAAAACCCCGTAAAAGCGATCCCTTTAATTTATTTGGGGAATATCGATCTTATGGTGTGAGGGACTTTTGGGGGGACTTGTTTAAATGAGTTTCATAGTTGCCGTTTTTATGTCTATTATCAGTTTTGCGATCATTTCATTAACGTTGATCGTTCTCGCCCCGGTTCAATGGGGTATTCTTGATGCCTTTACCGCGATTATCGGGGATACGGGGATAAGCCGAGCGATCACCAATTGGAATATTTACGCTCAAGGACTCAAGGCGGGTTATATCTTAATGGGGGTAATGTTTATTTTTGGAATAATCATTTACCTATTCCTTAAAGCCCAAAAACGCGAATATGTAACCGGGGGTATTTATTAAAATGTGGATGCCGGTTTTTATCGTGTTCGCGGTTCTCGGAATCGCTACGATCTTAAAATTTGTTGCGAGTGAGATCATTTTAGGGGCGCTTAACCCATTACAAGCCCTATACCCGAACGTATTTGATAACGTGTTATTTGACTTAATTAGGGCGGTTGATTATTGGTTTTTAGGCGTTCTTTTGTTTGTTTGTCTTGTTTATATAATTGTAAATTCGGAACGTCCCCAACCGGGAATGATGGGATACGCGGTTAAGCTAAAAAGGGGACTTATCCCATTAATTTTAATATTATCTGTGCTGAATACCCCCGCCCCGGTTGTGTTGGGATATGATGGGTATGTATCCGCCGCCGAGATTCAATATAATTTCGGTGTATCGGATCAATATCCGGTTAATTTTACAACCATTTACCCGAATATGTATAATACCGCCGCACTTGAGGGAAACACGGTTTTCGATTCGTATGATTTTGTTGGGGACTCCGGGTTTAACTATACATTAAGGCGGTGGAAACAAAATCTATATCACGGGGGCGAATATGCGAACGAATTCACTTTTTATATTTATGAACACGTTGCGCGGCGGGATGGTGGCGTTTTAATTGATAGTTATGGTACTTGGACTGAGATCGGATCGCCGGGGGACTATAACGAAACTCAGGACTTAACCGCGTTCGATCTCACTTGTACGGGATATGATAAGTATATTTTGGGAATTGGTACGCCCAATACCGCGCCGGGGAATCAATATTATCGCACTTATTACAGCGCCGGGAATTGGGGCGGACATTTTAAGGTAGATACTGATCCAACCCCGCCAACTGATCCCTTAACCGGTGAACAAAATTTTAATTATTACACGATCCCGATGTGGATTAATTATGATGGAACCGGCACGAATTATACCACGGTTAATGAATATTACGGGGATCAAGCCGATTTTATCGCGAGGCGTGATCTATTGTGGACTTATCCCACAACCTTACCCGATGGTCAAACAGTAAACTATAATACAAAATCAATTAAGATAATTTACCCGTACAGTGAATCGTTTTTAAATCTTACAAGCCCAACCGGCGGGGTTCCGCCTTCAATGCTCAGTTTTGGGATTTATAATTTAACTCACAGATATTTAGTGATCCCTAACGCGGTGATCTCAACTTATGGGGAAACTTACGAGTTATACACCGAATCCGGGGATTATCAATACTCATTTAGTGCGCCCTATTATGAGAACGGCACACAGTTAGGATCAAATTACTTGATCACGGCTTATACAAGCCTAGAAAACACGATCCAATTTAACACAACGGTAAACGGCACTCTTTTTGGATCGGATGATCCGGTGATCTGGTTTTCATGGGATTTAGGGGGCGGATATACTCGGCGTTACTATGTAACCTATGAAACCGAGGAAATATTGGTAACTTTACCGGAATCAACTTACGCGCTTTATGAATTCGAGATTAAGGACTATACCGGGTTAATTGGTAAATATGATGCCTTTTTAGAGGCGCACCGGATGATCAACGGAACCCGGTATTTAATCGAGCGTATGAAGATCACGGATGCGATCAATAATGTTCCCCTTAACTTGGTTGCATATCGTACTTATTTAATAAAGGTTAATTTTGATGATCATACGGTTTACTCGTTCGGGTTCTTTATCCCCGGCGCTGATCCCTCGCCCACGTTAGCGATTAAAGATATTGGATTTAGCCAACAAACACAGATCACACATAAATATATTCAAATTGAATCCACGCGATCCGGGGTAAACGTTTATACTAATTATAATGATACATTGGGGCAAACAAATCAAGTTAATTACACAATCACATACCTTAACGGGACGATCGTTTATACTGATACCTCAACAAGTTCAAACATTCAATTTAATTACGGGGCGCTCGAAGCGGATCGGACGTATCGCGCAATAATTGATGTAAATCACGATTATTTCGGGGATTTGCAAGAAATTCACCGCCTCGATGGTTCGATCACATATCAAGCAACCCCGAGCCTTACCGCGTTCGGATCATTCGGCGGTTTAAATCCGGGGGACTTGTTAGGGTATATCATGTGTATTTTGGTTACTCTTACGGGTTCCGGGTTTAATATGCCCCTCGCATTACTCGCCGGTTTACTCACCGCCGGTTATCTCACGCGGATCGGGATCGCCTCATTCTCGGGGGCAACAATAACCGTTTTAATTACCTTAACCATAATATACGCATATACAAGGCGGGATCAAGGTTGAAAACACAATATTATATAATTATTTTAATGATGTGTATTAATTGCGCCGCGATCATCCTTCAAAACATGGGGATTGAGGGCGTACCGATCGCCGGGTATAGCGAGGATGCCTTAAACGATTCTATCAATGGAACTGATATTTATGAATCATGGGATTGGACGGATCAAGGGTATAGCGGGGACGTTTTAAGCGGGTTCCGTTTTCTATGGGGGATCAATGTCCCGATCATAGAATCGGCTTTTGGTATGGCTCAAGCGTTCGGCGCACCGTGGATCGTGATTGATCCATTAAAAGCGGTGTGGCGGTTTGTGTGGGTTTCATTCGTGGTTGAACTATTAGGGGGTTTCAGAATTAGCGGCGATTAAACGGGTATTGTTGGGACTTATCCTTATCTCATTATTCTTAGGGGTTCCGATGGTTGGCGCGGACTCATACACCGCCGGTACTGTGTTTAAATCCGAGGTTGGCGGCGGCGAGATCGTGTTTAATTTTGATTTTACCGGGGATACCAATTATACCTCAAATAATCACATAGTATTTGATAACTTTACCCGCGCCCGGAACCTCGGAACCCTCGGAATCCGCGCACCGGCGAACGTTGATTTAACCATCCTCACATATAACGCCGGTTTATTGAATGTAACCGCATCAACGGGATCGATTCGTTGGTTCTCGATCTATGTGCCGGATCGGGATGCCCCGGCGGATGTTTTAAACGGGATTTGGTATAAATCCGGGGACTATGTTAATATAACCGCCTCAAGTAATACCACGGTTTCCGTAATTTGGGGCGTTTCAATGGTTTATGATGAGGCATCCGGGGAATATCTACCCAATGCGAACACTCAAGACTTGAGCGAACTTTACTTATTAACCGGGGACTATGCCGGGTTTGTGATCGCCTCTTATGCTCAAGTTGTGGGGGTTATGTTTTTCGGGTTTGCTTTAACTTATGTTTCGATCCCTGTTTATCGGCGTTCCGCCTCGGTTTTCCCGGTTGCGGTTTTATGGGCGCTTGGTTGGGGGTTATTTAATAGATATATTCCGCCTCAAGGGCTAAACCTCGCGGTTGTCTTAATGATGGGTTCAATTGGGATCGTGATCGCGATCTTGGTTGTGGGGCGTGTTAGGCGGTATGGTTGAGCGTAAAATTAAAAACCCGTTCGGCATCCCCGTTGATCCGCCCCTCGATATGTCCGAATATATGAGGGCGAGGCGATCCCCTGATCCGGTTGAGTTCTTAAAAGAAATGGATCGGATTGATAAGGAATTCCTTAAATTTTTGCTCGGGGAATAATGTTAAAATTGTTTACACACTTTTAAATAATCCCAGATTTATTGAATGATTGGTAAACCAAAAATGAGGATCGCCGCAATTATCGGACTCGTTGCCCTATCCGTGGGATTGGGGATCGGGGTTATCACATTCGCCAACATAGATACCACGCTCGTAGCAATGAAACCGGGACTTAGTGCAACCGCTAACAATACCATTGATGCCGTGATCAGTAATACTTGGTCAGCCTTCAACCTTTCAACAATTACACCAATAATCGGGGGTGCAACTCTCGTACTTGGTGCGGTTAGTTGGCTTGGTAGGGCTTCTCAAGGCTTTTAATCCATCCCTTTTTTTTGTTAAAATTGTTTACACACTTTTAAATAATCCCAGATTTATTGAATGATTGGTAAACCAAAAATGAGGATCGCCGCAATTATCGGACTCGTTACTTTATCGGTTGCGCTTGGAATAAGCGTTATCACATTCGCCAATATTGATACAGTCCTTACCGCGACAAAACCGGCGGGTAATGATACCAATCAAGCAACGGTGAACGCGACAATTGATCAGGTTTTGGGTAATACTTGGTCAGCCTTCAACCTCGCGACAATTACACCAATAATCGGGGGTGCAACTCTCGTACTTGGTGCGGTTAGTTGGCTTGGTAGGGCATCCGCCGATTTTTAACCCATCCCCTTTTATTTGTCCCCGTATTATGTTTTTAACGTGGAAATGGGGCGGAATCCTATTCTTATGCCGTTTCAGACCGTGTTGAGGATGGAAACCCCCCATTTACCACGCGGTTTAAATATCTTTAATTTGCTTTAAATATTTGATTGGAATGAATCGTAAACAATTAAAACCGGTTTTATTGTTTGTTTTTCTCGCGGTAAACTTATCAGTTTCCCTTTATAGCGCCTTACAATTTGAACTCATGGAATCCGAGTTAATCGGGTTGGCTCGATATACAGTAGGGCTTGAGAACCAGATCACCAAATTAGATGCGGACTTATCCGCGTATGAGGGGTATTTATCATACCTCGGCGGTGAACTTACAAGCCTAACGAGTAATGAGCCGCGTTTAGGTTTCGAGGTTCATTTAAAGGCGTATCACCGGGACGAATTAGGCAACCTTAAAACATTTAGTGAACACGCCGGGTTAGTCCCCAATATTGGGCTTGATTGGGTTGAGGATCAATTAGGGGATAGTCCGGGGACTGATCCCGCTAAATGGATCAGCCTCACAAATAGCACAGATTCACCGGCGGCGGGTTGGACATCATTACCTTATGAACTTGATGCCGAGTTTAACTTAACCCGAGCCGCCGGTGTTTATGCAAGTACGGGGGTTGGCTCATGGACGATCACGCAAACATTTTACGCGAACGCAACGATCACAGTAAACGGGGCGGGGCTTCATTGGGCGAGTTCCGGGGATAATAACTTATTCGCGGCGGATACTATCACGGCGGCAAACATGGAAAACGGGGATTCAATAGAATTGGAATTTACCATTACCGCCGCTAATGGGTAGGGATCATAAATGAGCCGCCAATTATTAGGCGCGTTTATTTTAATCCTTACACTTGCGCCCCTATTCAGTCCCCTTATTTTAGCGCAACCCCAGATCGATCTAGGTTGGGCGCGTTTAGTAATCCCTGATCCGTATGTATGGCGGGGCGATTCAATATCTTTTATGCCGGTTAGTAATTCCTCTTATGTCCGGGTTATGGTTGGGGACTTATCCAATAATTTAGTTTTTGATCAAGTTAGGGCGGCGAATCAGTCCATTACTTTACCCACGGGATCAGTTAATCCCGGCATTTATTTTATTACGATTGGAACTCATGATCTCAACCTCACAAAACAGATCACCGTATTAGATGCGGACTTATCCACGCGATCCCCTAAGTTTCCGATCTCTCGTACTATGCCGGGTTTAGCGGTTAATATTACCGCCGAGGGTAAGGTATTCGTTAATGAATATGAGCCTCAATATTGGAACGCCTCGGATGAGGTTTATATGCCTTATATGGATTTGCGGTTTTTAGCGAATATGATCCGAGAATATGATGCGGATGTATCGGTTTATGAATCCGAGAACGTCCACATTATTAACGCGACAAAAGGATCATATTTTCTTGAGGTTAGTTTCTATTATGGGCATGAGGGCGTAAAATGGGGCGCTCGATGGTTATTTCCCGAGCCTCAAGTTTTCCGGTTTGATCTACCCCGAGAACTGATCCGGCGTAAGGCATTAGATATTATCGAACTCGGTAATATTAATGTAAACCTCGATAAAGTCCGGGACATATTCACCGATTTAGGTAATGGGACTTATACCGCAATGATCCCCGCATCCGGTGAGTTCGATCCTTTAATTTCGGCGTATGGTTTTGAGGATGGTTTAAAGTTATCTTATTTTGACTCTGAAACCTCAAGCGGTGGGGCGGTGTGTGCTGTTAATTCAACGGGCGCAATTTATGGGGATTATGGGGCATATTTTTATTTACCTGAAAACTCGGCGAGTGCGGATATTTATTTAACAAAAAATGCGGGGGGCGGATCAAGTACCCCGACTTATGTTAAATGGGATACTTGGTTTAATGAATCTCTCATTTATGGGGGTGCGGGGGATTTAACGCTTAGTTTATCCTCATCTTACGGGTATCAGTTAAGGATTGATGGTATGGATATACACCTATATTATCACGATTCAAATAATGCGTCATATATGGGTTATTATGATACGGGTTATAATATTGCTTATGAAACCCCTACCACTTTTGAGATTGGGTATCATCCTGAAAACGGGGCGGGTTTAGATTATATTGAATTTTACGCCGATGGTGTTTTACAGTATAATTTAACAAATATTGATCTTTATTCCTTTACTTGGTTCACGTTAGGATGTGTTAATAATTGGCGATCAACATACGGAGGAGGAATGTCAACGATTATCAAAATTGACAACGTAAAAATGGCTGATGAATTTATTGGAGATACTCGATACGGATATGATGGATGGGAAGATGGTGTTCTCGATGATGCTTACGATGATGGTGGATTAACTTGGGCTACGGGAGTATTAGGAACAGGAACCCCTGATACCATGACAGTGGATACTGATTATTTTACCGAGGGAACCAAAGGGGTAAACGTAACTCTCGAGGGCGATACAAATGGAGAAAGCACCTATATCCGTGATCAAGATTTATGGAATGCACCTGAATTATGGTTCGCATGGTGGGTTCGATTCGATGTAAGAGGTAACACTAATTCTTACTTAGCCCAGTTTCTCAATATCAGGAATACAAATTTTAATGGTACTGGATGGACTGATGATTGTAAATTTGGGTACTATTATAATGGTACTGGATGGGAATACCGTGCATCTGTAAGAAACACTGGAGGGATGCCTAACTATGATTTTTCCAGTAATGAGGTTCCGATCCTTAACAATTCATGGGTTTACCACAGAGTACACGCCAACCCAGCCAAAGGATATGTAGTGTTTTATGCAAATAATACCGTGCTTCATAACCAAACCGATTATATTTCAACTCATAGAATAGGGGATTATTACTTTGGGGCGGCTTATGGTGGATGGGTTGGAGCCGTAGGGTATCCAACTTATATTTATTTTGATGAGTTTGAGGTTTCAGATTCACCGATCAATTATACTGCCCCGGCGGGTACTAATTATACGGCTTTTGAGCGCACCGCCTCGGCTTTAATTGATTTTTCGATAAATGCGGCGCGAGATATGGTTTATCACCGCCCCGGATCGGTATCATTAGATTTAACGGGTTCTGGTTCTCGCGCCCTCGCATATCTTAGGGACTTATCCCTTTATCTCAATTTTACTGTTAATACGGCTTATGATATGCCCCAATTTTTCACGCGATCTATTTCCGTTTTATTGGACTTATCCATAAATGCGGGATGGGACGCGCCCACGGCTTTTAATCGTACGGTGAATGTTGGGATCGTGTTCACTACTCGGATCGCCTCGGGTTTGCTTGATTTATTGATCCGGGTTCTTACTACACGGGGAATCCCGATTAATGGCGCGGGGGTTCTTATGTTTAGCGGCGCGGGGTATGTTAATCAATCAGGGTTTACAAATTCAACGGGATATATTGAATTCTCGGCTTTACCCGAGGGGAATTATACCGTTCAAGCCTATAAGGCGGATTATCAACCGCATTTAAATAGTTATGATCTTAAGTATTCTCAGATATTAAACATTGAATTAGTGGGGATTGAGGAAGGATTGGGATTTGTTGGCGAGGTTATGATTATCGCGGCGATCGCGCTTGTTTGCACGATCGGGGCGTTTAGTCCAATTGGGTTGATTCAAGCAACTTTAAGCGCGTTCATGGGGTTCTTGTTTTGGCTCGGTACGGCTTGGGTATGGGTATTAGTTGGGAATAGTCTTACGATCCCGATCGCAACCCTGTTTATTGCCCCGGCGCTTATCTGTTTAGTGTTGGCGGTAATGGGATATATCAAGAATCTTGATCCCGAGTTAAAACGGGAACTTTTTTAAAACATGGGTAAAATACCATTAGTGAAACGGCATTGAGTGAAGATCAAAACTTAAAAAAGCGTATGATGGATGCCGCCGCCAATTGGAATACGCGGCAACAATTACCGGTAAATGAACCTTTTTTGATTCAGATCGATAATAACATATCGGACTTGATCAAAAAGATCGCTAAATCCGAGAACGCCCCGGAATTGGAATCATTGATTATCAGGGTTTCCCATTTAGAACGAACCACGAATTATGATAAATGGGGCGCGAATTCTAAATGGATGAAAACTTTACATCATTTATCTAAACTACAAGCGCGGTATAAGCGGAACCCGGTTATATGCAATCTGATTGAGGATGTAAGGGATCACTTACACACAGTTATTAAAGGGGATGCGTACAAGGGATCGCGGGTTAATAACGTGGTACGGGTTGCGGGTAGTGATAGGACATTAAACTTAATGCAACATGAACAACAACGCAAAAAGAGGGGAATACTATAACACCGGCTCAAGCACAATTATTATTTTATTTCTTGGTATTTTGGGCGTTTTTCGCCGCCGGGTTAATTGTATTGATCTTTATCTTTATGGGGAAAAATGGACGCGCTTTATTTTGGGCGAATATCCCCGGATATGATGGATCAATATTTCAAGGTAAGGATGCCTCGGGGCGGCATCATTTTTGGTTGGTTAAGCCTCGCGGTTCTACGTTGAAAAAGGATCGGAAACGGGTTATTTTCTTGCACCGGTTGATCGAACCTTTAAAGCTATTAACTAAACGATATTATGATAATCAGGGCGAGATCGAACCCCTCGATATTCAAGAAATCGCATCCGATTTGGACGCGATCCAATTCAACGAGATATTAAAAACAACGGATACCCTGAACGGTAAACCCTTATTCATGGGTTCAATTGTTTCAAATATCGCAACCAACCCCCGGACATTGGAAACAATAACCACGGCTCAAAAGAATCACGCGGGGAATTTACTTACTCAGTTTAAAAGCGCGGTTAAAGTATTGGGCGCACTTGCGGGGCAAAAAGTGAATGAGATCACGTTAGTTAATGAATTCTCGATCGATGTATTGCGGGAATATGTGAATATGGCTTTTAGCATTGATGAAATAGACGAAACTTATAGGCGCGGTTATCTTGATGGGTTGGGCGATCGTATGTCGCTAATGTCCCGTGTTGAGGGGGTAATGCCTTATGTATTCATATTGTTAGCGCTTGTTATGATCATAATTTATGCGTATGATTCGGGTATGTTGGGGACAAATCCCAACCCCGCCGCATTGATCGCGCCTTTAATTCGAGGGGTTTTTATTGCCGGTTGATCCCGGTGATAAAGCTATTTGGGTAAATGGTTGGATCGCGTATGTCAAAAAGGAAAAAGAAAAAACAGACATTGCGGGAAAAACGCGAGGCAAAAAAACAAGCCGAGGCGGATCGGTTGAGGCGGCAACGGATACGCGATTATTTTATTATGGTTCTCGGGATCGGTTTCCTTATAGTTTCAGTTTATGCCTTTTTTTGGGTTCTAAAAAACCCGGCATGAGTGTTAAGCATTTACGAGATTATCTTAACAATTGTTTAGCGGCGGATCTAAATTTCTATACATCCGTTTAGATATTGATCCATCATATTTATATAAACAATTAAACATAGTTTACGCGGTCTGAAAATTGGCGAATAATAAGGCAACCGGACTATATACGCACCCCGATCCAATATCCGAGGAATGGGCGGCGTATGATCTTTACGAGTTCCCGATTATCTCTAAATCGGATGATCTGAAAACGGATTTTAAGGCGATCTTTAAGGATGGTAAACCCGTTACGATCACAAAAACAAGGTATAAACTCTTACCTAATGAGTTGGTAGTTCAAGCGGCTAACCTCGCGGCGAATAAAACGGGACTTATCCCTTTTGATTCTCATAAAGGCGATTGGGTAGGGGGCAATAAAACCGATAAACACATTTTCCACACGGGGCATAAGGTTCACGCGATCTATGCTCATCCCACGGAATACACCGTAAACGGTGATAAAATGTATATCGGGGCGGCGATCCATAACTCGATCGATTCAACTATGGGATTTACCGGCGGCGTGTTCTCGTTCCGCGCCGCTTGTAAGAACGTTGTTCTCTCGGCGGGTTGGCGGGATTGGGCTTATTGGTATAGTAACCGCGATCATGGGCGAACCATTGAATCATTATATAAGAGGCATACAACGCACAGTATAGGCGAGATAATTGATAATCTTGAGGGCGTAATGATTCAAATCATGGAACGCGCCGATGAGATCGTTAAATCCTATAACTTATTGGCGAAAATCGAGGCGAACGCCGAATTATACGATCGCCTCGGTAAAAGCGCCCTACCCCGGCGAGTATTACCCGAACATATCACCGATGAGGCAACCCCGCACCCCCACGGGTTGAGTTTATGGGATGTGTATAACGATCTTACCGCCGAAATTTGGCACGACAAAAAAACCAACACATACACCAAAATAGGGCAATTCTCAACCCTTCATAAAGTGATTGGGGCGGAAATACCCGCCAACCGTTAGGGGCGATCCTTTATGGTAGTTGAATTAAAGAAATCCTCAACCCCGGATCGAGAATCGGATATATCCGATCTTGATGCGCTTGATCATAAGTTGAGGGCGGCGGGTTGCGTTTCATGCGGTAAATTCCCGGTGTGTATGTATGTGAGGGATGTTAAAGAGGTGCTCGAAACGTTACATTATCGGAACCCGGTTCAAAAGGGTTGGGCTTTTACCCCGATCAAGGAACTTGAGGATCGGGACGAGAAAACGATCGATTTTTACCCGATTAATCCCCTTCATTTATCCCTGATATGCGGCGAGTATCAGGTATTAACGCCGGAACCGGTGAACGGGGGTTTATAGGTTGGGGGACTTATCCACAAATAAGCCGAGAACCTTTAAGGTTAGTTTATCGGTTCTCGTTGAGGGTTGGAACCCTATTAATGCGCGTGAACGGGTTTATTCCGCGATCCTAAGCGGTGAACCTCAATTTAAATTAAAATTATTGCCGGGGGCAAAAAGTGAGGGGTTGCCGGATTGAAGGTATATATTGCATCAAGTTTTGATCTTATTGATCTGGTTGATGAGTACGCCGGGATTTTAGAGGCTAACGGGCATGAAATAACCGTGAAATGGTGGGATCATGTGTACGAATCCGAGGGCGGGGCAAAAGCGCCGGAACTTAAGGAAAAATACGATTCTTATTCATGGGATCAGTTTATGGATCGTCCCGAGGTTGCGGAAACTTTTAACCGCGATTTTGAGGGCGTGAAAACCGCCGGGGCGTTCTTGTTTGTTGCTGATCCTTATATCCCTAAAAAATATAATGGGGCAACTGCTGAATATGGGATCGCGGTAAGTAATGATATTCCATGTATGCTTTTAGGGCAA
>Ga0180437_10008000_pt1 | contig 13586 bp, 7 predicted proteins | sample SS_ome_4_FD_132410 | JGI IMG/M metagenome (GOLD analysis project Ga0180437, IMG submission 132410) | Hypersaline lake sediment archaeal communities from the Salton Sea, California, USA - SS_3_D_1 metaG | ecosystem: Environmental > Aquatic > Non-marine Saline and Alkaline > Hypersaline > Sediment...
CCTGAGAAAAGGACGAGGATTAAAACCCTTTGAACAGGACAAGAGCCTTCTCAATACCCTAAAGGGTACGCTTCGCTGGACTAAAACCGGGGTTTCGCGCAGCATCCCCGTGGGGGCACAAGAAATTGTAAGGGCTCTGCATTTTGCAGGGTCTTTTTAATTTGGAAAAGTTCTATAGTTTGGGGGACCAGGACGTAGCCCTTTCAATACCCAGACGGGTATGCTACGCGAGGCTAAGACCGGAGTTTAAATTTTAATTCCCGATGGTGCGCAGAACTGTACTGGGATCTCCGTGGGGGCACACAAAAAAAGGCTTAGCACACAACAAGGTCTTTTTCCATTAATTAAACCCCCCAGTGTCTTGGGGACCGGGAGGTAGACCTTTCAATGCTTGACCGGATTCGAAACTCGCAGCGTCCCTGTGGGATCTCCGTGGGGGTCGCGGAATGCAGTGGAGCATCCCGTAAGGACGATGTCCTAGAGGGGTACACGCACAAATAAACCGTTCTAAAGAAAAAGTGGAACGGTTTTAGTCATCTAGTCGGTTTGAGTCCAAGGGGAAACTGGAAGAATTAGGGGTTGAAATTGGCACCAAATCCCCAAAACATGGAAAATAATGGTTTGAAACCACGTGGGTGTTAATAAGCATTTATAATATCTATCGGAGAATGCAATGCAAGATAAGGAAACTGCCCCTTTACTTATCCAAACCAAGTTGAACCGACCTCCTTTACCCGTGAATATGGTGCACCGGCCACGCCTGACGAAATGGCTCAAAAGACATCAAAGACAGCCGTTGACGCTGATATCGGCACCAGCTGGTTATGGCAAGAGCACATTGATCAGTTGTTGGTTGGAGGCTGTCGATCGCCCGGCAGCCTGGGTTTCTCTGGATGAGCATGATAATGAGTTTGGAAGTTTTCTGGCTTATTTCATGGCGGCGATTCAGACCATTTACCCAGATGCAGCGCCAGAGACACAGACCTTCCTGACTGTCACCCCAAAGCCCCCTGTTGCGGCGATCGCCCATACCTTGATCAACGAACTCGATCAGATCGAGGCGCCCTTTATCCTGGTTTTGGATGATTACCATCTGATCGAAAACGGCGAAATCCACGATCTGATAAGTGAATTGCTATTGCATCCGCCGCGCAATTTCCACCTGGTCCTGGGCACCCGCATGGACCCGCCTTTACCCCTGGTGACTCTGCGGGCCTCCGGGATGATGACGGAAGTGCGCATCGCGGATTTGCGCTTCAACCGGGAAGAATCCCAATCTCTGATCGAACAAATGCTCGAATCGCCTGTTGATCGGGCTGTGCTAATCGAACTGCAGGAGCAATCAGAGGGTTGGGTGACCGGTTTGCGCTTGGCAACCCTGGCGATGCGCCACCGTGTCCAGCGAGATGCGTCCCAGTTGAAGTTATCCCCCAGCAACCGCTATGTGAGCGAATACCTGTTCGACGAAATTCTCGATAGACAGGCTGCGACGATATCAAACTGCCTGTTAAAAACCTCGATCCTGGAACGCTTTTGTGCGGATTTGTGTGAGCGCATCTGTTTTTCGGAAGAAAAACGCGCCGGCCATGGATATGTGCAGTCGGGTTTTAGCGGAGCAATTTTCCTAGAATGGTTGGAAGCCTCTAATTTGTTTGTCATTCCGCTGGATGACCAGCACGAATATTACCGTTACCACCACCTCTTTCAGGATTTTCTTCAGCAGCAATTGAAACATAGGTTTAGCCCGGAAGAGGTTGCAATGTTACATGCTGTTGCCGGTCGCTGGTTTGCTGACAACGGCGCAATCGAAGAGGCCCTTTACCACCTGCTGGCTGCCAGGGATCACGCCGCGGCTATCCAACTGGTCGCCGAACAGCGCTACAACCTGTTGAACACCATCCAATGGCCGCGCCTGGAGCGCTGGTTGAGTCTATTTCCCTCGCAAATTGTTGAATCCTCGGCGGAATTATGGATGCAAAAAACCGAACTGGTTTACCAGCGTGGACAATGGGCTGAGCTGCCATGCCACCTTCAACATATGGCTGACCTCCTGGAGCAAGTATCGGACCAGGCGACTGCCGATCGCCTGGCAGGCGAAGCTTGCGGCCTGCGCAGCCTGGTGGCTATGCTTCAGACGGATATGGCAGGAGCGATCTCCCTGGCGCGTCAGGCTCTCGAAGTGGTTCCACCTGCGTTTTGGATCATGCGCGTCCTGGCCCGCATAATTCTCGCCATGAGCCTGTTGATGTCTGGTGATGAAAAAGGAGGCTTTCAGACACTATACAGCGCTTTTGAAGAAGAGAAGGTATATGATAAACGTTTCAAGGGGACCTTACTTCAGGGGACTTGCTATCTCTATTGGTTAACAGCGGATCTACAAGGTATGGCGCAGGCCGCCAAACAAGCGATTGCCCTCTGTCAAGAGGCAAGCCAACACCAAATTCTCCGAATATCAAACTACCATCTTGGTTGTGTGCGCTACCAGCAAAATGATCTCTCGGCGGCTGCAGACCTTTTCTCCAGTCTCACCGCCCATCCTTATCAGAACTATGGCTCTGAATATACCAGTAGCGTTTGCGGGCTGGGACTAACCTACCAGGCTCAGGGTAAAGATGCTGAGGCCAGGCAGCTTATCGAAGGCGCGGTCGCCTTTTTACTGGAAACCGGCAACATGACTCAACTGCCAATGGTCTGGGCTTTGCAGGCCGAAATCGAGCTGCGACATGGGCACCTGGGCGCCGCCAGCCAATGGGCCGATAAAATCGATCCGGTGCCACCCTTTACGCCGATTTGGGAGTTTTTGGCGCCGCATCTGACCCTGGTCAAAGTTTGGTTGGCGCAAAATACACCAGCCAGTTATGAAAAAGCAGGTCAATTGTTGGCACGTTTAAATGACTACCTGGCGGAGACACACAATACCCGTTTCCTGATTGATACGCTGGCTTTGCAAGCTTTGCTGGCGGATGTCAACGGAGATCAGGCTGCCGCGCTGTACTTACTGGAAAGTTCGCTCAAGTTAGCGCAACCCAGTGGTTTTATCCGCGTTTTTTTGGATTTGGGTCAGCAGGTGGCGGCTTTGTTGTCTCGCATGAAACCCGATCCGCGTTTGAGCGCGTATAAGGCACAGATCCTGGCTGCTTTTCCCGCACAGCAGTCTCAGAATGAAGCCCAAATCACAAATAAACCATCCGCAATCGACAATCTGGTGGAGCCGCTGACCAACCGGGAATTGCAGGTTCTGAAACTCCTGAGAGAACACCTGACCAATAAAGAGATCGCTGCCCAACTGGTAATTTCACCTGGGACGGTCAAAGGGCATACCATTCGCATCTATCAAAAGTTGAATGTCAAAGGCCGCTATCAGGCGGTGGAAAAAGCCATCACTCTGGGAATCTTGGCATCTCGCTAAACCCATTTCCCCCAAAAAACAGGAAACCCATCACGCTTCCAGCTTCGAATGAGCGACCGGACTATGCTGCTTGCCCAAAATTCATACCATTTTCATACCGTTTGGTAGTGTTTACGCCATCGGAAAATTGATACGCTATTAATGTGATTAAAGTCGAGGTGCGAAATGGCAAATCTAAGGAACCAGCAACGACTGTCTGAAAAAATCTCCGTAAAATGAAGAGCGCACTCAAAATCGATCAACAGGCGACCTACATTATCCGGGTGGCCGGTTATCTGGATGAGAACTGGTCAACACGCTTGGGCGGATTAAAAATTAGTAGCAATTCTTGGGATGAAAACACGCTGATTACAACGCTTTCCGGCGCGTTGGTCGATCAAGCCGCCTTGTTTGGCGTGCTCAAAGCGCTGTTCGACATGCGGTTACCGCTGCTTTCCGTTGAGTGCCTGGAATTTAATTTCATCCCATAAAAATCACCCTGATTTTATAAACAAAGCAGGAAAACATTTAGGAGGTCTGAATCATGAGAAAACGACGCGCGGATCGCAGAGAAGAACGCGCCACCTTTGGCCGGAGAGGCACGGCCACCCGTTACCAGATGCGCGAAAAGCTGGTGGCCTTTGGGGATGATTATTACATCCAAAACGAGGCCGGGCAAAAGGTTTTCAAGGTAGATGGCAAAGTCTTACGAGTAAGGGATACGCTCAAATTCAAAGATATGCGGGGCAACGTGCTCTGTCAGATTCAGGAGCGCATGCTACGCATTAAAGATGTCATGGCGATCGAAGATGGGCGTGGGAAAAAAGTCGCTGAGGTCAAGAAAGCGCTGATCACCCCGCTGCGCGACCGCTGGACGGTCAAGCTCCGCAACGGCCCGGACCTGGACGTGCAGGGCAACATCCTCGATCACGAGTATGAGATCAAAGAAGGCCGCCGCAAGGTGGCCGAGGTTTCCAAGAAGTGGTTCCGGGTTCGGGATACCTACGGCGTGGAGGTCGCGCCGGACCAGGAGGATGTCCTCATCCTGGCTGTCACCGTGGCGTTGGACCAGATGGCCCATGACTGAAAAGCAGAGATAAAGTAAAGGAGAACAAAAAATGTCTGACATTATCGAATATAAACCTGGAACCCCCTTCCCCGGCGTCATTGGCCGGACATTGGACGAGTCTTCACCGGCCTGGCCGGAACCAACGCGGGCCAAAGAGGGTGCGCCCAATGTCATCTTTTTTGTGTGGGATGATGTGGGCTATGGGCAAATGTCCGCATTTGGCGGCCTGTGTAACACCCCAACGCTGGACAAGCTGGCTAACCGGGGTTTGCGCTACACCAACTTCCACACTACGGCCCTCTGTTCGCCCACGCGCGGTTGCGTTCTCACCGGGCGCAACCACCATACCCTGGGTCTATCGGCCATCACCGAGATTTCTATCGGCTATCCGGCCCACAATGGCTATATGGGTTTTGAACACGGTTTTCTCTCGGAGATGCTGTTGGAGCATGGCTACAACACCTTCGCCCTGGGCAAGTGGCATCTAGCTCCCCCGGAAGAAACCACCACCGCCGGCCCCTTCCACCGCTGGCCGCTGGGGCGCGGCTTTGAGCGCTACTACGGCTTTTTGGGTGGCGATACCGACCAGTTCTTCCCCGATTTGACCTACGACAACCACCCGATCCCTGCGCCCAAAACGCCCGAGGAAGGCTATCACCTGAACATTGATCTGGCCGATAAAGCCATTGAGTTTATACAGGATGCCCACGTAAACGCCCCGGACAAACCCTTCTTCCTGTATTACGCCACCGGCGCCGGGCACGCTCCCCACCATGTGGAGCCGGAATGGATCGAAAAATACAAGGGCAAATTCGATATGGGCTGGGACGAATACCGCAAAATCGTCTTTGAGCGTCAGAAGGAAATGGGGATTCTCCCGGCGGGGGCAGAACTTTCCGCGCACGATCCCGACGTGCCAAAATGGGATTCCTTGTCGGATGACGCGAAAAAGATGTACGCCCGCCAAATGGAGGTCTACGCCGCTTTCTTGGAACAAACGGATTATCACTTCGGCCGCATTGTTACTTATCTGGAAAAGTTGGGCGAACTGGATAATACCCTGATCGTTATTATCTCCGACAATGGCGCCAGTGCCGAAGGCGGCGTTCACGGCACCTTCAACGAGGCCCTTTTCTTTAACAACGTGGAGGAGACGCTGGCAGACAATCTGAAATATTATGATGAATGGGGCAGCCCCAACACCTTCAACCATTACTCCTGGGGCTGGACCTGGGCCGGCGATACCCCCTTCCGCCGCTGGAAGCGTGAGACCTATCGCGGCGGGGTCAGCGATGCCTGCATGGTATTTTGGCCAGAAGGCATCAAGGCCAGCGGCGAACTGCGCACCCAATACGCCCACGCCGTCGACCTGGTACCCACGGTTCTGGAAGCGTTGGATATAAAAGCGCCCGAGATGATCCGCGGCGTGCCGCAATCACCTATTCAAGGCCTTAGTTTTGCCCACTCCTTTGACAACGGTGCGGTCGAGAGCAAACACCACACCCAATATTTCGAGATGTTTGGCCATCGCTCCCTCTACCACGATGGTTGGAAAGCGGTCTGCCCCTTCCCTGGTCCCAACTTTACAGAAGCGGCCCAGAAAGAACGCTACTTTGGGATGCCGCTGACGACTGAACTGCTGAATGATCTGGATGCCCACGGGTGGGAGCTTTACAACGTGGTTGACGATCCGGCGGAAACCAAGAACCTAGCCGCGGAGATGCCGGACAAGGTGCAAGAAATGGCGCAGCGCTGGTACGCAGAAGCCGGCAAATATGGTGCTTTGCCCCTGGCCTCGGCTGAACTTGCCCGTATGAATGTGCCGCGCCCGACCGTCTCCCGACCGCGGCAGAAATTTATCTACTATCCTGGCGGCGCTCCAATCTCCTTTTCCGCTGCGCCCAAGTTGTATAACCGCCCGCACAGCATCACCGCCGATGTGGTCATTCCAGAGGGAGGCGCTGAGGGGATGCTGATGACACACGGCAGTCGCAATGCGGGCTATGCGCTCTTCGTCAAAGATGGGCATCTGCATTACATTCACAACTATGTTGGGTTGGAAAGGTTCGAGTTGGTCTCGAGCGAACCGATTCCCACGGGGGACGTCAGCCTGCGCTACGAGTTTGAGCCAACCGGCGAACCCCAGTTCAGAGAGGGCAAAGGCTCGCCCGGCCGTCTCCAACTCTACATCAACGAAGAGCTGGTCGGCAACCTGGAAGTCCCGTACTCCACCCCCCAACTCTTCGGCGTGCTGGGTGCGAGCTGCGGTTATGCGGCCTTTGACTCCGTTAACCCGGCGGTGTACGAAGCCCCATTCCGCTTCACCGGCGAGATCAAACAAGTGGTCATTGATGTGTCTGGCAAACTGCTTCAGGATGATGAGGCCGAACTGAAACGGCTGATGACGCAACAGTAGAATCTCGACCGGGCGCCCTTCAAGTTCAACGGCAAGATCGAGAAGATTAACATCAAGTATATCTAGCTCCGTCTAGATCAAAGCCTTGGGGTGTTTCGTCCGGGACGAATACGCCTGGCGAAACACCTCAAGGATGGAATAATTTCTCAAAAGGTGAAATAAAAATGTCTGAAATAATTGAATACAAACCTGGAACCCCCTTCCCCGGCGTAATCGGCCGGACTCTAGATGAGTCCTCGCCGGCCTGGCCGGAACCAACGCGAGCCAAAGAGGGCGCCCCCAACGTCCTGTTCTTTGTTTTGGACGATGTTGGCTATGGACAACTGTCACCTTTCGGTGGCCTGGTCAACACGCCAACCCTGGATAAATTGGCGCAGCGGGGATTGCGCTACACCAACTTTAACACCACGGCGCTCTGTTCGCCCACCCGGGGCTGTGTGCTGACCGGGCGTAATCACCATACCCTGGGCCTGTCGGCCATCACTGAACTATCGATTGGTTATCCGGCCCACAATGGCTATATGGGCTTTGAACACGGCTTTCTCTCGGAGATGCTGCTGGAACATGGCTACAACACCTTTGCCGTCGGCAAGTGGCACCTGGCTCCCCCGGAAGAAACCACGACTGCCGGCCCCTTCCACCGCTGGCCGCTGGGACGCGGTTTCGAACGCTACTATGGTTTTATGGGCGGCGATACAGACCAATGGTTCCCAGACCTGACCTACGACAACCACCCGATTCCCGTGCCTAAAACGCCGGAGGAAGGCTACCACTTGAACATCGACCTGGCCAATAAAGCCATCGAGTTCATCCAGGATGCCTACGTCAACGCCCCGGACAAGCCCTTCTTCCTGTATTATGCCACTGGCGCCGGGCATGCCCCGCATCATGTGGAGCCGGAATGGATCGAAAAATACAAAGGGAAATTCGATATGGGCTGGGACGAGTACCGCAAGATCGTCTTTGAGCGCCAGAAGGAAATGGGCATTCTCCCGGCGGGTGCGGAACTCTCCGCGCACGACCCCGACGTACCCGCATGGGATTCGTTATCGGACGACGCCAAAAAGATGTATGCACGCCAGATGGAGGTCTATGCCGCCTTCGTCGAGCAGACGGACTACCATTTCGGGCGCATCATCGAGTTCCTCGAAAAGATCGGCGAGCTGGACAATACGATCATCGTGGTCATCTCAGACAATGGAGCCAGCGCCGAAGGGGGCGTCAACGGCACCTTCAACGAAGCCCTGTTCTTTAACGGTGTTGAGGAAACCCTGGAAGATAATCTAAAGTATTATGATGAATGGGGCAGCCCCAACACCTTCAACCATTACTCCTGGGGCTGGACCTGGGCCGGCGATACCCCCTTCCGCCGCTGGAAGCGGGAAACCTTTCGCGGCGGCGTCAGCGACCCCTGCATTGTCTTCTGGCCGGAGGGCATCAAGGCCAGCAACGAAATACGGACGCAATACGCCCACGCCGTTGACCTGGTGCCGACGGTTCTGGAAGCGTTGGACATCGAAGCGCCGGCGATGATTCGCGGCGTGTCGCAATCGCCTGTCCAAGGGCTCAGTTTCGCGCACAGCTTTGACGATGCCGCGACCGAAAGCAAACACCACACCCAGTATTTCGAGATGTTTGGCCACCGTTCCATTTATCACGAGGGTTGGAAAGCGGTTTGCCCCTTCCCCGGCCCCAGCTTTGCCGAAGCGGCCGAAGCGGGACGCTACTTTGGCGCACCCCTGACGACGGAAGTGTTGAATGACCTGGATGCCCATGGCTGGGAACTCTACAACGTGGAGGAGGACCCGGCAGAGACCAGAGACCTGGCGGCAGAGATGCCGGACAAGGTGCAGGAGATGGCCCAGCGCTGGTATGCCGAAGCCGGTAAATACGGTGTTTTGCCCCTGGCTACTGGAGATCTGCAGCGAGGGAATGTCCCCAGGCCGACCGTCTCCCGACCTCGCAAGCAATATACATATTACCCCGGCGGCGCGCCGGTCCCCTTCTCCGCGGTGCCCAGGCTCTACAATCGCCCGCACAGCATTACGGCGGAAGTGTTCATTCCAGAGGCAGGCGCTGAGGGGATCCTGATGACGCACGGCGGTCGCAATGCCGGCTATGCCCTCTTTGTAAAAGAGGGGCATCTGCAGTACATTCACAACTATGTGGGGCTGGAAAAGTTTGAGGTGATCTCAAACGAACCCGTCCCCACCGGAGAGGTCAGCCTGCGTTGCGAGTTTGAGCCCACCGGCGAACCCAGGTTCAGAGAGGGCAAAGGGGCACCAGGCCGCTTCCAGCTCTATATAAACAACAAGCTGGTGGGTAACCTGGAAGTCCCATACTCCACCCCCAACATGTTCGGCGTTCTGGGAGCAAGCTGCGGCTATGCGGCATTTGACTCGGTGAACCCGGAGGTTTACCAAGCGCCGTTCCCCTTCACCGGCGAGATCAAGCAGGTGGTGATTGACGTATCCGGCGAGGTGATCAAAGACGACGAAGCCGAACTGAAACGGCTGATGACACAGCAGTAGCATCTCGCATGGAGCAGCGCCTCGGCTTTGCCATGGCGCATCCGTAAGCCAGTTTCTCATGATCCCGGCGAGGGCGCAAGTGAACGAGCCTTCGCCGGGATCGCAAAGGAGGAAAAATCATGGAACTGTTAAATACACTCTACAACCTGATGAGCCTGGTCTTTGTGCTGGGCACCATGGCTTCCATGGGCCTGAGCCTGACGATCGCCCAGATCACCGGGCCGCTGCGCAACGCCCGGTTTGTGATCGTCGCCTTGCTGGCCAACTTCCTCGCGCCGCCCATCCTGGCATTCCTCCTCATCCAGGTCTTTGCCCTGGACGAGCCCCTGGCGGTCGGGCTGATGCTGGTCTCCCTGGCGGCGGGCGCCCCGGCATTGCCCAAAACGGCGGTGTTTGCCAAGGTGGATGCCGCCGCCGCGACCGGCTTGATGGTGCTGCTGGTGGTGGTCACGATCCTCGTCCTGCCCATCGCCCTGCCCCTGCTGCTGACCGGCATCTCGGTCACCTTCTGGGACATTGCCTCGGGGCTGATCATCCTGATCCTGGTCCCGCTGGCCGTGAGCCTCTTTGTGCGCGCTCGCTATCCGGAAGCCGCCGCATCGGCGCTGCCCCACTTTGCCCAGGCCTCCAACCTGAGCCTGCTGATCCTCTTGGTGCTGATGATCGTGCTGAATTTCAGCGACGTGGTCGGCCTGCTGGGTTCGGGGGGCTTGCTGGCCAGCCTGGTTCTGGTGATCTTGACGACAGCCGGGGGGTATCTGTTGGGCAAGCTCGGCAGAGCCGGTGACTGGTTACAGGGCCTGGGCTCCGGGCAGCGCAACATCGCCGCGGCGATGGTGGTGGCCACAATGAACTTTGGCAACGACGAGATCGTGATGGTGGTGGTCTACTCGCTCATTGGCATGGTGATAATCATCCCGCTGGCCCTGGAATTGGGCAAGCGGTCCAAAGCGGCAGCGAATACATGAAGGAGTTTTGATGGCACGCGAGAATATCCATCTTTCGCAAAGGCCGCTGAGAACCCCATGGGCAGCAGCAATCGCAGGAATCTTGTTTGCGGTATTACAGATTGCCAGCACTGCAATGATGCAAATTTCCGTACCGGAAGGTTCAATCCTGCAAAATGATTGGATGAGGGAGCAATCTGACTGGATCGGTTTATCTTTGGGCTTGATACCGTTTGCCGGGATCGCATTTTTGTGGTTTATAGGCGTTGTGCGCGACCGCATGGGGCATATGGAGGACCAGTTCTTTTCCACCTTATTTTTCGGCAGCGGCTTGCTGTACCTGGCGATGACTTTTGCCACCGCGGCGATTGCTGGGGTTATACTGGTCGTCTATCGTTATGACCCAGATCTGGTAATTAACAGCGGATTCTACTATTTTGGCCAGGCGATGATCTACAAATTCAACAATGTCTATGGCATCCGCATGGCCGGCATGTTCCTGACCGCATTGGGCACGATCTGGGTGCGCACAAAGTTAATGCCGCGCTGGGTCGCCTTGTTAACTTTTCTAGGCGCTTTGGTCCTCTTGATCGGCATTGATATCAATCCCTGGACAACAGTAGTATTTCCCGGTTTGGTATTGTTAATTAGCGCCTATATTCTTGTATTGAATTACGGCAGTAGAGGCCGGGATGGCGTTTCGCTAGATGGGTAAATCATTGTTGGATATTTGAAAAAACGCTAAGGCGTCTCGATTCAACTTGCCTGATGCGACAAATCACTGCGATGCCGCTGCCCAGACCGTCAAAGGTACCATCCTGAAATTTTAATTACCGAAGACTCATGTTTCATGACCGGTAATGAATGTAGTCCCCTCGGTCAACAATCTGGTCACATTCAAAGTTCACGGGCAACTACCGGTAATTAAGTAACGCCCGCGTTACTTGACGATTCCGGGTGTCAGAATTATCATTCTGTAGAGATAATTTGATTACTTCCCATTGTTGCTGCCATTATTGGTGCCTTTTAGAAGAATTGTCAATCTTTGATTCAATGTCGGGGTGTTCGAGTCAGGTGTCCGTAGGGGTCGCGGAACGCAGTGTAGCATCCCGCGTTTTTTACAGGATTGCGGGACACACGTTTATAAGGACCGTTCTACTGATGACGTAGAGCGGTTTTTGTCTTCGATTCGCTCTGACCCCAAGGAGAAATTGAAAAAATTTGAAGTCGAGATTGGAAAAAATCCATAAAATCTTTTACTAGTGATTTGAGTGTTTGAGGTGAACGCAGACTAGATACAAGATTGCGATATTAATGTTGAATATAATACCCCTTTGAAATTTTGCGTTTATGACTACTTCACCGGAGTCAATGCAAACCTATACTGAGTTAAGTGCATTTCTAAAGTGTCTTCCACAATAAACTGCCCAACGAAATTTTCAAGAAAAGGAGATATACGATGAGTACAGAAGATAAGATCCAACGATCCGTTTTGCCTATCCCGGAGGTGCAGCATGTGGGTCTGACGACCTATGATGCCAAGGATCCGGAAACCAAGTTTCCGCCGATCCGGGATATCCGGCCCCCTGAAGGCGCGCCGAATGTGTTGATCATCCTGCTTGACGATGTCGGTTTTGGCGCGAGCAGCGCCTTCGGCGGTCCGGTTAACACCCCCGCTGCCGAGCGGCTGGCGAAGGACGGCTTGAAGCTCAATCGGTTCCATACGACTGCGCTGTGCTCGCCCACACGCCAGGCGCTGCTAACCGGTCGTAATCATCATTCAGTGAACATGGGCGGCATTTGCGAGATGGCGACCTCGGCGCCTGGTTATACCTCGGTGCTGCCGAAGGACAAGGCGCCGCTCGCCATGACCCTCAAACTCAACGGTTACGCCACCGCACAGTTTGGCAAATGCCACGAAGTGCCCGTCTGGCAGACCAGCCCGCTGGGTCCATTCGATTCCTGGCCATCAGGCGGCGGCGGGTTTGAGTACTTCTACGGTTTCATCGGCGGAGAAGCCGACCAGTACTATCCAGGCATCTACGAAGGCACGATCCCGGTAGAACAGGATAAAACCCCCGAAGAAGGTTACCATTTCACCGAGGATATGACCAATAAAGCAGTGGCGTGGGTGCGCCAACAAAAGGCGCTCATGCCAGACAAACCCTTTTTTATGTATTACGCGCCAGGCGCCACCCACGCCCCGCACCATGTACCTAAGGAATGGATAGATAAATATAAGGGTAAATTCGACGGCGGCTGGGATAAACTGCGCGAAGAAACTTTTGAGCGCCAGAAGAAGTTGGGCGTGATCCCTGAAGACGCCGTCCTCACCAGACGCCCCGACGAAATCCCCGCCTACGACGATATGCCCGAGGAACTCAAACCCATTCTTGCCCGCGAGATGGAGACCTATGCCGGGTTCCTGGAGCACACCGACCATCAAATCAGCCGGCTGGTCAATGCCCTGGAAGACCTGGAAGTCCTCGACGACACGCTGATCTACTATATCATCGGCGACAACGGCGCATCCGCTGAAGGAACGCCGAACGGCTGTTTCAACGAGATTGCTGTGCTCAACGGCATGGGTACGATCGAGACCCCCGAATTCCTGATGAGCAAGATCGATGATTTCGGCAGCCCGGAAGCCTCCAACCACTATGCAGTGGGCTGGGCGCACGCCATGGATACGCCCTACCAGTGGACAAAGCAGGTCGCTTCACATTGGGGCGGCACCCGCAACGGCACGATCGTGCACTGGCCAAATGGGTTCGAGTCCAAGGGTGAGATAAGATCACAATTCAGTCACGTGATCGATGTCGCGCCGACTGTCCTAGAAGCCGCGGGCATTCCTGCGCCTACGATTGTGAATAGTGTGCAGCAGGCACCGCTCGAGGGCGTCAGCATGCTGTATGCTTTCGACGATGCCAAGGCGGCCGAACGTCACGAGACCCAGTATTTCGAAATGTTCTGCAACCGCGGTATTTACCATAAGGGTTGGACGGCGGTGACCCGGCATGGCGTGCCCTGGGTCGGCGCCTACGAGCGCGCCTTTGACGAGGATGTCTGGGAGTTGTATGATACGAATACCGACTGGACGCAGTCAAAGGATCTGGCGAAGGTGAACCCGGAAAAACTCGCTGAATTGCAGCGGTTGTTCCTGATCGAAGCGACCAAGTACAACGTACTCCCGCTCGACGATCGATCATTTGAGCGCTTTAATTCTGACATCGCA
>Ga0180437_10008001_pt1 | contig 13586 bp, 9 predicted proteins | sample SS_ome_4_FD_132410 | JGI IMG/M metagenome (GOLD analysis project Ga0180437, IMG submission 132410) | Hypersaline lake sediment archaeal communities from the Salton Sea, California, USA - SS_3_D_1 metaG | ecosystem: Environmental > Aquatic > Non-marine Saline and Alkaline > Hypersaline > Sediment...
CGCTCGTCTATTTCGCGATGGGCAGCTCGGGGAAACCCAGACTCGTCGCGGACATCATCGAGGGGTTCGAGGGCAAACCCTACCGCGTCATCGCGCCTGTCAAAGGCCTTATCGAGAACATGCACGTCAAGGTCCCTCCCAACGTGATCGTGACGGGTTTCTTGCCGGCGCATAAGGTGAACCCAATGGCGGATCTGTCCGTCATCCATGGAGGGCAAAACACCGTGATGAACGCCTGTCTCTCCGGGACCCCCATTGTGGGCATGGGAATGCATCCGGAGCAGGAGGCCAACTTAGAGGCTTGTGTCAGGAAGGGCTTTGCCATTCGCTTGAACAAATGGCGCGACGCGGCTTCCGATGTACTTGCCGCGATAGACAGACTCCTCGGCGATGACGCGGCTAAGGAGAAAGTCAAGGTCTTCCAAGCGGAACTCGAGAAGTGGGATGGCCCTCAGAACGCCGCCGCGTTCCTCAGCGAGACATTTGGCACCGACTAGCGGCCCTTCGACCGGCCGAGGGCCTGTTCTGGCGGGAGATTCGGAGAGACACGGCAGATTCGGACGTATGCCATGAATTGCCCCCGTGTGGTATACTCCGATTGATCACCAGTAACAGGGTAAGGTCGTTTCGGGCAGGGGGGCGCCGGTAGACCTCATCGCCAGTTAGGACGATTCGACATTGACTGATGTCATAGATAATGCGACGCCGAAACAGGATTCCCAGCGCGCGTCTTTACTCGACGGAATCAACCGGCCGGGGGATCTCAAAGCGCTTTCCCTCGAGCAGCTGGCGAATCTGGCGGAGGAAATCCGTGCGCGAATCATCACGACGGTCTCGAAGAATGGCGGCCACCTCTCCTCGCCGCTCGGCGCCGTCGAATTGACCTTGGCCATCCACCATGTCTTTGATACGGAGAAGGATCTGGTGGTCTGGGACGTAGGGCATCAGTGCTACGCCCACAAGTTGATCACTGGCCGACGCGACGATTTCGAGACGCTGCGCAAGAAGGATGGGATTGCAGGCTACCCCCGCCCAGCAGAGAGTCCGTACGACCATTTCGGCGTAGGCCACAGCTCAACGTCCATCTCGGCAGCGTTGGGTATGGCCATCGCCCGCGATCACCGCGGCGATGACCAACACATCATTGCCGTGATCGGCGACGGTGCCATGACAGGCGGTATGGCCCTCGAAGCGTTCAGCCACGCCGGCCACGTCGGCACCGACCTCTTGGTCATCCTCAACGACAACGAAATGTCGATATCCAAGAACGTGGGCGCGCTCTCCGCCTATTTCAACCGGTTAATTACGGCCGGCCTATATAAGCGCGCAAGGGAAGACGTGCAGAGCTTCATGAAGCGCATGCTCGGCGAGCAATTGACGCGCGCCGCACAGAAGTTCGAGCAATCCGTCAAGGGATTGCTACTCCCCGGCGGCCTGTTTCAAGAACTTGGGTTCAACTACATCGGCCCCGTGGACGGTCACGATCTCCCCACGCTTATCGGGTGCCTGTCGAACATCCGAAAACTACATGGCCCCGTCCTCTTCCATTGCGCGACGCAAAAGGGAAAAGGCTACACGTACGCCGAGGAAGATCCCACCAAATACCATGGCGTAAGACCCTATAACATCGAAACGGGCGAGTTCGAGGGCGAGGCGCGGCCGCCCGAGCGCGAACTCGCCGAGCCCCGGCCGGAAACCTTCACCGACGCGTTCGCCGCCGCCGTCATCGGAGCCGCCGAGAAAGACCCCCGAATCGCGGCCATCACGGCCGGGATGCCCACCGGCACCGGGTTGAATAGGTTTCAAGAGCGTTTCCCGGAGCGGTTCTACGACGTAAGCATTTGCGAGCAGCACGCGGTTACGCTGGCCGCGGGGCTCGCCAGTCGGGGTATGCGGCCTGTCTGCGCCATATACTCGACGTTTTTCCAGCGGGGCTATGACCAATACGTGCACGACGTCTGTCTGCAAAACCTGCCCGTCGTATTCACCCTCGACCGCGCTGGGTTCGTAGGCGAGGACGGCCCGACCCACTCCGGTACGTTCGACTTGTCGTTTCTCCGGGCCATTCCGAACATTACCGTGTTGGCGCCCCGCGACGACCTCGATCTCGAGGCCATGCTCCATTGGGCATTGTGCCAGCCCGGCCCTGTGGCCATTCGCTATCCCCGCGACAAGGTCGTGACGATAGGCGCGCCAAGCGATCGCGACGTCACCCGCGGCGAGCTGCTTCGCGAGGGCGGCGACGCCGCGCTACTCGCGGTCGGCCCATGCGCCCGAGCGTGTCTCGAAGCCGCCGATTTGCTCGCGCAGGAGGGATACTCCGTGGCCGTGGCCGATGCGCGGCGTGTAAAGCCGCTCGACGTACAACTGCTGGACAGGCTGAGCGCCGCGCCCATTATCACCGTTGAGGAAAACGCTTTAGACGGCGGATTCGGCTCAGCCGTGATGGAGCACTTCGAGCAACAGGGCCGCCTCGACAGCATAGCCATCCGCCGCATCGGCATTGGAGACGCCTTCGTGGAACACGCCACCCGCGCCGAGCAACTCGCCGACGCCGGCCTCGACCCAACCGGCATCGCCAACACCACCCGCGCCTTCCTCCACCAACGCATCTCGCAGCCAGTAAAGTAAGAGCGGCCTCACACAGAGGCACAGAGATCACGGAGAAAGGTATTTCTCGCCGGGCCAGGTTCTCTGTGCCTTTGTGTCTATGTGTGTAAAAAAGATACACTTGCAGACAACCCTGGCAGGACATAAGGATGAAGATGCGATATGACGGCGAATGAAATTGGGACTATCGTTGTGGATTGTGCCGTTTCCCTTCACAAGGAGACAGGACCTGGGTTGCTGGAAACCGTGTACGAAGTGGTTCTGGCGCACGACCTTAAGACCCGTGGTCTCCACGTTGATCGTCAGGTACCGGTGCCCATCGAACTGCGTGGGATTAGGTTCGATGAAGGTTTCCGGGCGGACATGATTGTCGAAGACAAGGTGCTATTGGAATTGAAATCCGTCGAGAAGGTGACAAAGGCCCATAAGAAACAAGTCTTGACCTATCTCCGGCTCACGGGATTGAAACTCGGGTATCTGCTCAATTTCGGGGAAGCCCTAATGAAAGACGCCATTACGCGCATTATAAACGGTGAACTCGATTAACGCTCGGCGTCTCTGTGGCTCCGTGTGAGCTGAAGAAGTGACTCACACGGCGCCACTGAGAACACGGAGAGCGGAGATGGGATCAGGTCTCGGATTCTGTATTGAAGCCGGAGATACAGGGTCCAAGGCCGGATCCCGTGGCACCGAAGTTATCTTCTCGGCGTTTGGTCAAATCTGACGTTTGGCGCCAGCCCTCAATCGGCCCCTGTTCTTTCTAGGAAAGACGTGCTGATCTTTGATCCACGCGTCCCCGGAAAGGGCCCGCAGAATCTTCGCGCTGGAAACTGGCAGGAAAGGCTCAAGCCAGAACGCCACACAACGCAGGTTCTCTACCCATCGACTCAGGTGGGCCTGCAGTGTGTTGCTCCTGCTTTCGCGGACAGTCTTCCATGGCTCGACACGCGCAATATCCGCGTTTGTCTGCCCTACTACCTGCCAAAGCGATTGCAGCGCGTCGTCGAACCTATACGCCTTCATAGCGCTATGAAATCCGCCCGGGGCCTCATGGGCTTCTCCGTGAGCGTGCGGATGGAATCGTGCTTTCTCGCACAACGCGCAAACACGACTCACCAGATTCCCAAGCCCATTGGCCAAATCTGTATCATAGAGTTCCTCGACCCGAATTCGCGAGAAATCGCTGTCCTGAAATGGCGATGCGGCACGAAGGAGATAGTACCGTATCGCCGGGCGCCCAAGCTCCTCAACGGTGGACAACCCATCAATGGCGTTGCCCAGAGACTTGCCGACCTTTCTGCCCTCGCATGTCAAAAATCCGTGAACAAGAACTGTTTTCGGCAGCGGAAGGCCTGCCGAGAGCAGGAAGGCAGGCCAATACACCGCGTGGAATTTCCAAACGTTCTTCCCTATTACGTGGACTTCCTCGCAGCGTGGCCCCCAGAATTCCTTCTGGAAGTGCTCGCCTCCGAAGCCCAAGCCTGAGAGATAGTTGATCAACGCGTCCGTCCACACATATATGACCTGAGAGGGATCTCCAGGTACCGGGATTCCCCACCCGCCGCAACGTTCCGCCGGCCGCGATACGCTGATATCCTGAAGCCCGTTTCGAATAAACGACAACACCTCATTCTTGCGAGTTCCCGGCAGTACTTCAAGCGCATCGGAGGCTACCAAGCGTTCCAACGTATTCTGATATTTCGAGAGCCGGAAGAAGTAATTCGTCTCGTTTACTTTGCTCAGGGGGCTTCCGTGCTCCGGACACAACCCGTCGACGAGGTCTTTCTCGAGATAGAAATCCTCGCAGGCAAGACAATAGAGGCCGGCGTAGTTCTTCTTGTAAATGTCGCCCTCACTGAGTCGTCGCCAGAAAGCGTGAACCCCCTGTAGATGACGTTCCTCTGTAGTCCGGATGAACGAGTCATGCGATATCTCGAGTTTCCGGCAAAGCGCTCTGAAAACCGCCGAGTTCCGATCAACCAGCTGTTGGGTGGAAATGCCCTGTTCCTGTGCGGCTTGCACATTCTTGAATGCATTCTCATCGGTGCCGGTTTGGAACCGTACGTTTTCAGCAATGAGGCGACGGTATCGTGCGATCGCGTCCGCCTGAACCAGTTCAAGCACATGGCCTATGTGCGGGCGTGCATTCACATACGGTATGGACGTGGTAACGTAGCTATGTTTGCACATGACAAGCTCCTCTCTTGCCGGGGAAAAGAAAAAGGCCCAAGAGCGAATGGCGCTCCTGGGCCTGGTCAAGGGCAATATCTGAATGGGGCTACGACATCATGATGCCCGAGCCGGTGACAGACCAGGCCCCGGGCAGCATCATTCGAAATGCCCTATACGCTCTCGTCTGTAACAACCAACTCGGCAAAGCACACCTCCGACCGGCAGCCTGAAAAGCCGCCATAAACAAGCTTTTCGTCGTCAATGGACTGTTAAGACGCTACCAAGAAAGCAGGCACAAAATCAAATAGCCCGCGCCGCTTGAGACGAATTTCATCAGACTCGAGCTGAAGCGGACCTCATAGCGTTCTGAAGATTGGCCGCTGAGGCGAGAATGAGCCGGGATAGGTCTTACTCGCATACTGGGCTCGCCGTGCCTTTGTGACTCCGTGTGAGCTGAAGAAGTGTCTCACACGGTGCCACTGAGAACACGGAGAATCCTGCGGCGTGCCCGAGTCGGTTAGTACGGCGCGGGGGCGCCGTCGTACGTGAGGTGGTCGGTGCTGAGATCGTAGTGGCGGCGATTGTTTTGGCGGCAGGCGAAGTCGTCCGGAACGGGCGTCGGGTAGGCATTGTCGAAGCACGCAAGGCAAAAGTCGTCTCGTGAGTATCCGGTGGCGTCGATCAACCCGTCGATCGAGAGATAGGCCAGCGAGTCGACGCCGGTGAATTTCCGTATCTCGTCGACACTCTTGCTCGACGCGATGAGGCGCTCGCGGTTCGGGGTGTCAATGCCGTAATGACACGAGTTGACGATGGGCGGCGAACTGACGCGGAAATGGACCTCGGTGGCGCCGCACCGGCGCAGCGTGCTGATGATCTTGCGCGACGTCGTGCCGCGTACAATGCTGTCGTCGATCAGGACGATGCGTTTCCCTTCAATGGCACTTCGGGTGGGATTAAGCTTTATCTTGACGCCGAAGTCGCGGATCTTCTGGTCGGGCTCAATAAACGTCCGGCCAACGTAATGGTTGCGGATAAAGCCCATGTCGAACGGGATGCCGGATTCGTGGGAATAACCGAGCGCGGCTTGGTTCGATGAGTCCGGCACCGGCATCACGAGGTCCGCGGCCACCGGCGCTTCCCGGGCAAGGTTGGCCCCGAGGCGTTTGCGCACGGCATCCACGCTCCGGCCGAAAATGACGCTGTCGGGCCGGGCCATGTAAATAAACTCGAAGGCGCACAGTTTTCGCGGTTGCCGCTCGAAGGGCGTCATGACCTCGATGCCCTTTTCCGATGCCACCACCACTTCCCCGGGCTCGATCTCGCGATCCCACGCCGCGTCGATGATGTCCAACGCGCACGACTCGCTTGCGAACACGAATCCGTCACCCAGCCGCCCCAGCCATAGCGGCCGAAACCCTCGAGGATCACGCGCGGCCACGATCGTCTCGCCGTTCGTGGCCAGCAACGAATACGCCCCGATCACTTTCCCGAGCGCCTCGGCCACGGCGTCGGCGAACCGCGGCTGTTTCGAGCGTGCAATGAGCTGGATGATGACCTCGCTGTCCGTCGTGGACTGGAAAATAGCGCCGTCTTCCTCGAGTTCGTCGCGCAACTGGCCGGCGTTCACGAGGTTGCCGTTGTGCCCCAGCGCCATCGACCCGCGCGCATAGTCCACCATGAGCGGCTGAACGTTCTTCAGTATGCTGGTGCCGAACGTCGAGTACCGAACGTGGCCGATAGCGAGGTCGCCCTCGAGCTGCGCAAGCCGGTGCGCCTTAAAGACGTCGGCAACCAGGCCTATCCCGCGATGGCCCACAAGGTGGCCGTCTCGCGCGCAGACGATCCCCGCGCCTTCTTGGCCGCGATGCTGCAGCGCGTACAGGCCGAGATACGTTAGCGTCGCCGCTTCCGGGTGTCCAAACACGCCGAACACCCCGCATTCGTCGTGCAAGCGGTCGTCAGCGCGGCCCCGGCGTCCCCCGTTCGGGCAAAGAACGTGGCGGTTGGCTTCAGAAATCCGTTCTGCCGGTGAGTTTTCGGTATGCTTCGACATACTTCTCGCGTGTTTTTGCGACGATGTCGTCCGGTAGAGGCGGCGGCGGCGAGTTCTTGTCCCAGCCCGTCGTCTCGAGCCAATCCCGCACGAACTGCTTATCGTAACTGGGCTGCGGTTTGCCGGGTTCATACTGATCGGCCGGCCAGAACCGCGACGAGTCCGGCGTCAGGATCTCGTCCGCCAGCATGAGTTCGCCGTCCCGTGTGCCGAACTCGAACTTCGTGTCGCACAAAATGATGCTTTTAGACTCGGCGATGTCCCGGGCCCGCAGATACACGTTTTCGGCAGCGGCAGCAGCCGACGCGGCCCACTCTTTCCCGATAATCTCGCCGGCCCGTTCAGGGCTGATGTTAATGTCGTGGCCGTCCGTGGCCTTGGTGGCCGGCGTAAAAAGCGGCTTCTCGAGCTTGCTCGACTCGACCAGCCCCGCCGGGAGCGGTAGGCCGCATACCGTGCCCTTTTCCTTATACTCGCGCCAGCCGCTCCCCGCCAGATACCCGCGAATGACGAACTCGACCGCGAACATCTCGCACTTGTACACCAACATCGACCTCCCATCGAACTGCTCCGGCGCAGCCTGAAAATCCGCCGGGAAGTCCGCCAAGTCCGCCGACACAAGGTGAATCTTCACCAAGTCCCGCATCTGATCGAACCAGAAAAGGGACATTTGGGTCAGGAGCTTCCCCTTATCCGGAATGCCAACCGGGTTGATCCAATCGAACGCCGAGATCCGATCCGTCGCGACGATAATCAGCTTGTCCTCGGCGTCATAGATGTCGCGGACCTTGCCCCGCGCCACGGGTTCACGGTTCGGCAAGTGCGTCTCCGTAAGGGCGGTGTCGCTCATGGCCAATCCTATCGTTTCGGTTATGATTGTTCTTGCGGCAAAGAACAGTACCCCCTACGAATATGCGCGGGGAATACTCCTATTCCGTCAACTCAGAATCTGCGGTTCGCTATAGAAACGCCATCCGAACTGACAAATTCATCATACTTGCGGAGTCGGGCCGTGTCAATTTGTGTCGGTAGGCGTCGTCACCGCGTACAGCCGTGCGTCGGCGAAGTAGAACCGTAGCGCCACGGTTCTTCCCGCATACGCCGTACCGTCGCGGGTCTCGCCGTCCTCGTCCCGCCAAACCAAGGGCAGGCGCGTGTCGTCGCCTTCTCGAAACAGGCATCGCTCGGCTGCGTAGCCGGGCAGTACGTCGCCGTTCTCATCGAGCAGCGCCGCCATGATGTAACTGCCTTGGTAAAAGCTGATGCGTTTCTGAAGGTCGGCGTTGAGCAGCAGCGGGCCGCGAGGCATCCGGAACGGCGTGGTCGTGAACGCGCCGTTCGCCCGGCACCCTACCGAAGCGATTCGATATTCCGGCAACGCATAAACAGTCGTGCCAACCCACCATAGCATCTCCCGGCCTATCCACATCGGCGGCATCTTCATGACGTACGGGCACGCACCCTGCGCCTCGAGTCCGCGCCAAGGGCGTTGCCAGTTTACCGCGTCGTCGCTCACCCACCATTCGGTCATATAATGCGGGCCGTGTTCGTACGGCGTGAGGCGCGACGGCGTATAAAGATCGACCGCCGCAATATACCGGCCACCGTATGGGAACGCCATCATGCGGTAAAACTCCAGTTCTTCCGGATCCCGTTCGTCCGGCACTATCAGGCCCCCCTCCCCCACGTCCTCGAGCCGCGACCAGTTCACGCCGTCCGTCGATGAACGGATGGACAACACGCGCCGCTGCTCCCCGCCCACGTTGTCCGGAAATTTCTTCTTGAAAGGCTGCATTGTGCCCTGGTAATTCAGTATACGGCCCGATCTCGGTTCCCACATCGTTCCGAACCCGTCGTGATCGGTGTAAAGCGGCGCCTGCTTGACGTAATCCCAAACTACCCCGTCCTGGCTTCTGAATCCCCAAAGCGCGTGCGACTTACCATCGTATCTGGCCCACTTGAAGAAGAGGAGTTCCCCGGTGGCCTCGTTCCGAACCACCCCTGCCTCGATCAGCCAACGCGTTTTGGGAGCAGACGCATACAGTTCCTCAAACGTCTCCAGACTCTTTCCATCGCGCGTCTTGCCTCGAACGATGACCCAGGGATGCTCCTGGTCACGCTCCCCCGCAGCGCCAAAGTGCTCGCCATAGACCCAGTACGCCCCGTCCTCGGTGGGCACAGCAAGAAACGGCCTATCGAGCCGCCAATTATCGTGGCCGCCCCGGTCCACGTTCCCCTGCTGCCGAATCGCATTCGCCTCGTACGTCAAATGCCCTTCAACATCGCGAACGTCATCCGCCGTAAGAAACAACAACACCGGAGACACTCGGGCATCTGCCCCCTCAGGCGCCCCAAACAGAAAAACGGCGCTCGTCAAAACAGCCGCTATCATTCCTTGCCCCCCTCTCAATCAACAACGCCCAGCACAACCGAACGTCCGAACCCGACCCCGATAAACCCTCGCCGCTGGTACGGATGACGCCGAGCGACGAGCCGAAGCAGAGACCTCACCCGTCGTTGCCGGGCCAAGTGCCCAAGCAACGCGGGCAATGACTCTTCGCAACGGCTTAAACCCTGCCAACCAGGACACCACGGCCAACCCGCCATCGCGAGCCTCAGACCCCGCCGGGGGCGGGACGGCTCGCATAAAAAACCTGCGGATCCTTACAGCCATCAAAGGTCCCGACACCTGCGAATCACCCAAGGCAAAGCCCGCCGGAGGCGGGCGGCGGCGTAAAGCCCCGGCTGGAGCGAAGCGGAACCGGGGGGCGGCGGCCCTCAAAGAACAGCCCCCGGCGGGGGCGGCGGAACACTGCCATGGAACAGCAGTTGCGCTCGGCAAATCCGCTCGGCTGCACGCGTCTGCCCACGATGCGAACAGCACTATGGCCTAACCGGCGGCCCAGAAACGCGTTGCCCGTAGCATCGGTCGCCTACCCAATCATCATATTGACAAATATGGAAGGAATAGATTCACAAGCCCTTTTCCCTGCTCGTCAAACCAATTGAGCAGATTGGCTTCTTCTGCAGTCCACTGTTGGAACTTATCATTTGGGATTTGAGATTCTCTGTTGTTCAGTCTGTTTTCAAGCCGCCGCAGAATACGAACTTTCGAAACGGCTTTATCCCGAAGCTCTGCCACACCTCGCATCCCGAGGAAAGGAAGCTGGGCCGTATCTGATTTGAACTGGGATATGATGGCCTCTTTGTCAGCACTCGCTCCTGCAGTAGAGAGCTCTTCGAATAAAGCTACGAATGCATCGTATATCCGTCGCCTTTCACTCAGCACATGGTTGTCCTGAGTAGCGGAACTGCAAATTTCACGTTTCACATATCCAGCGATGCGTTGAAGCGTATCCGTGTCGAGACGGCGGAAACGCTCGAGGAGGCGCGGCACATCCCAAATATCATTTTGCTCTTCGAATCGGATTGGTGAGGGAACTTTGAAAGGTTTTCTGTATTTTGCCCTCTGGCCTATGATGAGGAAACGCAGGTGGTACGATGACGGTTGATCGAATTCACGCGAAAACTTGTCAATGGTGCTTTGAATCTTCCTGCGCTCACGACTTGCCGTAACCTGGAAAAGCAGGTGTTGGCATCGATCAATTAGGTCAACCGCTATCTGCTGTCTCGGCAAAAGCTCAAGGTTCCATCCAAAAGCGGTATTGAGCAAGCCCGCAAAGAAGCCCTCACAAAGCACGTTTTGATCGAAAAGACCCTGAAATCCCAGATTCCGGATCGAGATCTCAATCTTCGCAAGCCCGTTGTTGATTTCCTTCAGGAAATTCTCTTTGGCAAACACGGCTGACATTGATTTACCATTCTTTCACCGAACTCCGCCGCGGCCAATCGGCGGGCCGAACACAAGTTACCCTCAGGTCCAAGACCATGTCATCATCCCTGCCTCATTGTTCTTACTCCGATCTCGTTTCTTGACAGGATTAACGGGATTCACATGACGCCGAGAGCAATTCTCGACCCGAATCGGAATCCTATCCTATCTTGTCAATCCCGTCAAAAAACTCCTTTCCCGCGGCGGCCCTGCCACTGGACAATTCACCACGCGAGCAGGTAGATTATCGCGTGGCTCAGACGATTGCCCTGGTCGGCAGTATCGGTATATGCCTATGGCTATTGCGGCGATAGTGTTTTCGGGGTTGTTGTTCATTCCCTACATCGGCTGGGGCGTCTACACGTTGCGCCTCCGCTATCGCTACCACGAAGATCTTCCGTTCGCGCTCGAAGGCATTACGGTCGTCGCCGTAATCATCTTCTGCGTCTTTGAAGTGCAGTTCATGAGCGCCTGGATGGAAACCAACGAAGTGCCCTTCCTGTTCGCCATTCTCGGGCTTGTGGTCTCCGGCGCCGCCCTCTACGGCCACATGATCGTCTCGATGGCGTCCCAACTGCTCGTCGACATGGTCATGCCCGATGACCAGCGATTGGCCAACGAGCCGTATTACGGCCCTGCCGAAGCCCTCGAGCGCCAAGGCGATTACGAGGGTGCCGCCCGCGAATACATGGTCATCGCGCGGGTTTTCCCGAAGACCCCGACCGCCGCCATCCGCGCGGGCGACAACCTCATGAAACTCGGCCGCCCAGCCGAGGCTACACCATGGTTCGAGCGCGCCCTCAGGTATCTGGACTCACCGCAACACAGTCTGCGAATCGCCAACCGCCTGTTCGAGGTCTACTATCGCGACCTCGAGCAGCCCCAAGAGGCCCGGCGCGTCCTCCAGAATTACCTCAGCAAGTTCCCAAACGCCGAGTATAGCGACTCCGTCCGCCGCCGGCTCGAGGATCTCGAAAGCATGCTTCGCGGTTCTCCCAACGTGTAAGTGAACGCGACCCCGCTTCCGCATCGGAAACGGTCTCCCACTTCTGAAGCCCGTCTTCAACCCGTAATCCGAAGGTGCCTATCATCAGCTCGGGTTAATGCATGAGTGCGAAAACCATCTAAGCAAAGGGGTATACAGGCATATCACCGTTCTCCCCGCTTGCTGACCAACGCAAGGATTACTGAAACTTCAAGCAGTTTACTTTATTCAAATATTGCAGTATTCTTATTTTAAAGAGGGCCATGGGGTACTGGGTGCGCTGGGAGGCAACCAACCGGAACCGAGAAGGAGAAGAGTCATGAAACAGCGGCTATTTTTGGGAATGGCGGTGGTGGCGACTCTTGTCGTTGCGGGTCTCGCCGCCGCTCAGGCTGCCTCAGGATCTGAGGCCAAAACCACCGAACCTGAATCGCTCGAGGAATTCATGAAGGCTGTGGAACAAAAGGATATTGCGAAAGTGCAGGAACTGTTGTCAAAAAACCCAATGCTGATTAACGCGCGCGACAAGAAAGGGGCCACCGCGTTGCACAAGGCCGTTGAATTGCCGGCGGCGAGGCCGCCGCGGCCGATGGGGCCGCCCGCGGAGCCGCCTGCGGCGGACCTGCCGCCGCGGCCGATGCGGCCGCCCGCGGAGCGGAGGCCCCCTGAGGAACTGATGAAGGCGCGGCAAGAAGCGATGGACAAGATGCTGGCGAACCAAAAAGAGTTAACAACGCTGCTTCTGGAAAAAGGCGCCGACTTGGACGCCAAGGATGAGGCCGGGGCGACGCCCTTGCACAAGGCCGTCGAGATGCCGGCGCCGCGCGTGCCGCCTCCGCGCGCGGGCAGGACCCCCGAACAGCAAGAAATGATGAAAGAGAGAATGCAAGTAGACCAGGACATGCTCAAGAGAATGATGGCCGGGCGGCAAGACTTGGCGGGATTGCTGCTCGAGCGAGGTGCCAACGTAAACATCCAAGACGCCGCGGGGGCAACGCCTCTTCTCAAAGCCATCGAGACGCCCGTGAGAGCAGCCCCGCCCGCGCCGCCAGCCGAGGCCCCCGCTGAAGAGGCGCCAGCCGAGGAAGCACCGGCCGAAGAAGCACCGGCCGAGGAGGCGCCGGCCGAAGAAGCGCTGGCCGAGGAACCGCCTGCCGAGGAGGCGCCGGCTGAGTTGACCGAGGCGCAAGAGGAACTCATGAAAGCGATGAAGGAGCGCCAAGCGGGAATGGCGGAGATGCTACTCAAGAGGGGCGCAAACCCGGCCATCAAGAACAAGGCCGGCGTTACGATCGAACAGAAGGCCAAAGAAATGAATCGGGAAGACCTCCTCGAAATACTCAAGAAATACGGCGCGCCCCAGTAAAAGTCCAACTGCGTGACAACTTTCGCTGAAGGGGTCGTGCCTGCCTGTCAATAGTGGGCGCGGCCCCTTTTCCTGCGAATTAAGTCCTCCCCAAAGGCCAGACGGATCCGTCTCCGCCACGGCCCCCGAGACCCCGGCGTTGCAGCGGTATCGCGGGAATTAGTTTGCTGAGCCACACGACTCGTGTATACTCCCGCGCACAAATCGCTCGACGGTTGTCCAAAGGCAAACGTGACGAAGTCGATCGCGTCGCGTGCCTGGGCGGAGATACGGCGATTCTCAACGGCCTGTTCTCTAAAGAAAGGTGAGATGATGGCAATACGACTTGAAAATGACTTCTGCGGCATTGACTTCGATCCGGTCAACGGCGCCGTCACGTCGTTATTTGACAAGGCCGGCGGCATCGAGTTGATCGCCGAACCGCGGCTTGCGGACAATTTCCGGCTGTTGCTTCCGTTGCCCGACCTGCACGGAAACTATGTGGAGGGCAAGGAGCAGCGGTTGACCCATGTCGAGGAAGATGAGGCCCATCTGACGCTTCGTTGGGATGGCCCGCTCACGAACG
>Ga0180437_10008003_pt1 | contig 13584 bp, 13 predicted proteins | sample SS_ome_4_FD_132410 | JGI IMG/M metagenome (GOLD analysis project Ga0180437, IMG submission 132410) | Hypersaline lake sediment archaeal communities from the Salton Sea, California, USA - SS_3_D_1 metaG | ecosystem: Environmental > Aquatic > Non-marine Saline and Alkaline > Hypersaline >...
AGTAGTCAGAATAGCAAGGAATGCAAGAAGAGTCTGCGTTTTTATTCTTTCACCAATACTATTCCAAATACGAAGCATATCTTTTTGCATCTTTGCCATATCCTTTTGTATATCATTGATGCTTTTACATTTAAGTGGATGTTGACTACACTGTTCATGAATGGGTCTTTCCTTGTTGTCCATGGTTTAATCAGCTCCTTCTATCACCACCCCAAAACGATGCTTCTTAATAGTCCCTCCTGAGAAGGTGATTGTGAATACTCCGTTGTATCTTCCTTCTGTAGCGAAATCACAAGCCACTGTTAAAACACCACTTGCTGCTTCAGCCTTCTCGAAAGCCCCATCAGCTTTCGCAAACAATTCTCCAGAAGGTCCCAGAACAGACAAAGCAAAAGAAGTCCCAGAAGACAAGTCTACAGCATTGCCACTGGACTTGTCTGTCACAGTGAACAACAGCTTCTGATTCTCCCCAGCTACCAGAACAACACTGGATCTGGACATATCCGATTAACCTCCTTTCAATTCTTGCTGAATTACAGCAAGACTTCCCTTGAGATTCCCGATGGCCTGTTTGAGATTTCCAATCTGTGCGTTAAGATCAGCAATTTTCCTTTCCAATCTTAACGCTTCTTTGTTAAGAAAATGCATTCTCTCAGGGGACAAGGATTGCTCTTCCTCCTTTGCTTCAACTTCCTCCTTTGCTTCAACTTCCACCTGCACATCTTTGTTTTCTTTTCCCATTTCTTTTCTCCTTTCGTAATTAAGACGGTTTGATTACAGTTGGCTCCTTCTCATAATTAGCCACTTGGAGGCCTTTCTCCTTTGCTCTCTTTATTGCGTTGATCATCCTCTCTTGTTCTTCTATCCCTTTTATCTCAACCCATACCCCATCAATCTTCGTCTCAAGAACAAGATTGAGACTAGAAGCAAGGGAAACAAGTTTTTGAATGTCATCCCCAGCTAAGTCTGCAATTGTATCACATCTCACTCTCCATCGAATCGCCATTTCTCTACAACTCCGTCGTTCCGTAATCTTTGTGAAAATAAGCGTCATGACAATATTCAATACAAGATATCTTATGAATTATCTTTTCCGTTCTCTCACAACCAAGAATCCTATATTCTGTTGGATATGGTCCGGGATTCCCAGCCAAACCCCTATGAATAACAGCATAAACATCATACAGAACAGGATTTTCAGTCCAGGTGCCGGACGCAATTTCAAGGAGGGTACCACCATGCGTTGGATGATCCAAGAGACGGATATTCTGAACAGCCCATACATCCGAGGAAGGAGGGTTGTTCACATTATCGAACGTGACAACATTCACTCCCGATGTCAGATATGCCGAAGGCAAGGTAACAGTCCGTTTACGATCCCAAGCACTGGAGGCATCCTCATATCCCAAATTGTTTCCATTGACCAAGATTCGAACTTCACTGGCGTTGAAAGCATAAGCATCATATTGAAGAATACTATCCCCAGAAGCCTTCCCTTCGAAGAAGAAGTTTACCTCATTGGGATGAGTTGTATCGCCACCTCCATTTCCTATTGGATCCACATGGGGAAGTGGATGATAGATATTGTCATACGTATCCAGAGGGATAACAATATCCTCAGTGTAAATGGTACCATCATCCGAATTTCTATAGATTATCTGAGGATAGCCACTACCCCATCCTGACACGTCAATCGCTCTGTCGATAATCACCTGAGTAGTGCTAGCTGCAACAATACGACCACCATAGGAGTAAGGAGAATCAGGGATTACCTTTGCTATGTCTCCAGGAAGAATTCCGATAGCATCAAGACCCGCAGAAAACGTGCATTGACTACAAGGGAAAACCTCGAGTTGATATCGTAAAATAGCCATCCTTCTAGCCTGATCTTTGTTGGTCAAACCTATAACAAACTCCTCGGGAACACGCAACGGTTCAGAAGTTGAATTATATTCAGGACCATAGTAGACCACTGATTTCCTTCGATATTCCTTATCTTCATCGTTGTACCAAATCTTGTATCCATGCGACCTCTGGTCCTTTCTTATATCACCCCTAGCAAAGGAACCGTCAATGATATTTCCAACAGTAAATAGATGTGATGCGCTTCCGGTCTTTTCTAGAGACACATGACGAATCGAACCTAGTCTGATTATTCTGGCCCGACTCATGCCGGACACAATATCAAGAGATTCATCAGGATCTTTCTGGGAATCCAACAAGCCTCTCCATTTGACACGATACCCAGCATCATGAATTTCATAAGTATCATCTTCCTGCCATGTGTCATCACTCCCACCAGACAACCCACCAGACATTGTCACTGTGGTTCCGTCATTGTCAGTGATCACACCCTCACTTCCATCCTCTGTATTCTTTGCTATCTTCCCTATCAGCTCGTCATTCACCCAGGACGCTCCACTATCCGTTAATACTGTACCGGAGGGTGTGGCTGACGTGTGAGTTCCTTCATATCTAAGAAGCCCAACAGTCCCCTCAGTGAATTCCTCCCAAGATTCAAAATCCGTTTGGTACAAATTCGCTATCGGAACACCAAGACCCCATCTCGTGTTGGTCAAACAATCGAGACAAAACCACGCTGGAATGGAAGTGTCACGGGATGTGGTTCCTGAAGGCCATGTAGGCAAGGTCTGAGTTCCACGTTTCACAAGAACAGACATGGGGCCCAACTGATCAGTGGTAACCGTCTGTTTTCCACCAAACGGGTACTTCAATCCTAGAAGAGCCATGTTTGGATATCTTAAAGAACGATTCAGAACCTCATCCATATACTCAAGAATCGAATAAGAATTCTGTCCCTGAAAATCCTTTGAAGCATTCTTGACCAACTTGAATTGGTATTTGCTCTTCCTTAGATAAGTTGCTTTCCCTGTCTCTATCGGATCGTATTCAGGATCATCAACATCGGCGGTTACAGAGGATGTTCCTCCAGTGATTTCTTCGTCTACTTGAAAATTATCCGAGTCCTCATCCCAACCTATGTAAACAATCCCAGTATTGCTACCAAGATCGTAGTCGTAACAAACCTTGGCAGAGCAGGAGGATGTTCCCCCCGTGATAGTCTCGCCTATGGTGAAAGCAGAACCTCCTCCACGATTATCATATTTAAGAGCACGCATCCTCCAATTCAAATGAGCACGATGAGGACTCGTCGTGCCAGCAGTAATTTTCCACCCATTGTCCCAAGTGCTATGGTTCTTGATAACATCTGAAACGAGCTTTCCCCACTCGTCAGCATCCCAATCCTCATCACGAAACAACAAGACAATCCTACAATTATGATTGTAATCGTTCTCGGTGTTGTCGTAAAGACCTAGTGGAAAGGAAACTATGAAATTGAACTCATCAGCCTCACCAAGAGCAGAAAGCACTGGAGCAGAATGGTAGAAGGTGAGACCATCATTGGCTGTCCATCCCGGCATATATGCCGCAGTCTCCGGAGTGAAATCTATACCCTTATACATTGCCTTCCCATTCATGAACCGAAATTCATCAATACTTCCAGCCCAACCCTGACAGGAATATGGCATTGTTGTCATATAACGAAACAGTGCAAAAGCCACATTTGAAGAAGGTGCAGGAGTGAATCTTTCCTCTGCTTCATCATACCGATAGTCATGATCTGTCTTGTCAACCCCATCCACATAGAACCTGATGACACCATTCCATCGTTCAAGAGCAAAATGATACCATTGATCTTGATTCAAAACCATCGACAAAGACCTCTTTGCTATCCTCCTGGACACTCCTCCATAATGATGATAGAACTCCTCCATTACCGTGATAGTTCCACCACCAACGGCAGTTGTTCTAAGCACCAGACCCCACCCAGTATCATCCCCCTCGTTCTGCCACTTGAAAGCACAATACAATCTGTTGCTAGCATTTGTCCATTTGGCAGAATCCGCATATCCCCAGAAATCTATAGTAAAATCATCGCCTCCCAGATGGATATCTGACGTGTAATCCAAAGACAGATAATCAGAAGTAGAAGACGGAGGACCCGCAGAGTATGATCCAAACTTTTTATCAGTCGAATTTATAGGAAGTGAACCTTGGGTGGTGAAGTCAGGACCACGGACACACGAGTTCAGCCAACCAGTAGTCTCAAAATTGATGACGAGTTTTGCTGGTTCAAAAATCTCTTGATTAATCTGCCTAAGTTGATGAATCTTGTCAAACCAAGACAATACAGACTGATCTTTGGTACCAACTGCAGATTCCCATTCTGCTCCCTGAGCCTCACTGAGCCTCTTTTCGTTTGTGATCCATATATTCTCAGGATTGTCGTCCTTCACTGCCTCTTCTACCTGGCCTTCGCAAATGCCAAACAAGATATACAACACATCATAAGCTCCCTCGCCACCAAGAATATATGTATTGATGACCTGAAGACCGGCCCGGCATTCCCCACCAGCTATCGGGATTGGAAGCCCTGGCGATTCACTATTGATGGGACCGCCCCATGCATAAGCCAAAGTAGTTTCATCGCCCTCAGTACCAAGCCCAGAAATGGAAGGGATTTGTGGTCTCGGTACAGGAAGCATAGTTGGCACAAAAGGCCGTCGCTGCTTTCCCCCGAGCAGGGTACCAAAGAACGAGGAACCCAACTTCGTGAATAAACTAAGAGCAACACCTGCAAAGAATTGCACAGCCATCTACTCGAACTCCTGTCCTGGTATTCCAGGAAATCCACCGAAATTGATTACATTGTCCTTTTCTAAACAATTAGCCAAAAGCCTGCCGCAGGTAGTGTCCGAACCCCCATACTGACACGTATCACCATCAACAAACTTATATCTACAATAGACTTGGTCATACACATCCTTCGGAAATAGCCCAAACACCCTTTCCGGAACAACAAGAGACAATTCAATAAACTCGCCATCACCAACAGCAGTTTCTGCTATAACATATTCCTCCTCAATAGCAGCAGCATCTGCCAGATGTGCCTCGTGAACATAACGTATCGTTACTGCCTCACCTGCCTTAAGACCACGACACCGATAGATATAGTCAGTGAAAGCATCAGAGAAGTCTAAAGCCTCTATACTAATATTCATAGAATGCAACTTCCCCTCTCCACTGTACTCCACTGTGTCAGGCTCCATAGCTCTACGAATCCATGTCTCTCCATCCCATGTGATATTCTCCAAAGCAGCAGCATAGCGATATGTCGTGTCTCCAGGATCCGTCAGTGTGCCATCCACCACCGCTTCTCCATAGGAACCACTCACAGGCACATTATCCTTTATGGTTTCATCATCTTCAAATTCTCCTCTCACATCGTACAGAGTTAGCGTACCAGCAGAACCGGAGTCAGAATCTGCTATAATTCTCGCAACAGCCCCACTGGTCTGACCAACAACAAGCGCACCTACCGTGAAATTTTGAGTTTGGCCGTCATAATCCAGAGTTCTAATATGTGAAATGACAATCTCCACTAACAGAATCCACGGTTCAATCTCAGAAATATAATTCTTGTGTTCTATCTGATTCGCTGTCAGTGACCTTGGCATCTACACTTCCTCCAGATCGAATGTAACCCTGTACATATTGGGATTCACAAGTGACCAAGATATGGAATTAGAAAGAAACCTTACCGTGTACGCCACAGGAGTGTCCTTCGAATTGTCATACCAAGTGAATGTATCACCAGATGCAGACGTCGTGTCGAAGAAATCCATAAACGTGGTAAACAGAGACTCTTCCAAAGCAGACCAACCGACAGAACGAAAAATACTCCTTGCTCGGTTATGTATTGGTCTTGTTGCCACATATCCAGCTCTGAAAGGAGTACGTAATATTTCTCTCTCCTTGCTTCCTGAATATCCAACGCCTATGCTACAATCTGGCAGAGTAACTGGCCATGTTGCCATATTCTCTATCTCCCTCTCATCACATTTCTAAATCTTGGATCCCTCGAATTGGCCTTGATCACAATGGACTTCACAACTCCTTCAAAATCAGACATAGAAAACTCTTCTTCAGCTTCTATGGGTATGCCCGTCTGGTTGTTTATGTTGATAGTCACCCTTGGAGATATCGACACACCACCCGCTCCCTCTTGGCCCACTATTCCTCCTTGATGATATTTTTTGGGAAGCACTGTTTCTCCTGGCTCTAGAAGACCAACCACACCTCCCTGTCGATATTTTCTCCACTCTGGAAAAGCGTCTTTGAAAGTTCCCAACATCAACCAATCAGATACAGTATACTGGTCTTCGGTCTTGTTGGGAAAAGGCTTGAAGGGATCATAGGCTCCTGTCTGCTTCATCCAACTCATAAAGTCCGTGGGAAACCAAGCACCAGGAGATGCAGGACCTTCGAGATAGTGAGCCCCAACCCATGCAGGGCGATCGCCCACTTTGAAAGGACCAAGATCAGACAGGCTCCTCATCATCTCAGCAACAACATAGTCATAATACCCTCTGGCGTAAATATACCCAGCATGCTTTTGCTTCATACTAAAAGAAGACGCGAAACCCTCACTACTATCCATGTACGCATCGTAATAATTCCTGTAAAGATCTGCCATCCGGTCAAATGCCTGTGAAGAAATGCTTGGATTCTCCACAGCCAGAGTCCCCCTGGTGCCGAGACTGTAGTAAAGGCCCTCGAGCATATCCGCAAGCAGCTCACCACCATAGGCATTGGATTCTAAGATGTTCTGATGGTTGCTGACCATCCCATGCAACTTTTCAGCCAACTTCTCCTTCGACATTTTCGCTGCAGGCACCTCCTCAATCACCCCAGGAAAGCCCGACGTAAGAAGTTGCGCTATGTCCGGAATTGCTGTCAAATAAGGAGACTTTAGACCCGTAATCATAGACAGAGCAAACAGAGGCTCTGCCCATGCACCATAAGTACCAAAATAATCATATGGTATACCAATTAGAGGACTTGCCTGGAACCCAAACTGGTTTAGAAGATCCTGAATCGGTTGTGTAATAGCTGGCATTTTCCATCGGTTGATAGTGCCCTTCGGCTCTATAAAGGGAGAAGGCACTCCGGTCTGTGGTGAGTACCCAAATATATCGTATAGAGATTGAGCCCAAGCAGGAAGATTGTTTCTGGCAGCTTCATCTTGTGGAAGAAGCCAATCCGGAATTGGTTCTTCTGGTGGAGGAATATTTGGATCCACAGTTGGTGGTGGTGGTGGTTGTGGTTCCTCGGGTATAGGCAATGGAGGTTCCGGACCTGGCGGAGGTGGTGTCGGTGGGCCAGGCGTCGGTGGAGTCGGTGGAGCGGGTTCTCTCCTCTGGAAAGGCTGCTTGATACCCATATTCCATATTTGCCACGTACCTGAAATGGAGGGGTCCCACATCGCCTTGGTGTACCATTCAGGACTGTAGACCGCACCCTTGAAATCTGTCCCACCTCCTATCGTAAGAAAACCCGTATTTGGATTATACACGGCAAAGGGACTTACACGAAACGGCTCGCTGCCTACAATCCCACCCTCTTGATAACCACGACGTAAGCCTTCCAAATATCCAACACCAAGTTGCTGCACTCTCTTCTTGGGTATGACATACTCTCCGGGCTCAAGCATTGCGGGCACAATGTCTCCAGAGCCGGAACCGGGAATGTGTCCCCCACTCTGAACTTGTAAGTCCACGTCCGGCATGACACCCTCGACTCCCCAATCACCGCCTCCACCCAAAGAACTCAATCCAGAACCGAACAGATCAGACATCCAATCGCCTACCGGTTCCCAAATTGCCTTTTGCATAGCAAGCTGTGAAAGATCACTCAACATCCCCTGAATAGTCTGCGCAAACGCATCACCCATGTTATCGAAATCAGTGATAGCAGAATCGACAAAACTACTCATTGATCTTGTTATGGTACGAGATCCTTCCTCGGCTATTTCCTCCATCTCGCCAACAGTTCTATCAACATCAGCAATAGCTTGCTTTTGTTCCTCTTCAAGAATTGCAATTCTGAATTCGATAATATTTGCTTCGGTCAACGACAGACCTTCTTCCGACAACTGTCTCCTCAGTTCGTCTATTTGTCGCTGAAACGAAGCAGAAACAATGGCTTGTTTCTGTTCTATATATTCCTTTTCCTTGATAAGTCCCTTCTCATAGGAATCTTCAAGAACAGCCAACTTCCCCTCTGCCAATTTATTCTCAAGTTCTATCTCCAAAGATCTGGCTTCTCTTATTTCAGCCAATCTCTCATTATTGTTGCTAATCATAAAATCTATCGATTTCTGACGATACTCAGCCTCCATTGCAAGTTTTTTCTGCTCTCCCTCTTCGTATGTCAAATTCCTATTCTCAACAGATTTATCCACAAGATCCAACTCAACCTCCAACAATTGAGCTATCTTGCGCAAACCATCTTCTTGAAGTTCTATACGACTTCTTACCAAATCTGCTTCAAATGTACCAGAGCGTTTCCTCCTCATATAATCAGACCGCTCCTCAACCTCTACCAGCTGAGTTGCAAGATCAATGTCCTCTTTCATCTCCTTTCCAAGAGCCTTTAACTCAGCTATCTCTTTGGCTCTCTTTTCACTTATTTTCTTACTAAAAGACTCATCTTGTTTTTGCCAATAGGACTCGGGCTGATATGTAGGATATGACAGAACCCGACGTTCATAACCCTCCGGCATAGGCATCCCTTCTGGAAGCCCTCTCATTATTCCAGCCTGAGTCTCACCAAGAGTCCGGGGTTTGATCTCCGGAGGCGTATAAACTCCTTTCTCTTCCCAAAGTTTGGCCCACCAATCCCTAAACTCCTTATCAAACATTTCTTTACCTTCTGGCATTGGCATCTTCTCTGGGAGAGAAGCTATTGCTTCATTAATACCAGTAAGCAATTCAAATGTATCACCAAGGAAAGGCAACCAATGCTCACTGCCACTCTTTACCAAAGCATCCCATGAGGCTTTGTATTCTTTTATCTTTTGATCAACAGTACTCATATTAGTGGCAAGAGCTTTTTGTGTCGATCCTAGATTGTTCATCTGATTTTCTAAGTCTCGTTGCGCTCCCTCCGTATCATTGATCAACATGATAGCACCACGCATAGCCCGTATATTCGTAAAGATCTCGGCTGACTGCTCGGCTGTGATTCCTTTCAATTCAGCCATAGTGCCAATCAATCCCTTGGTTTGGAGCGTTTCTGCATTGAGAGCCAATCCATGCTTCTTTGCAGCTTCAACAGCATCTTTTGTAGGAGAAAGAAAAGTAAGCAGAGTTTGGTTCAAAGCCACGACAGCCTCATCCGTACTCAATCCAGCACGGGTCATCGTAGCTAGAGCAGCTCCAACCTCTTCGAAAGAAATACCAGCAGCTGCTGCTGTAGAGGCAATACGGCCCACGGTATGAGCCAGAGCATCGAAAGTTGTTTTTCCATACTTGACAGTAGTAAAGAGTGTATCACTTACATCAGAAGCATCATCCGCGCTCATTCCATAGGAATTTATAACAGTCGTAAGAACATCTGCAGCAGCAGCAGTTGAAGACAAACCAGCTTTTCCTGCCTTTGTAGCCTCCTCAAGAACGCCAAGAGCTTTTTCTGCAGGAATACTGGCAGAAATAATATCATAAAGTCCTTTAGTTAGAGATGCCGTTCCCTCCCCATACGACTTTGCAAGATCAAGAATACCCTTTCGAAACGTCCCCATCATCGGAACAAGTTCCTGATCTAAAAGAGATTCAACCTCTTTGAGCTGCTTTTCAAACTCTATTGCTCCCTTGATAGCACCTCTAAACAACATAACCCCACCAGTAATCCCAGCCATCGCTCCGAGATTCCTGATAAGAGTCTTCGATGTGTTGTTCAGACCAAGCATACTGCCTCTAAATTGATTAGCTCCAACTTGTGCCGATTTAAACTTCCTATTGAGTTTTTCGGTACTAGAACCAATCCTCTCTAGAGTAACTGTACCATTATCTTTTATTACGAGATTTACTGCTACTTCGTACCTGTCTGCCACCTGTCAATCTCCCTCTGCCTCCCCGACGTGGTGGGGCTTTTCCTCCACCTAGAACAGTTCTTCCTTCACCAATATTATCATACGAATCTTTCTTCCTAGTTGTGACAAGATACTTGTGCAGATAATAGTAACAACGACGGAAGAGTATTTTATAATCAACCGTACCAGGCCTAAATCCATTGGCCTCCAAAAGCACCTTAAGCACTTCAAGTTTTAATGCTCCCATTCCATCGAATGTCCCTGCAAGAGCCTCTCTGGAAATGTAATATGCTTCAAGACTTTCTGAAAGTAACACTGGCATTTTGCACTTGTCGCAGCGTGGCCTCTTCCCCTTCTTCTCCAAACGATCACACTCAGTACATTTGAGATTCTGATCATTTCCTTCCCACTCTGCGACGTCTATTAGTTTTTTAGGATTGTAATCTCCGACCCAGACAATTCATCGATCCTAGCCAAAACAAAAGTCCTGAACGGCTGGCTGTCGTTGAACAATTTGAGCTTGTTCTCTTCGGAAAACTTGACATCATTCCCATTTTCATCCTGGACACCACGCCATCCCTTTACACAATACATAAACTGGGTTCTCTGAACATCCGAAAACTTAGCAATCTCCCTCTGACTCGGAAGTTCCGAATAGGGAAATGGGACCAGATCCACTTCGAAATCGTTCAGTACCGAACCCTCATCCAATACCAGGTAAGGAATCCCGGGCCATGGAGACCATCCTTTTTTCCCATTGGTTGTTCCGTAACCCCAAGACCACGATCCCATAATGCTAAAAGCACGGAACGTCTTGGGTTCCTCCGACATTCTAACTCTCATAGTTTTTCTACCTCCTAAGTTGGAGGTCCCTCCCAAGAAAGAGAGATAGATGGGAAGGGACCTCACAGTTTGTGAACTACGTTGGGGCCGTCCAATAAAGCTGACCATGCCCAGTGAGCGTCATGCTCACACGGATGACATCATCATTTCCTGGATTGTTGACGGAAATGGCAGTGATCACGGCCGACCCATAAAAATAACCATCCGCAGTGCCAGCATTTTCTTGGGCTTCAAAACGCACAGAGCTGTCAACGGTTCCGTCCTCAGCATCACTGATGATGTTATTGATCATGTCTCTTTGCCCATTGGTGTCTGACATGTCAATAAAACCGTTGACAGAGGCATTCCATCCCCGAGAACCCTGGACTGTCTGCTTCCAGTCATTCCCGATCACTGTTACATCAATGGCAGTGCCCTCAATGTTGAGAGTCCAATCAGATAGCTGAGCTACCGCATTGGAAGCCACACTGACGACACCATCCTTGCCTCTGAAATATCCCATGCTCCTTTTCTCCTATGTTTTATGTCTTGTGGTACTTCGCTGTGAACTTGCCTTCGCAGAAGCCGAACTCTTCCTCCGAAATACAGGTGCTAGTGAAACTCGTCCCATACACCAATTCAGAACCGTCTTTGGTAAGGAAGGGGTCTGTCCGAATTGCGGCGTCGATATCGCTCTGCAACTTTGCGACCTCACCCATCGCATCATCGGCATCCTTAACCACGCCAAGAAGAGTGATCTCTATGTTGACCAGATACTCAGCTGCAAGGACTGACTGATCAACAGATTCCACCCACTTAGCCAAAAAGATGTAAGGGAACTTGTCCATCTGTGGCATTGGTACGGAGTTGCAAACGATCTGATCCTCATTCAACCGAAAATTGTAATCAGATGTTCCGTCAATTTGAGATCTTAACAAATCTCTTAACGTCTCGGCTATTGTTTTCAGTTCGTTCACCTGTTCGACCCTCCACGTCTAAGGGTTATGGCCACACTCGCCTTTTTCAAAATCCGGAATATATGAGGACGAGCCTCTTCCAGACTTGGGGCAAGCCAAGGCTTTGGCGGCATATGTACCTGCTTTGCAAAAATCCAATGACCCTTGTTCTTTGTTCTCCGAAGGCGATATCCTCCAAACAAGGGACCAGCCTTCTTGGATTTTACAAATCCGTACTTTGATCGCCAAGCCAACAATCCTCTTTTGTTTGATGGTTTTGGTTTGATTATGTTTCCCGGAGTTTGGGCTCCGAACTCCAATACTCTTCCATAGAACCCAGGTCCCCTAGCTACGCCTGAGCCAGGACCAATCGCTCCGACCCTTCCATGATATGTCTTTCCCATCTTTCGGATCTCACTAGCAATTGAAGATTTCAACGCTCCAGACTGAACATGCAGAGGATTTCCTCCTCGGAGATGCGTCTGGATAAATCGCTCAGTGATCTTTAATGAATCTCCAAGAGCCTTCTCGACCTTCATCGAACGCTCCGCTGCATTTCTCTTGAGACCAATCACAAGAGCATCCAATTCTTTGGTCTTTATATCTACATCAATCATCTTGCCTCCAACTCAGCCAAAAGCATGAACTGAGGCAGCAGTCCTCGATCCACATTTTTAAAAGACATAGTACCAGAACCTTCTGGCATTGCTATCGAGGACAGGTCCCAACGGCCTTCCTTGATGAGCCTGAACCAATGGGCTCCTTGTTGACAAAGGACTCTCAGTATTCTTGTCGGCAACTCGGTATATCCAGCCACATAAACAACTTTGATATTTTTTCTGCCACTACCCCAAAATCCAGAACTATAAAGAATCCCAGAATCGGCAGAAAATGTGTATTCCGTATCTGAAACCAGAGAATCCGCACCGTATACCCAGTCAGGATCATCATGCACAGAAGTAATAGAAGTTACTGGACGCTGCTTTAAAAAGATCGATTTCTGATAACGGTCACAAGAATGGTATTCTGTGAATGTCTGAGACTCAAATGTCCGATCCGTCAAACCTTCGAAAGTATTTAGAACCCCAAGAGCCAGAAGCTCTAGAACCTCATCATTTTTTGGGTCCTTGATATCAAGTTCATACTTCAGATCGGTTTTTGTTATGAGAGTCATTCTTTTTCCTCCTGTTCCCGTCTTTTGTTTATTTCATATTCCAAAACAGAAACCAATTGCTTGGCTGAATTGGGCCAATTGAACCACTTGGAAATTCTATCCGATGCTATCTTTCCCTTTTTTATTGCTTCATCATAATTCTGTGGTATGTGTAACATCCATCCTGCAAGATCCCCTACATCACACATTCCAACTCTGGACTCGACTATCAAAGGATCATCCTGTATCCTTGGAAAATGAAATTGAGCACTTGCAACGAAATAATCACAAGGATAGCCAACTGCAGAATCGAAATAATCAAGCATCCCTGAATAGCTTGTCGCTACGCAAGGCAAACCAGTTCTCATTGCTTCAGCAAGAGTAAGACCAAAACCCTCTCCTCTAGACGGGAAGAGGAAACAATGAGCCGAATGATATACCTTTACTAATTCCTCGATAGGAAGATCTCTATTGTCTATTGTTATATTCTCAGATACCTGAATGAAATCCTTGTTCTTGTACAATCCAGGCATGTTCACTGTCTTATACAACAACTCAACATTAGGATTCTTGTACAATCCTGTCTGTTCCCAAGCAAACTCAATTTCCTCATATCCTTTTCTGTTATTCATGGCCCCAACCCATAGGTACCGAAACTTCTCTCCTTTCCTTGGCAACGTCCTCTTCTTGTAAGTAAA
>Ga0180437_10008007_pt1 | contig 13574 bp, 10 predicted proteins | sample SS_ome_4_FD_132410 | JGI IMG/M metagenome (GOLD analysis project Ga0180437, IMG submission 132410) | Hypersaline lake sediment archaeal communities from the Salton Sea, California, USA - SS_3_D_1 metaG | ecosystem: Environmental > Aquatic > Non-marine Saline and Alkaline > Hypersaline >...
TACCGCACCCTGTGGCCTCCCATCCAGCGGTCCTTGAACGTGCGCGAGGCGGAGGTAAGTGCGGAAATGACTGGGTGGCATACCTACATCCTGGATTGGGGCAGGGAGTGCACAGAATTCCACGTGGACGAGCTCCCGCTGCTCCAGGCTCCATCCCCTGCTGGCCCTCTGGGGTTCGTCATGTGGCTGGACAACCAGTACATGGTGGCAACCCCGCAAGGGCGGTTCCGATGGGGATTGGTAGACGCACCTGGATCGCAGTGGATGGAGGTTGAGCGGTTGCACATCGAAGAATTGGACGAGAGAAGTGGTCTGCTGGGCAAATGTTCGCCAGCGATCGACTGAGCGTGACGGCGGATCAAGCCTATCGAAAGGGGAGCAGTCTCCATATATGACAGAAAACGACTCGCCACGCTGGCTCGAATGGGCCCGGGAGATCCAGGCCCTGAGCCAGACGGGCCTGACCTTCAGCAGCAGCGACTATGAAACCCAGCGCTACACAAGACTGGCAGAGATAGCGGCCGAGATCGTGCAACACCATTCCGGGGTCTCCAAGGAGTCGCTGCTCAATGATTTCCTGATGCAACCCGGCTATGCCACCCCCAAAGTGGACGTGCGAGGGGCTGTCATTTGCGACGACCAGATCCTGCTGGTGCAAGAGCGCGTGGACAGCCGCTGGTGCATGCCAGGCGGCTGGGCCGACGTAGGGGAAACGCCCTCGGAGATGGTAGTGCGCGAAGTCTGGGAAGAAAGCGGCTTCCGGGTGAAACCACGCAGAGTGGTAGGTGTGTACGATGCCAACCGGAGCGGCAGACCGCTATCCCTCTACCACGCTTACAAGCTCGTTTTCCTGTGCGAACTCGTGGGCGGGGAGGCCCGTCCCAGTGACGAAACCCTGGCCGTCGGCTTTTTCTCCTTCGACAACCTGCCGCCCCTGTCCTCCAACCGGACGAACGAGCGACACCTGGCCGACGTGCAAGCCCACCTGCAGGAGCCAGGGCGGCTGGCGGCCTTTGACTAAGTACCTATCCGAGAACGCTCCAGCCCTCGTCCTCGAGGGCGGCTGGTTGCCTTTCACTGAATGCAGGCGCATGCGGTGCCCTTCGCGAGAGTTCACAGACCACTGACGGCTGCAGGACAAGGGAGAAACGATGGCTGAACCGGCAAACATCCTCATCACCCACGCCCACCTGTTCACCATGCAAGGAACAGGCGTGGGGTACGTGGCCGACGGGGCAATAGCCATCCAGGGCAGCCGGATCGCTGCCGTGGGGCCGACCGCCGAACTGGGCACCCGGTTCCAGGCCACGCAGACGATGGACGCCAGCGACTGCGCAGTGTTGCCGGGGCTGATCGACGCCCACATGCACACACCGCTGGCCATCGTGCGGGGTGTGGCCCAAGACGTGGCCCACTGGATGCAGAGAGCCTTGGCCCCCTACTCGCGGCACATCACGCCCGAGGCGGCGCTGGCTGGGACCCGGCTCAACGTCGTGGAAGCGCTCAAGGCTGGCACGACGGCATTTGGCGACTATGCACGGCCCTTTCCCGGCTGGCCAGAGGTGTTTGAACAGATGGGCGTGCGCGCCCGGCTGACACCAACCATCAACGCTCTGCCCCCAGGGGGCATGGCCGGATGGAGAGTCGGCGACCTCTACCCTTTTGACGCGGATGCCGGCCAGTCCGCCCTGGATACTGCGATGGCCTTTGCCCGGGAGTGGCACGGTGCCTGTGACGGGCGCATCACCGTGATGCTGGGACCGCAGGCCCCCGACATGCTGCCCCGCGAGCAACTCTTGGCGGTCAAGCGACTCGCTGAGCGAGAGAGCCTGATGATCCACATGCACGTGGCCCAGGGGGACCGCGAGATCGACCAGATGGGCAAGCGCTATGGCCAGCGGACGCCAGCCTACCTCGACGAGCTCGGCTACCTGGACGATCAGTTACTGGCCGTCCACCTGACCGAAGCCACAGGCGAGGAGACAGCGCTTATCGCCCGGCGTGGCGCCAGAATGGCCCTGTGCTCGGGCAGCATTGGCATCATCGACGGCATCGTGCCCCCGGCCCGTGCTTTCCGCGCGGCCGGTGGGCCAGTGGCACTGGGCTCCGACCAGGCCAGCGGCAACAATTGCAGCAACATCTTCAACGAGATGAAACTGACGGCATTGTTCAACAAGATCAAGCACCGGGATCCCACGGTCATGCCGGCCTGGGAGGTGCTGCGCATGGCCACCATCGAAGGGGCACAGGCCATCGGCCTGGGCGATGAGGTTGGATCCCTGGAGGTAGGCAAGCAGGCCGACCTGATCGTGGTGGATCTGACGGCACCCAACCTTTCGCCGGTCCTGGAGGTGCCGGTGCGCAACATCGTGCCCAACCTGGTTTACGCCGCCACCGGGCACGAAGTCAGTACAGTGGTGGTGGCTGGTCAGGTTCTGGTCCACAATGGACGGGTGCTAACCGTCGATGAGGCAGATGTCCGCACTCAGGCCCAGGCCCAGGCCGAGGCACTGGCCCGGCACGTCGCCGCCGACCCGGTACACCGGACCATGGCCCTGCTGGCGGCCATGGGAGCAGGGCAGTTGTGACCATGAACCACAGGGACAGAGTATTGGCCGCATTGCGGCACGAAGAGCCCGACCGGGTGCCCATCGACTTTGGAGGCACCATGGACAGTACCATCTCTGCACTGAGCTACCAGGCACTGCGACAGGAACTGGATCTGCCACCGAGCATCACCCGCGTGCAGGATATCTACCAGTACACAGCCGTGATCGAACCGGATGTCCGGCAGGCCCTGGGGGTTGACACTGCGCCGGTCCTGGACGAACCGCTGGCCTGGCGCGGGGACACGTTGCCCGACGGCTCACCCATCCAGCTCCCCGCGCAGTTCCGGCCCCAGCTCCAGGAGGATGGCTCCCAGGTCGTGTTCGATGGGATAGGCACGGTCGTCCTCAAGATGCCCAAAGGCGGCTTCTATTTCGACCCCGTGCACTCACCGCTGGCCCATGCGACCAGCATCCGGGACATAGACAGATGCTTGGACCAGATTGAGCATTATGACAAGCCCCACCACCTGGACCTGCCCTATGAAGCCCTGGCCCACACAGCCAAAGCCTTGCGCCAGGGAACAGACTACCTGATCGTCGGATTCTTCGGGGGTCATATCTTCCAGGCTGCCCAGTCCTTGCGGGGATGGGACACGTTTCTGATGGATCTGCTCGTAAACCGCGCATTTGCCGAGGCGTTGATGGACCGGCTGACCGAGGCCAACATCCGCCGTTTTGCCCGCTACGCCCAAACCGTGGGGGCGTACGTAGATGTGGTACACTTTGAGGACGACCTGGGCATGCAGGACCGTCCACTGCTGAGACCGGACCTCTACCGCCAGGTTGTCAAACCCTACCACGAGAGGTTGTTCCGCTTCGCCAGGTCCTGCTGTCAGGCGTATCTCTTGCTACACAGTGACGGCGCCATTGCACCATTTATCCCGGATTTCGTCGACATGGGCATCGACGCCTTGAACCCGGTACAAGTCTCGGCAGCGGGTATGGACTCGCGGGAGCTCAAGCGAGCGTTCGGCAAGGATATTACCTTCTGGGGTGGGGGTTGCGACAGCCAGGTGGTCCTACCCTTCGGAAAACCGCAGGCAGTCGCCGATGAAGCCAAGCGGCGGATCGATGACCTGGCGCCTGGCGGGGGTTTCGTGTTCGGTCCCATCCACAACATACAGGCCGAAGTGCCCCCGGAGAACGTCACCATCCTGTTTCGGACCGCCCAGGAACACGGTGTCTACCACAACTGACGCGCAGGCTGGAATCGACCTGCGGAAGAGCCTGCCGATCATATTCCTGGCACGCACTGCGATCAACACCGCGCACCGGATCATCTATCCCTTTCTGCCCAGCCTCGCCCGCGGCCTGGGCATAAGCCTACAGGCTGCCAGCGGCCTGGTCACCATGCGCGTCGTCGCCGGTCTGGCCGCGCCTTTCTTGGGCGTGATGGGCGACCGTTACGGCCGCCGCCGCACCATGGAATCTGCGCTGCTGCTCCTGGTGCTGGCCAGCCTCATGTTGGCCGGCATCGGCACCCTTCCCGCAGCGACCATCGCCTTTGCACTGTACGGTCTGGCAAAAGTCCTGTACGATCCATCCGTGCACGCCTATCTTGGCGACACCGTGCCCTACAGGGAACGGGGAAGAGCCATCGGCCTCGTAGAACTCTCCTGGTCGGCTGCCTGGCTGATTGGTGTACCGGCCTCGGGCTTCCTGATCGAACAATGGGGCTGGCGCGCTCCGTGGATCGCCTTGATCCCGGTGGCTTTGGCTGGCCTGTGGCTGACACACACACGCCTGCCACCTGCCCACGCCCGCTCGACTGGTGAGCAGAGCCCACCGCTCATCGCCTCAACACTCGCGACCTGGCACAGCCTGCTGCGCGATCGCTCCGTCGTCGTCCTCCTTCTGACCAGTTTCTTCCTCACGCTGGCCAACGAGATCCCGTTCATCGTGTACGGGGCCTGGCTGGAAGGTTCATTCGGACTGGGACTCGCCACGCTGGGCCTGGCATCGATGGTCGTTGGACTGGCCGAAGCCAGCGCGGAGCTGGGCACGACGGTGCTGACCGATCGCTGGGGCAAGCGGCGCAGTGTGGTAGTGGGGCTATTGGGACTGGCTGCCAGCCTGCTCCTGCTACCCTGGCTGTCTGGTCTAGGGCTGGCCGCAGCCCTGGTTGGCGTCGTGCTGATGATCCTGACCTTCGAGTTCGCCATTGTCTCCCTGTTGCCCCTGGCCACTGAGCTGGCTCCCAATTCGCGGGCCTCGCTGCTGTCGCTAAATGTCACAGCCTTCAGCCTGGGGCGCATCTTGGGGGCACTGATCGGTGGCTGGTTGTGGACGACACAGGCGCCTAGTATCACGCTGCACGCCGCAGTAGGCGCAATCTGCGCCCTGGTTGGGGCTTTCCTAGTGGGGCGAATGATGGGCAGGTTCGGAGAGTAGCCGTCCCCGCTTGTCCCTCGCCAATTGTTGCAGTATAATGGGGGCCAACCAACGAGGAGGGAACAGATTGTGGACGAGCGATTGAACATCATCTTTGCACGACGTAGCATCCGCGCCTACAGCGGCGAACCGGTGAGCGAGGCGGATGTCGAGAGTCTGCTCCAGGCCGGGATGGCTGCCCCTTCGGCCTCAAACCGCAAGCCGTGGCACTTTGTTGTGGTCACCGACAAGCCGTTGCTCAAAGCCCTCGCTGACGCTCACCCCTTTGGCAAGATGATCGCCCACGCCGAGGTGGGCATCGCCGTGTGTGGCGATCCGGCCATCTCTGAATGGTGGGTCCAGGACTGCTCGGCGGCGACGGAGAACATCCTGGTCGCCGTAGCCGGGCTGGGGTTGGGTGGCGTGTGGCTCGGCTGTCACGGCCGCCCCGAACGCGAGCAGGCAGTGCGCGACGTGCTGGGCATTCCCCGGGAGGTCGGGGTACTGAGCCTTCTGTCCATCGGCCATCCCGGTGAGGACAAGGAAGCCCGCACCCAGTACGACACGGCGCGGATCCACCGCGACCGGTGGTAAGTTCCGGCGTCCCACGCACACTCAGTTGTAGGAAACGCTGATGCCTGAACTGCCACGGGCCATCATCCACCTGGATCTTGATGCCTTCTACGCCGCCGTCGAGGCGCTAGAGAATCCTGAACTAGCGGGCAAGCCGGTGATCGTCGGCGCTCGCCCGGAGCACCGGGGGGTCGTCGCCTCGGCCTCGTACGAGGCGCGCGCTTTGGGCGTGCACTCGGCGATGCCTAGCTCCCGCGCCCTGGCACTGTGCCCGGACGCAATCGTGGTTCCACCCCGCCACAACCTCTACCGGGACTATTCCCGGAAGGTGATGGCCATCCTGCGCGAGGCGTCGCCATTGGTGGAGCAGATGAGCATCGACGAGGCGTTCCTGGACGTGACTAGACAGGTCGCCGCCTGGGAGGAGGCGGTCGAGGTGGCCAGGGGACTTCAGCGGCGGGTGCGAGAGGAAGTGGGGCTATCGGCATCACTGGGCGTAGCGACCAACAAGCTGTTGGCCAAGGTGGCCTCGGACCAGGACAAGCCGGGTGGGCTGACGGTGGTGCACCCAGGGGAGGAAGAGGCGTTCCTGGCCCCGCTGCCTGTGCGCGTGCTGTGGGGTGTGGGACCGGTGACCGCGCAAAAGCTGGCCAGGATGGGGGTGACCACGGTGGGAGATCTGGCCCATCTGGCGGAGGGACGCCTCCAGGCGAACTTTGGCCAACAAGGCCAGGCCATGGCGCGCCAGGCGCGGGGTATCGATAGCCGCCCAGTGGTGACCGAGCACGAGGTCAAGTCGGTGAGCCAGGAGCGGACCTTCAGCCGGGACCTGGCCAACCTCGAGGCGCTGGAGGAGCAATTGCGGCGGATGAGCGAAGGGGTGGCCCGCCGCTTGACCAAGTCCGAGCTGGCCGCCGGCACGGTAGCCATCAAACTACGCTACGCCGATTTTACAACCCTCACCCGTCAAATGTCACTGGCAGTGCCCACCGACGACGAAGAGGTGATCTACCAGGCAGCACGGAACCTGTTGCATGGTGTATGGCAACAGGGGAGGCCGGTGCGCCTGCTGGGCGTGGCTGGCCGCCATCTCGGCCCACCGGTGGGACAGTTGCCGCTGCTCTAGGGCCTTTGCGGCGTGAATGAAACAGGTTCCTGATCTCAGAGAATGAGCACCACAGTATCCCGCCTGGCCAAGACGACGCTGTTTGCCCTATTTTGGGCCAATTTTCTGAACTTCTTTGACCGGCAAGTGCTCGCCGCGCTGGCCCCCATTCTCAAGGGCTACTGGCAGCTCAGCGATTACCAGGTGGGGTTGTTGGCCACCGGTTTCGAGATCACCTACGCCCTTGCCCCGGTGCCGGTCGCTATCCTGGCCGACCGTTGGTTGCGCCGGCGGGTGGTGGCTCTGGCAGTGGCTCTGTGGAGCGGTGCAATGGTCCTCACCGGGGTGGCCTGGTCCTACGCCGCGCTGCTGGTGGGCCGGGCGGGACTGGGACTGGGCGAGGCCAGCTACGGGCCGTCGGCCCTGGCCTGGCTGAGCGACCTGTTTCCCCCGAACCATCGTTCACGGGCGGTAGGCATCCACGACCTGGCTCTGATGCTAGGCTCAGCTGCGGGCTATGCACTGGGCGGCGTGCTGGGCACGGCCCTGGGCTGGCGTCCCGTGTTCTTTCTGGCGGCTGTGCCCGGATTCATCCTGGCCATCATCATCTGGTCTTTTCCAGAGCCACCCAGGGGGCAGAGCGATCGTGAGGCCCTGGGCGTAGGTCGACCGGCACCAGCCGCACCCGACGCCGGCCAGGCGTCCCTCCCCCTGCTCCCAACGCTGGGCGAGCTGTTGCGCATCCCCACCCTACTCATCACCTACACCGTAGCCGTGTTGATCAACCTGGCCACCGCCGGCGTCATCTACTGGCTGCCAAGCTATGCTGTACGGGCCTATGGCCTGGGTGAGGACCAGGTCGGGCTGCTGATCGGTGGGATCACCGTCGTAATCGGCGGGGCCGGGGTCCTCGTCGGGGGGGTGGTGGCCGACCGCCTGCTGAGCCGCACGCCGGCTGCGCGGTTGTTGGTCATCAGCAGCAGCTATACGCTCGGCCTGCCCTTGGCCATGGCTGCTGTCTTTGCACCGAGTATGGCCCTCTTTGTCATGCTGGCAACCGGCGCCGTGTTCCTGTTTACCTTCTTCTTTCCCTGCGTGGCCCCGTTGGTGCACCAGGTGACCCGGCCCGAGCTGCGGGCGACGGCCATGGGCCTCTACCTGTTCGCCGCCCACATCCTGGGCAATGCCCTGGCGCCACCCCTCATCGGCTGGCTATCGGACCAGACAGGGGATCTGCGGCAGGGCATCGCGGTCGCGCTGCTGCTGGCCCTCGTGGGGGCTCTCATCGGCTTCTGGGGAACGCGTTTTGTGGGAAGAGACACGCAGCGGATGCTGGATCGGTTGGAGGCCAGGCATCAGAAGGGATGAAGGAAGCGCTGGATCTCGACCAGGTAACCGTTGGGGTCGCGCAGGAAGCAGTGATAGATGTCGTACCTGGGATTGGTGGCAGGCGGCTTCTCAAAGGCGACACCCTGCGCCCGCAGGTATTCGTACCATCCATCAACCTCAGGTGTGACAAGGGTCAAGATGACGCGGTCCGGGGTTCCATTGGGGACGTCAGATCGTTGGCAGAAGCCGATGTAGCCATCCTGGCCAACCTGGTAGATGCGGCAACTCCCCTGGTCGAGTTTGAGATCCAGGCCGACGACCTCCTCGTAGAAACGAGCCGTGGCGACCAGGTCCTGTGTGTACAGAAAGGTGATCTGCTGGCCAATCGATGGGCGTCTCATCGCTCTATCCTCCTTCCGCAGCCAAGCCATCATCCTACTTGGTGCAAAGCTCGCAAGTCCCCGTCCCTGAGGGGACAGCTCTGGCCGCGACCACGGGCCTGAAACCAAACTCGCACCAGGCATCATTATAGCATACCCTTGTTCAGCCCACCAGGACAAGCCCGAAGCTTGCCACTCCTTCCGTGTTCCACCAAGCCTGGAAGTGCCGGGTCCCTTTGTCGCTTTCACCCAGTCATGCTATAATGGCTGGCACATACCAGAACGCCGCGTCTCGCCACATCCGGCGAGGCAGGCCAGCGGTACATAGCAGGCGCCAGTGGCGGGGGAGCATTCCAGCCCAGGATTCCGTCCAGTGACAGCAAAGGGTTGGGGCAAATGACCACACATTGCAGCTTCTCAGAAATGGCGGGAGGTGAGCAGATGTCTCCTGTGTCCGATCAGCTCAAGGTTAGCTTCCAATTGACTGCGCACGACGATCGCCTGGAAGTGCGAGCAATAGCCAAAGGCGGAGAGTGCCGGGAAGAAACCGGGCTTCCCCCTGCCACGTTGGACCAGTGGGTAGACCATGATCCAACCCAAATCCCGGCGTCGGCGCTCCTACCTGCCGGACAGACGCTTTATCGATGCCTCATGGGAGGCGACGCGCTCAATCTGACCGCGGATGTGCTGCTGGAGGCGAGACGGGGCCAGCAACCAGCCCACTTTGAGCTACGATTCGATGCAGACCAGACTTTGCTGGCCCAGCACCCTTGGGAGATGCTTGCCGATGAGGACGGCCGGTTTCTCGTCCGCGATGGCTTGGTGGACATCACTCGCTACATCACCTACCCCCAGCCGCCGCCCACCCTGGATGCTACCTGGGACGACTCATCGCTTCTAAGGGTGACTGCACAACCCCAAACCCTGCCTCCGCTTGCCATCGCCGACCTGGCACTCCACCGACTCGAGATACTGCGTCCGGCGACATTCCACGCATTCGAGACAAAGCTGCTCATCGAGCGCATGGACCTTTGGGGCTTGCACTTTGACGGGCACGGCGGCCTCCTTTTGCAATGCCCCGATTGCAGAGCGCTGCACCCCTTGTCCACTCCGGTGTGTATCTGCGGCACCACACTCGCTGACGCCCCGCGCGTCGGAGCATTGGCCTTTGAGAAGAACGGCAACGTGGATTGGCGCACGACAGCCGAGTTGGCTTCGGCCCTGTACAACACACCTTTGCGCCTGGCGGTGCTTCTGGCCTGCGAGACTGCAAGGGTGGGAGACGATCTGCTGTTCAGCGGCCTGGCCCCGGGCCTCATCCTGGCCGGCGTTCCCGCGGTTGTGGGCATGCAGTACCCTGTATCGGACCACTTTGCCGGCAGTTTCGCCAACCGCTTCTACACAGCTCTCCTGGCCCAGCAGGATGTGCTGGACGCCTTCCACACGGCCCGACAGATGAGCAGCCAGGAAGCCTGGTACAGCCCGGTGCTCTATCTTCGGTACGGGCCAACTCTGGAGGAACCGCTTGCGCCGGTGTACCACACCCGCAAGATCGACACCGCGGTGCCCGCCGAGGCACAGGCTGGTGCATACTTTTTGGTGCGTCTGTGGATCCGCCGGCCGGAGACTGAGCCGCTCACCGAGGCGGCGCTGCGCGACGAATTGGCTGTGCCGGAGCACATTGCTGTGCGCACGCGCGAAGCCCAGGCAGACGTCGAATTCGAACCTGTGGGGGTCGATCCCGACCAGCAGCGGACGCTCCGACGCGGTGAGGTGGATGTCGAACTCGGTTCTCCAATCTGTGAGATTATCCCGGAGAGCATGCGTCTCTTTGTCGACGAGCATCTCGATGCCCCTCCGGCTATCTTTACCGTGCGATCCCAGCGGATTGGTCCCGTGCCTTTGCTGTTTAGGGTGTGGCAGGACGGGGGGCAAATTGCGGCCATCACACACGTCGTGCAGATCCTCGAGGAGCAAGTGGAACCCCAATCCCGAGTCGAGACCGGGTCACTGTCGGTGCCGGTAAAGGATCACACAGTCCAAGTCGCGCCGCCAGAAGAGATACCTCCCAAAGTACCGGAGCCAGAGTTGTCACCCGAGGTGGATGAGGATCTGGCGAAACGGCTGGAACAGTTGTACCTCGCCGGGCTGGTTGCCTTCTGGCTGGAACAATGGGACAGAGCCGTTCGCGAGCTGCAGGCTGTTGTGGACGAACGCCCCGACTACAAGGACGGAGATGCAGCCGCCAAACTGGAGGAGGCCAGGCGACGGGGCAGGCTGGGGGGCCTATACGCGCAGGCACAAGCCGCTTGCGAAACAGAAGACTGGCCAGCCATGCTCTCCGCCCTGGAACAGTTAGTGGCTGAGGCCCCGGATTACACAGATGCTGCAGCCCTGCTAGAGATGGCCAAGAGGCAGAAGCGGTTGGCCGGCCTCTACAGCCAGGCGAAACAGCTTCAGCAAGCGGGACAGTGGCAAGCTGTGCTCAAGGTGATTGCCCAGATCGCCGCCCTCGACCCCAACTACCCTGACCCGGAGGGCCTGGCGTCGACGGCGCAATGGAAGGTTGCCGAGCAGAAGCGGCAGGCGGAACTCGAGGAGCGGCAGGCGGAACTCGAGGATCTGTACGGCCGTGCCCTTCTGGCGCTGAATTCCGGGCGATGGTTGTCTGCCCAGCAGCTTCTGGTGCAACTACAAGGGATCGAGCCGGGCTACCGTGACGTGGAGCCGTTGCTGAACAGGACTGAGGCTGAGCTTGAGCGAGAGAGGAAGCAGCAGGAACAGTCGAAGACGGCAATACCGATGCCAGAGCCTCCTCCGGCAGCCGAGCGACAGGGGTGCAGCGCGTTGCTCCGACTCTTTGGCAGTACGCTGCTGCTCGGCGTGTTGGTCGTGCTTGTATTACTGTTCGGCCGCGATCAGTAGCGTGCTGCAGCTCCTCTGCCGTCCCGTACGCCGGCTGACAGGTCCCTCCCCCCACTCTACAAGGCGATCCGGCAGCCATCTTGCGGAAGCAGCATTGTAGTGGTATAATGCTCGCCAACCCATACCCTCAATGTCGTCAGGCAAGGGAGCTTTGACCAGAAGGAGACTCGACGATGAAGACGATCCGCTTCGAAGTGCTGAGCCAGGCAGAGGTGGAGCGCATCCACGCTGCCTCGATGGAGATCCTGTCCACCGTGGGCGTCCAGGTGGACTGGCCGACTGCCCAGGACCTGTTTCGCCAGGCCGGCGCCAATGTGGACGAGGGCGGACAGCGCGTCCGGATTCCGGAGAAGCTGGTGCGCTGGGCGGTAGATCAAGCCCCGGCCCGCTTCATGCTGCACGGTTCCACCCCTGACTTTCAGCTGGACATCGGCGGCGGCGAGATCTGCTTTGCTGGCCTGGGCACTCCCACGCACATTATCGACCTGGACAGCGGCGAGCGCAGGGAATGCACCATGGACGATGTGGTGCGCCACATCAAGCTCATCAACGGCTGCCAGCACATCCACAACTCACAGATGGACCTGTGGCCCAACGACATCCCCATGACCACCATCCACAGCGAGGCGATCTGGGCCTGGGCGCACCACAGTCGCAAGGCCTTCGGCATGGGCTGCTACGGCTACCTGCCCACGCTAGACATGATGCGCATGATGGCCATTGTCTCCGGCGGCAAGGAGGCGTTTCGCGAGCGGCCGACCTTTTTCGCCATCTGCTCCGTGGGCAGCCCCCTGCAGATGATCCAGGCCCAGTTGGAAGGGCTGCTGATCTGCGCCGACTATGGACAGCCACTGGCCATGTCCCCGGAAGCCATCGCTGGCGCGACGGCGCCAGTAACGCTCGCCGGGCTGTTGGCGCAGCAGAACGCCAGCATCCTGGCGCACGTGACACTGGCTCAGATCTGGCGTCCGGGCACACCGGTGCTCTATGGCACAGTGTCGACCATCGCCAACATGCGGCTGGGCACGGTGGCCCTCGGTGCTGTCGAGACGGGACTGATCACCGCTGGGGCTGCCCAGATGGCGCGCTACTATGGCCTGCCCTGCCGGAGCGTGGGCGCAACGACCGAGTCCAAGCTGGAGGATCTACAGGCCGGGATGGAGCGAACCGGCACGCTGCTGCCTGCCGTGCTGGCCGGCGTGGATTTCATCACCTGTGGGGGCACCCTCGACGGCACGATGCTCGAGAGTGACGCGCTCCTGGTGATAGACGATGAATGGTGTGGCGCCGCCCTGCGCCTGGCGCGCGGCGTCGGCGTGGACGACGGCACCCTGGCCACAGACCTCATCCGGCAGATCGCGACCACCCCCGCAGGCAACTACCTGGCCGAGGAACATACGGTGCGCCGCTTCCGCACAGAGCATTTTATCCCCGAGCTGCTACCCCGCGAGCCCTATGACACCTGGGAAAAGGCCGGCAGTTTCACGGCGCTAGACCGCGCCAAGGAGCGGGTGCGCGAGATCCTGGCCAGGCACCAGCCTAACGCACTCGATCCGGCTGTGGAGGAGGAGCTGGCTGCATATCGCCAGTTGGTAGCCAACCGTCCCATAGAAGCATTCTACGAGCACGAGATGCCCGAAAAGCAGGATTGGGAAACCCTGTAGGCTGGTAGACTGAGAAATGAGGGCTAGACCTTGACCACAGAGAAGCTGCCACTACGACAAAAGGTCTTTTTCAGCATGGGTGACCTGAGCACCAGCATCCCGCTGGCCATTGTGATGTTCTTCCAGCTCTACTTTCTCACCGATGTGGCCCTGCTGCCCCCAGCTCTTGCCGCCTGGCCAGTGGCCATCGGTCGCATCTGGGACGCCGTGAACGATCCCTTCTTTGGACTGGTCTCCGACCGGATCCGTAGCCGCTGGGGGCGCCGGCGGGTGCTGCTCCTGTTCGGAGCAGTGCCGCTGGGTGTGTCGTTCGCCATGATGTGGCTGGTGCCTCCCTGGGGCCCGCTGGCGCTGACTGCCTACTATACGGTGGCATTCATCCTGTTCGACACGGTGTTCACCGCGGTGCACGTGGGCTACAACGCTCTGACGCCAGAACAGACACCCGATTACGACGAGCGCAGCTCGCTGAACGGCTACCGGATGGTCTTTTCCATCCTGGGCACGCTGGGGGCCATCATCCTGGCCACCGTGCTGGGGTGGTTTATCGACGACCTGCGACTGCTCTACGCAGTCGTGGGCATCAGCTTGGGCCTATTGGCGATCATTCCGCCGCTCA
>Ga0180437_10008009_pt1 | contig 13573 bp, 12 predicted proteins | sample SS_ome_4_FD_132410 | JGI IMG/M metagenome (GOLD analysis project Ga0180437, IMG submission 132410) | Hypersaline lake sediment archaeal communities from the Salton Sea, California, USA - SS_3_D_1 metaG | ecosystem: Environmental > Aquatic > Non-marine Saline and Alkaline > Hypersaline >...
AGACGCCGAGGGCTAAGGGGTGCGTTTCCGGCAGGATGCCCCTCCCTCCGGGGGTGGTGAGAAACGGTACGCCCAGCCGCTCGATGAACTGCTGGAATTCTTTAGCAGCCCCCGACTGTATGGTACCGTTACCGGAGACCGCCACCGGCCTTTTGGCCTTTGCCAGCAGGGCGGCCGCCTCTTTGATAAGCTCGGGGTCGCCGCCGCTTCTAATCTTCCTTGAGGGAACGTACTCAAGGTTTCCGATATCGTGTAATTCCCAGCGGGTCTTGCCGCTCACATCGTAGGGCATCTCCAGGAAAACCGGGCCCGGTTGCCCGTTGCGGGCGATGGCAAAGGCCCGGCGCACGAACCAGGGTATCCTGTCGGCGTATGGGATACGGGCGCTCCACTTGGTGATGGGCTTCATCAGCGCTACCTGGTCTGTCTCCTGAAACTCACCCATGCCATACGTTTTCTGTGAGTTGGCGGCGTTGATTATCACCACCGACGAGCAGCCAGAATATGCCTCAAGTACACCGGGGAGCAGGTTGGCCGTTCCCGGCCCGACGCTGGCGGTGCAAACTCCCGGTTTCCCGCTCAGGCGGGCGTAGGCCATGGCCATGAATGGTGCCGACCCTTCGTACCGTAGGTTTACGTTTTTTATCCCGTCAATCTTTTCCGCATATAGCTGCAGGCCGGAGTCTCCGATGCCGAAGATGAACTCGATTCCCTCCGCCTTCAACATATTGACCATCGCTTCCCATGCGTTCATTGTTTGGCACCTCCATTGCTTGTGTTCTGCTGCACTTGTCGCTGAGATAAATAATATCAAAATATTTATACCATAATCCGGTGTAGGACGGCGAACCGAAGCGGCTGAGCGTTGCAGGCTATCTTGAAAAAAAAGGGAAACAAGGGTAATTAATGATTAATCAGCGTTTTTAATGGCACTTGAATAAGATAAATTTTTAAGCCATGGAAGGGGAAGGACTATCTGATGGCACGTTCTTCCGTGTCCAGTCGATGATTTCAGCAATCGGAGTCCCTGGCAGGAATACCTGCTTTATGCCGGCTTTTTTCAGTCTGGGGATGTCTTCCTCCGGGATGATGCCCCCGCCGATGACGGTGATGTCGGCAGCACCGGCGGCCCTTAGCTGTCTGACCACCTCGGAGAACAGGTGCAGGTGCGCACCGGAAAGGCAGCTAAGGCCGACTAGGTCAACGTCCTCCTGAACTGCGGCGCTTGCTATCTGTTCGGGGGTCTGGTGCACGCCGGTATAGATGACCTCAAACCCGGCATCGCGGAAGCCGCGGGCGATGACCCGGGCGCCGCGGTCATGGCCGTCAAGCCCGGGCTTGGCTACCAGCACTCTAAGCTTTCTTTCTGGTCCCATGTTTGTCCCGAATCAGAAGAACCCGGGGTCGCGATATTCCCCGAAGACCTCACGGTAAATGTCACAGATTTCCTGCTCGGTGGCGTATGCCCTGACCGCCTCGATGACGCAGGGCATTACGTTGGCATCGCTCTGGCAGGCGGCGCGGAGGTCTTTGAGGGACTTTGATACCATCCGGTTGTCTCTGGTCCTCTTCACCTCTCTTAACCTTTTTACCTGCTCCGCCTCCACCTCTTCGTCAATCTTCAGTATCTCAATCGGGGTCTCTTCTTCCGCCAGATACCGGTTCACGCCCACGATTACCTTTTCCTTATTGTCCACCTGCTGCTTGAACCGGTAGGCGGCATTGGCAATCTCGCGCTGCGGAAAGCCCCGGTCGATGGCCGCCAGCATGCCGTCCATGTCATCTATCTGCCTGATATATTTCCAGGCAGCGTCTTCTATCTGGCTGGTCAGGGCCTCCACGAAGTAAGAACCGGCCAGAGGGTCGATGGTGTTTATTACGCCGGTCTCCTCGGCCAGTATCTGCTGGGTGCGGAGGGCAATGGTGGCGGCGAATTCCGTGGGTAGGGCATACTCCTCGTCGAAGGAATTGGTATGGAGGGACTGGGTCCCGCCCAGCACGGCGGCCAGCGCCTCGGTGGCGGTGCGGACGATGTTATTGTATGGCTGCTGGTGTGTCAGCGAGCAGCCGGCCGTCTGCGTGTGGAACCTGAGCCACCAGGAGCGGGGGTTTTTCGCCCGGAACCTCTCCCGCATGATTTTGGCCCACATCCGGCGCGCCGCCCGGAACTTGGCGATTTCCTCGAAAAAGTCCATGTGGGAGTCGAAGAAGAAGGAGAGCCGCGGGGCGAAGGCATCGACGTCAAGCTTTTTCCGCTCGATGACATCCTGTATGTAGGCGATGCCGTCGGCCAGGGTGAAGGCCAGCTCCTGTACCGCGGTGGCGCCGGCCTCGCGGATGTGGTAGCCACTGATGCTGATGGTGTTCCAGCGAGGTACATGCTTGGTGCCGAACTCGATGGTATCGCTGATAAGCCTTATCGATGGCTCCGGTGGGCACATAAAAGTTTTCTGGGCAATGAACTCCTTGAGCATGTCGTTCTGAATGGTGCCGCCCACCCGATCCCAGCCCACGCCCTGCTTCTCGGCGGCGGCCAGGTACATAGCCCAGAGCACGCTGGCGGGGGGATTGATGGTCATGGAGGTGGTAACTTCGGCCAGAGGGATGTTTTTGGTCAGGATTTCAAAATCGGCCAGGGTGTCGATGGCCACTCCGCACTTGCCGACCTCGGCCCTGGCCTTCGGCGAATCGGAGTCGTAGCCCATAAGGGTGGGGAAGTCAAAGGCGGTACTCAGGCCGGTCTCGCCCTCTTTCAGAAGCTGGTGCCACCTCCGGTTGGTATCCCCGGCGGTGCCCAGACCGGAGAACATGCGGAAGGTCCAGACCCGGCCACGGTAGCCCGTTGGCTGGCAGCCGCGGGTGAACGGGAAGGAGCCGGGATAGCCTATATCACGTCTGAATTCAAGGTCGCGTAGGTCCTCTGGGGTGTATATCGGGTTTACCAGCAGGTCGGAAATGGTGGAGAGTCTTTTTTTCGCCGCCAGGTCGGGGGCTATCTTGATTACCTGCGCCTCCCATTCTTTCAGCCCCCGGCGGGCGTCAGCCAGCGTCTGCTTATCGAACATGGTCAGCCACCACCCTTCAGGCCCGAAACCTGGCCTGGATATTCCTTTTGCGTCCAGCTATAGCCTCTCTCCAGCGCCTTCTGGTTCATCTGCAGCAGTTCCTGTTTGTTGCGCAGCGATTTTTCAATTATCTGGTGGATGCTGCGTAAAGAGACCACCGGGCGGCAGGCAAGCAGGGCACCGAGGGCCACCAGGTTGCTGACATCGCTATTTCCCGCCTCTGCGGCCAGGTCGTTGGCGGGGACGTAGACCACGTCGATGTCTTGGCGCGCCACTTTTTCCGGTACCAGTGTCTGGTTCACCACCAGCAGCCCCTGAGGTTTGGTGGTCTGGCCGAGTCTGGTCAGTGAAGCCGAATTCATGGCCACGGCTGCGGTGGGACGGGCGATAAACAAGGCGCCGATGCGCTCATCGGAGATGGTGACATTGCACCAGACGGTGCCTCCCCTTTTCTCGGCACCGTAGGAGGGCATGTACACCACCTCACGTTTTTCCCTGAAGCCAGCTTCGGTGAGCAGCCGCCCGATGAACAGCACCCCCTGTCCGCCGAAGCCACCGATGGCGATTTCCTCATGCATGGCTGACCTCTTTCCGCAGAGCGGCAACGGCTTCAATCACCTTATATTCTCCCGGTGGATAATAGGGGAGCATGTTTTTCTCCAGCCAGTCCATGGCTTTTATCGGCTCCACCCGCCAGTTGGTGGGGCAGGGAGACAACACCTCGACCAGTGACATGCCCAGGCCAGCAAGATGGGTACGGAAAGCAAGTTTTATCGCCTGCTTGGCTTTTCTGACCGCCGCCGGGCTGTGTACGGCAACACGGGCAATATAGGCGGTGCCCTCCAGAGTTGACAGCATCTCGCAGACGCGGATGGGATAGCCGGCGAGGGAGGGTTTCCGGCCGGCAGTTGTGGAGGTGGAATACATACCGGCAAGCGTGGTGGGGGCCATCTGGCCCCCGGTCATGCCGTAGATGGCGTTATTGACGAAGATGGTGGTGATATTTTCCCCGCGGGCGCAGGCGTGCACAATCTCGGCGGTGCCTATCGCCGCCAGGTCACCATCGCCCTGGTAGGTGAAGGGGACGAGGTGGGGGTGGCACCTTTTAATGGCGGTGGCCACGGCCGGGGCACGTCCGTGGGCCGACTCAAGGCCGTCGAAATTGAAGTATTCGTAGGAATTGACCGAGCAGCCGATGGAGGCCACGCAAATCGCCCTCTCTCTGATTTTAAGCTCGCCAATCACCTCGGCGACCAGGCGAAAGACGATTCCGTGGCCGCAGCCGGGGCAGAAGTGAAAGGGATGCGCCTCCATCGATTCCGGCCGCTGGTATAATACCGTTTCCAGTTCTTTATCGTTTGTATGAGCCATATAAACGTCAACCGCTACTTCATGATTCTCTCGATTGCTGCCAGTATCTCATCGGCGGAGATGGGCACGCCGCCGAACTGGTTGACCAGATCTACTTGTGAACGCGTGCCCAGGGACAGCCGGACATCTTCAATTAGCTGGCCGAAGCTCAGTTCTACCACCAGGAAATGCTTGGCTTTCCGTGATAAATCGTGAAGGGGTTTGGTGGGGAAGGGGAAAAGGGTGATGGGTCGGAATATACCCACTTTGAGGCCCTCCTCACGGGCCATCTTCATGGCCGTCATCGCCGAACGAAAAGCGCTGCCGTAGGCGACCATAATCAGGGAGGCATCGTCAAGGTCGATGCTTTCATAGCGGACCTCGTTCTGCCTGATTTTCATCAGCTTCTGCCGCAGTAGTTCGACGCGGGGGCGGTAGTCCGCCGGGTCCATGGCAAAGGAATTAATTATATTCTTGGGTCGTCCCACGGCTCCGGTGATGGCCCAGGGTTTATCAGGAAACTCGGTGACCGGCTGTCGCATGGTTACCGGCTCGACGGCCTGACCGAGGAAACCATCCGGCAGCAGGATTACCGGATTGCGGTACTTATCAGCAAGGGCGAAGGCGAGCATGGCCAGGTCCATCATCTCCTGCACCGATGCCGGTGCCAGCGTAATCAGGTTGTAGTCCCCGTGGCCTCCGCCTTTGGTGGCCTGAAAATAGTCGCCCTGTGCCCCACCGATGTCGCCCAGTCCCGGGCCGCCGCGCATCACGTTCACCACCACCGCCGGGATTTGGGCGCCGGCCATGTAGGAAAGACCTTCCTGCTGCAGGCTGAAACCGGGGCTGGAGGTGGAGGTCATGGCACGGCAGCCGGATGCTGCGGCACCGTAGACCATATTGATGGCGGAAAGCTCGCTCTCTGTCTGGACGAAAATCCGTCCCTCCTCCGGCATCCGTTTTGACATGTGCTCTAAAAGCTCGTTCTGAGGGGTGATGGGGTAGCCGAAGTAAGCCTGGCATCCGGCCAATATAGCGCCTTCAGCGATGGCGATATTGCCTGCCATAAGCGTTTTTTCCGACACTGAAAGCCTCCAAAGCGGGAGGGTATGGGGTGACCTGTTTATGCCCTGCCGGGGCGATGAACGGTAATGGAGATGTCCGGGCACATCATGGCGCAGACGCCGCAGCCGGTGCAGTCCCGGGCTTTCTCTTCATTGACTTCGGCCGGCGTATAACCCATGCGGTTGATGCGGGAGGCCGGCTTTAAAACCTTTTTAGGACAGAAGGCGATACAGAGGTGACAGCCTTTACACCTTTCCGTATCTATGACAACATAGCTTGATTTCGGTTTGGTCAGAGTGACCATATTGCTGCCCCCTTTCACCGGCCAATGCAAAAAGGAAAGATGCTTTACCCTAATTATCAACCCTGTGATTTCTATGGTCAAGGGCGGATATCTGGTGGAAAAAGCCATCAACAAACATATTATAGCTTGAATAAACCGTAAATGCACCTTTAGCGTGGCTGATTACGGCATACAAACAGGAAAAATCGTTTAAAACCAGCGAGCAACGATATTTAAATATTTTTGCGGGTGTAGTTGAAATGGATTATGGAAGCCGCACCAATTGACAGGTCAGCCGACTCGTGCCATACTATTTGCTGTCATGGACGAGCTTGACCTGCGTTTGATATCCGAGCTCACCAAGGATGCCCGGCAGAGCAGCGCGGAGCTATCCCGCAAGCTGAACGTGAGCGAGACCACCATACGGCGGCGGATTCAGCACCTGGAGGCACAGGGCATCATCACCTTCACCGCCATCCTGAACCCGGCAAAACTGGGCTACAGCATCGTCGCTATCATTGCCCTGGAGGTGGAGCTGGGGAAAATCGACGAGGTAGCCGGGTCTTTAGCCAGTTGCCCCAACGTCCGCTACGTATCGCTCTGCACCGGAAATCACGATTTATTTATCGGTACTTGGTTCCACTCGTCCGGCGAGCTGACCCAGTTCGTCAAAGACTATTTAGCCGGCGTGCCTGGAATCAGAAAAAGCGAGACCTTCGTCATCCTGGACGTGAAGAAGGACGAGGTGGGCTGGCTGAGGAGCTTGGAGCAGCCAGGCAGCTCTAAATAAATATTTATTCCAGATTTACCAGCTTATATAGTTTACTTCGGCCAGGGGTATCTGGCAATTTCTTTCTCATTAAGCTCAATGCCGAGGCCGGGCTTCTTCGGCAGATAGAGGTAGCCGTCTTTTATCTCCGGCACTTCGGTGGTGATGTCATCGCGCCAGGGCACGCTGTCCACGTCCGTCTCCATAATTTTAAAGTTGGGTATGGAGGCGCAGAAATGGGCGTTCATGAAGGTGGAGAGGTGGGTGTAGTAGTTGTGTGGTGCTACCGGCATCTCGTACATATCGGCCATGGCGGCAATGCGGCGCGATTCTATGTAGCCGTTCCAGGGCAGATCAATCATGCAGATGTCCATGGCGTGCTTTTCCAGAAAAGGAGCGTAGCCTTTCATGTTGTACAGGCTCTCGCCGGAGCATATGGGTACTTTCGCTGACTGCTTGACCTGGAGGAGCGCTCCCGGATCATAGATGTCCATTTCCAGCCACATCAGGTTGTACGGCTCCACCACTCTGGCCACCCGGATGAACCCCTCCGTCTTGAAGTTGAAGTTCAGGTCCAGGCAGAGGTCAACTTTATCCCCCACCGCCTTGCGGAAGGTGCTCATCAGCCGGTCAATGGCCTTCAGTATGCCGGTGTCGATATTCTGTTCCATGGACCACAGCATACGGGGCGGCTCCCCGGGGGTGAGTATGTTGGTCTTCAGTGCAGTATAGCCGCAGGCGGCCACCTCTTCGCCCAGGCGGGCAATAGCATCATAAGTTTTTAAAGCTGGTTTGTCGGGATAAAACTCCGGGTTGCGGGTGCGGTAGGTGCCGCAGTGGGACCAGTAGACCCGCAGCTTATCGTGGACCGGACCACCAAAGAGTTCATAGAGCGGGACGTTGAGCGCCTTGGCCTTGATGTCCCAGAGGGCGATTTCGATGCCGGCGATGGCTTTCTGAGCGATGCCACCGGGATTATGCTGGAAACGATGGCCCATCTCGCGGTAGAGCCTCTCCACGGCCCGCGGGTCCTTACCGATAAGGCGCGGCTCCAGGTCTTTGACGCAGCCGCCTATGCCAGATGCGGAACTGTTGTCGGTGCATTCACCGTAGCCGACCAGCCCTTCGTCCGTTTCCACCTTGACGAAGGCAAAAACCCGCCAGCCTCCATCGCAGAAAACCGGTGTTACCTTGGTAATCTTCATGGTCAAAGCCTCCTGAATGTTTAAAATTATATGCTTCAGCTAGCTGTTGCGCTGAGTGCCGACCAGCCGAAACGACGGTTCAAAGGAGTTGAACAGGTCAAGGTACTGTTCCAGGTACCGGGTCAGGAGAAAGCGCTCCCTTACCGTTTCCCTGGCCTGCCGCCCCATATCTTCGTGAAGTTCGCCGTTCTGCAGCAGGCGGACGATTCTGTCGGCGGCTTCCTCTATAGTATCGACCAGATAGCCGTTCACGCCATCCTTAATCTGGTAGCGAATGCCGCCCACGTTCCCGCCAATCACCGGCGTCCCTTTCCACATCGCCTCGGAGACGGTCAGGCCGAAGCCCTCGCGGATTGACTTCTGCAGGACCACCGCCGCCCGGCGTTGCAACGCATTGACCAACGAGCCATCTTGCCGACTTAAAATAATGATGCGTTCCTCCCGCTGGTCCAGCAGCGATTCGTACACGGTTCCGCCTTCAGGGTCATCGGTGGCCACATTGCCCAGCAGGACCAGGGTGGCGGGTATCTCTTTCCGGGCCAGTTGAAAAGCCTTGATGACTCCCTCCGGGTCTTTCCAGCGGTCAAAACGCGATATCTGCACAACCAGAGGCAGGTCGGTGGGGATGCCGTAGTGGCGCAATCGCTCATCGCAGGCCTCCGGACTGAGCTCGCGGTTGACGATGGAAAAGGGGTCGATGGCGGGCATGAAGTAACACTGCGGCGTGGTCAGTTTCTGGGCGTAGTCCGGGCAGCTGAGAATGACGGCGTCATATTTTTCCACGAACGGTGAGAGGTAGCGCCACAGCTCAGCGTTGGGGTGGGAAAGGTCTACATGGCAGCGCCATATCCAGGGGCCTCTCCGCCGGTAGTAATTGATGATGGGGAGGGGCTGGGGGTCATGGACGATGACTACATCGTGGTCAAGATGGTTGCGGATGGAGTTCTCGTGGATAACGGCTTCGTAAAGCTCGGTTTTGCGGTCGGTAAGGTTTATCTCGCCACCCTGCAGGGCGTTGTGCATCTTTTTGGTGATGCTGAAGAAGTCCGGCGAGCCAACGATAACGCGCCAGCCCGTCTCGATGCCGACGCTGTCCATCAAAAGGGTAAGCGATGACAGCAACTGAGAGACACCGCCGCCGTAATAGGTCGAGTTGACGTGGGCGATATGCAGCCCCTGTAAGGGCCGGGCTTTTTCCCGGATGCGCTCGACGGTCTCCCTGCCCACCAGCGGCTCGTAATCATCAAGGCCGGTAACGTGGAATTCTGTCATCACCAAATATCCCCCTTGCTAGGAATTTTACTGCTAACTACCTGAATTGTCGGCATTTCTCTTCTAAGGCAGCCAGCAGCTGGTCAAAGGAATCGCGGAACGCCTTCACGCCATCCACCTGCAATTGCCCGGTAATGGCCTCCAGGTCAACGCCGATTTTTTCCAGGTCTTTTAAAACCTGTTCCGCTTCCGTTATGCCTTCGTTCAGGGTGTCCCTGACCCGGCCGTGGTCCAGGAATAAGTCCAGCGTCTCCGTGGGCAGGGTATTGACCGTTTCCGGCCCCATCAGTTCCTCGACGTATTTCACGTCAGAGTAGTCTGGGTTTTTGGTGCTGGTGCTTCCCCAGAGCACCCGCTGCATGCGGGCACCGCGCTTTCGCTGTCTGGCGAACTCATCGCTAGCGAAGACCTCCTTGAAGCGGTGATAGACCAGCTTGGAGTTGGCCACCGCCGCTTTGCCGCGCAGCGCTAGTGCCTCTTCGGCGCCGAGCTTTTCCAGTTCCCGGTCCACATATGTGTCCACGCGGCTGACAAAGAAGGAGGCCACCGAACTTATCTGCCGTGGATTGGCGCACCGGGCAATACCGTTGAGATAAGCCTGGGAGACTGCCTGATAGTGTGCCATGGAGAACATAAGGGTGATGTTGATGTTGATGCCCTCGGCAATAAGCTGTTCGATGGCCGTGATACCTGAGGGAGTGGCCGGTACTTTGACCATCAGGTTGGGCCGGGCCACCAGCCGCCATAATCGGCGCACCTCGGCGAGCGTTCCATCCGTGTCATAGGCCAGCTCGGGGTCGGGCTCCAGGCTGACCAGGCCGACCATGCCGCCGCTGGCCTCATAAACGGGACGGAAAATATCGGCAGCCATCTGAATATCCTCCACGGTAAGGCGGTCGTAGATGTCCTTGGTGCCGGCGTCGGGGTGGGATTTCAGGATGGACTTTATGGCGGCATCGTAGTCCTGGCCCTGGGTGACCGCTTTGTGAAAGATGGTGGGGTTGCTGGTCAGGCCACTAACACCGCTGTCCACCAGTTGCTGCAACCGGCCGCTGGTAAGCAGCCCCCGCTGGATAAAATCTAGCCATATGGACTGGCCCAGTTTCTGCACTTCCTTCAGCTTTTCCATCGACTTCCTCCTTGCCCAGAGTAATATCGCCTAAATTACAATTTCCATGCCGTCGCAGGCAATAATTGCTTCCGGATGCTGGCGGCGAAATTCATCTTCCCCGGCAATGGTCTCCCGGCCGAGATGGGTGAAAATGATATTGTCGATGCCGTACTTGCGGCACCAGTTTATCTGCGTCGTCATCCGGGTATGCCCGAAGAGGGTATCGCCCCTTCTTCTCACCAGATTGGCCTTAATCGCGGAGCCGTCCCCAATGTAATAATCAACATCAGCCAGCACTTCTGCCTTGTTCACGATATCCACGAGGTCGGAGTTATAGACCAGCGTCTTGTGCTGCGTTTTCAATTTATAACCCACCGCTGGACATCTGATGGAGTGGATTACTCGGTAAGTGCAAAACTGAAGGCTCCCCTCTGTAATATATTTATCCGGTTCAATAACACGGCTGTTTGATGGTCTGAATTTGCCATATTCGAATGTCTCTTCCGTCAGATAGACCGGGAGATCGGTCTGAATGTCATGCTCCAGCCATATATAATGGTCCGGGTGAGCGTGCGTGACGAGCATAGCATCCGGTGCCAGTTCTTCCAAATTATACCGGTGCAGCATCCCGTAATCAATGAGCAACCTTTGGCCATTTGATATGATCAGCAGGGAGGAATGGTACTTATGTTTCTCACTCGATTCCTCGACTTCTCCTTTGGTGCCGAGAAAAATCAGCTTCAACACAATATCTCTTTTATGGCCGCCTCATTATATTTATTACACCGTATCTGGCAAAGATTAAGAAAACGAATAGGTAGCAGATGGCCCCGATTAGCAACGCCTGGGCAAAACCGAGGCTGATGGCGATGACGATGGTGAACGCCGAACCCAGTACCGCCCCCACGCCGTTGAGCCCCCACATCCAGGGTATATATCTGTCCATCTCCATTGTCTTCAGGGCCCTGATGCCGAGGGGAAACGGGAAGCCCATGATAAAGCCCAGGGGTACCAGCATGACCACCATGACCAGAAGGCGCAGCGCCAGGCTGAGTCCCAGCAGCTGGCCGAAGATGAAAGGGATGAGAAAGATATAGGCGATTGTCAGTGCGGCGATGCAGATGGTAGCCGTCGTTATCCCCTTGAATGTCTTTTCCCCGGTCAAACGCCCACTGTACAGACTGCCCGAGCCGGCACCGAGCAGCAGCGAGAACAGGAGGACGGCCATGGACAGCACTGGCTGGCCGAGGTAGAGGATGAACCTCTGGATGAGTGAAATCTCGATGATCATGAAGCCGATACCGATAAGCGCAAACAGGAACACCGGTCTAATCAGAGCTTTCTTCGTTCTCCGGTGGCCTCTGGCCTGACTACGTCTCCGGGGAGAACGGAGATACCAGTATGCCGGTGGCCCGGCCAGCACGAGCAGCATCAGAACAAAGGAAAACCAGAAAACTAGCGACACCGGCTGCGGCCGCCCGGCGTCTATCTTGTAAAAGAACGGGCGGTTGTCGGTAACGATGGACAAATCCATGCCCATCTCCGTGGCAACTTCGGCAATCTGGCGCAAACTCAGGTCTCCGCTGGCGAGGGATTGGAGCGTCGGGTTAACCATTTCCTCATCTTCAAGGTGAGGAAAGTAAGACAGCAATGGTTCATAGCCCAAGTCGACCATTTTCTCATGCCTGACCAGCGCTTCTTCTGGCGTAAACGGCGTCTTTGCCATGACAAAACAAGGATATATGCCCTCCCCCGAGCTCAGGCCGAACATATAAATCTGGTTGAGCGCTTCGGCATTTGGAATACCTCTCTCCTCGAGTGATGCCAGCGAGATGGCCAGCAGCCGCCAGGTGGTGAAATCATCATGGGTCACCACCATAATTCTGCCTTCATCGGTCAGGCGGTCCAGGTAATCGTTGATTGATTCCGTGGTGAACAGGAAATTTTCCGTCAGCGAGTAGCCTTCCAGGCTGCGGCTGGTCTGGGTAACGGGGAGGCTGAGCATTATAATGTCGTACTTCTCCGTCTGGCGTTTGAGGAAGTTCCGCCCTTCGTCCACAATGACCTGCACATTGGGGAAATCGGTATAAATGCCACCGTTATACTGGCGATATTCCCGCACTATATCCACTACATCCGGGTTCACCTCGACCGCCGTAATCCGATCAACGCCGCCCATGAGGGTCAGCAGGACATCTCTACCGCCGCCGGGGCCGATAATGAGGGCGCTGTCCTTTTCATCTCCGGCAAGGAAGTAGAAGGGGAAGTAGCCGGAAAAAGCGGCCTTCAGGTCCTGCACGCTGGCGTTAGGGCTTTCAGGGTTGCCGTTGAACTGGTACATCGGCGCTGAGGCGGTGCCGTCCAGGTAAATCTCCATCTGCGCCGGATACTCGGTGTATTCCACCAGGTCGGTCCGGCCAAAAGCGCTCCACCTTGTGTCAATTATCCGCGCCGGGGAAGACCTTTCATACAATGCGCGGTGGATATCCTTGCTGGGATTTTTGCCGATAATCGGGACATCGCTCAGATAGGCCAGTGGCGAATTGGTTGCCAGGAGGATGACAGCGACTATAAAGCTGGCCAGCGGCAGTGTTGCCCGCCAGTTAATGCGCTTGAAGACTCGGCTGGCGAAAAGGAGCGCCGCTATGGCGGCAGTAATGCCGAGGAAGAAACTGGTATTGATGGCGCCCAGAACGTCAAGGAAAAAGATGATGCCCAGCGAGCCGAGGGCAGCACCGGCTAGGTCAGCACCGTATATCCGGGCGCTTATCTCGGGGAAGGTGCGGAATACCTCAGCCAGGAAGATGCCGGTGAAGAAAAACGGGAAGAACAGCAGGAAGCAGTAGAAGAGAATGCTGTTAAAGGCGCTGTCCAGATAACCGAGCTGAATCATCAGTATCGTGGAAACCGGCATGGTCAGAGAGATGAGGCTGGCAAGCACTGCCAGCGGGCCGAATCGGTTGCTGGAAACGGGCCTTTGCGACCGGAAAAGGTAGACAAAAATGCCGCCGAGTCCGAGCCCCAGCAGTGCCAGCGATACTATGGCGAATACGTAATGGTAGAGAATCAGTATCGATAGCAGCCGGGAGAGGGTTATCTCGAACGCCAGCATACTGAACGAGATGAGGAAAACCCCGATTAACAGAATCCACATCGCGCCTCGGGTCAGGCCAGTGTCTGCCGTGTCTGTGTTTGTGGTTGATGCTGTACTGTTGCGCTTTTTCATGGTTGCCGACTCAAAACGATTATAACGATTATAACATACTGCCCATTGCCTAAGCGTGTTGGCGGGAGTCCCGGCTCAGAATTTCGCTGGAGCAAACGGGTGACACGGCCACGGCTATTGAGCTATAATAGGCATTAAACTGTAATGAGAACTCAGGAAACTGAAGGAGGAGATAATGCCAGAGCGGTTCAAAGTGATGCGAGTGGAGAATAAATCCCAGGTCCCCA
>Ga0180437_10008011_pt1 | contig 13572 bp, 11 predicted proteins | sample SS_ome_4_FD_132410 | JGI IMG/M metagenome (GOLD analysis project Ga0180437, IMG submission 132410) | Hypersaline lake sediment archaeal communities from the Salton Sea, California, USA - SS_3_D_1 metaG | ecosystem: Environmental > Aquatic > Non-marine Saline and Alkaline > Hypersaline >...
ACATGATTACCGTCGCGATCAAGACCGCCCCCCAAGAGGTTCGACAGTTTTCCCAGATACCGATCCTGGCCTGGGGCGTCGAGCGTGTTTATCGTCGCAATGGCGATAAGCAGCTTCTCAAACAATGCTTAGGTCGGCTCGAACGGTTTCATGATTGGTACTGGCGCGAGCGAGATGTGACCAACATCGGATTGATCACGGTCGGTTCCTACAGCGGGAAACTGCAACATGCCCGCTGGGAAACGTTCGACTATGAATGCAATATGGATAACCTCAAACTGACGGTCCACCCCACGCGCAAAGGCTCCGACGAAAGTAAATGGTATGGTGATATTCTTGTCACCGGCAATACTTCATATCTGATCATGGGCGAACGGAGCCTCGCCCGGTTGGCCGAAATCGTCGGAGACCAACAGATGGCAGCGAGGCGAAAAGGTCGGATCGACAAGGCCGTCAAGGCGATGCGCGACTCTATGTGGGACGAAAAGGCAGGAACGTTTCTGTCGGTTAAGCACGATACGATGCAAAAGGTACCGGTGACAACCATAGGCAGTTGGATACCTTTGACAGCGGGTGTTCCTACCCAAGCCATGGCAAAGCGCATGGCCGAGGTTCTCGCCGGCGACTCCTGGCAGACGCCGTTGCCGGTCCCGACAGTCGATCGAAGGGATCCGCGATGGAAATCCAATGCCTTTTGGCGTGGTGACGTCTGGCCGCCGACGAACTACCAGATCGCCTCCGGTCTGGCCGCCTATGGCCATAAGGACCTCGCCGCTGATATTGCCGACAAGACAATCGCTAACGCAATTAAAAACGGTATCAGCGAACACTACGATTCAATTTCAGGAAAGCCGCTTGGCGTCCGAGACTACTGTATGAGTTGCACGCTCGTGACCATGATGCTCGATGGCCTTACACAAAAACACAAGTTGAAGCTGCGCGACAAAAGAACTACAATTTAACCGTCTGAGGCCCCGAACGATTTTTCTCGTCGATAATTTGTTGTCATATAATGGATTAACGTTTGTTGCACTGGAAGTTGAATCCGCATTTTGTATCGACTCAAAGAATCCGGGGGAATCTATGAGCGATGTCACAAAAATATTAAATGTCATCGTGGAGTGGAATATAAACCCTCCAATTGGCAATCGGATCACAAGGCGCCCCGTTTTTTCCATAATACGATACCTCCCTCGGTAATCCACTGGGCTGCATCTCGCGGTGTATCGTGATAATAGGTACCGCTGCTGCCAAACCACAGAATGCGCGGTGACCTAAGCTGTGTCGGCGCCTTATTGTTGAATGGTGCGTGTTTTTTCGTCCATTCTACCAGGGCGCGGTACTTATGAGCGTCTTTCAAAGGCTGTCCGGTATATTCTATACATCCCCATGCACCACCGTTGCCTGCCTGACCGACATGGCAATAATGTGAAAAATGTGAAAAATACCTTGCCATTTCGTTGAGGTATTCTATATAAAGATCGAACATCACCGGACTTCGGTTCAGCCTTTGTGCCATTTTGTATACATGTTGCCCGCCTTCATAAGCGATCAACTTCAAGTGGTATTTGTCAGCAACCTCCCTGTGCTTTTGAGAATCTTTTGCCGACTTTTGGATAGCCGTTCGTAGCTCTGTTTCCATATCAAGCGAATCTCCTTGAACCTTGTGTCCAAAATACGGTGCCGTGGCGATTGCATCCGCTTTAATATTCCAGGGATTAAGCTTTGGGTCTTTCATTACTACCTGATGCTGCCCGGCTACCCAGGAATTGGCCGAGTGCGTCGCCAGAACCCTAACCACACGTTTTGACCCTTCGCCGAAAACAAGATCCGTCGCCCGGAACAACCGAATAGCCGCCCAGGCATGGTAACGAAATCCCGCCGTCCAGCGTTTTTCGTCAAGTCCCAGAGCCTCACCTTCATCGCAGCAATAATGCGACTGCTTAAACATCCCGTTCCACGTCTCATTGGAATATTCCACATACAGCGTAAGGTCAGGCTTAAGAGGTTCACAGGTCTTTACACCGCCGGCCTTTATGAGCGGTTCAGCATTCATATCCGAAAGATCATCCAACATGCTCGAAAGATCGACCTGCTTCATGTCAATGCCTGTTTTTACCAGGAGACAAAGCCTTAAGGCATAATCGGGTGGGGCATCTCCGGTCTTATGAGTTATCGTCGGATGTGGGATTGTCACCCACATATCGGCATTCATCCGATTGCACAGGTCGATCATCCATTCATAGGCGACCGGAATCTGGCGAGAGTCGTTTTTTTGTGTTCGTTCGGACCAGGATTTTCGTTTGGAATTGTTGGTGACATCCCAATCCATAAAACGAAAGGAGCGGTATATCGAAATCTCCTTCAGAAACTGCGGATTCCAGGGATTGTCTCCGGTTACATTTTTGACATCCAAAAAACAATCACTGGATTTATGCCAGCCAAGATTCCAGAAGTTCGTGCCCAGATCCATGCCGACGGCATGGGTACAAAAGAAAACCACTGCGCACAGAAGAAAAAATTTAAAACAAAATCTTTTACCTTTCACCTTCGCTCCTTTTGGGGCTAACTTCATCAATTGCTTTACCCAGGGCTCGTAGGCTGGTGAATTGCACTGAAAAGGGAACCGCGATAAGCGCCGAACTGGGGGCCTCCTGAGTTACGAATAATAACGTCTCCGAGGACGCTGTCAAGTATTTCCCTGCCACTCGAGGGGAGCAACGTCCGATAAGTTTTAGATGAAGCCAACGGATTGTTGGGGCAGCCAACATTTTCGACCATCTGATAAATTGACGTGATACCAATCTTCACGTTTTTCAATCACTTCAAACTCCGTGCCGGCGTGTAAGGGCGCCTCAAAACTGGGTTGATAGGTTTCGCTGTTCCCTTTACGGGCAATAACCTCGTTAGCCAGAATCACGCCATCAATATGTTTTGATTGGTTCAGAACCTGCACCAAAAAAGAACCCATAAAGAGAAGGGAAATAAATATACTTATGCTCATCAACCAGATGAACCCGTATTTCTTCCAGAACAATCGAAGTGAAGCAACGATACAAAAAATCATAAAACATAACGTAAATAATATCAATCGTGTCTTGGCGGAGAGATCATAATGCCAAAACAGCAGGGTTTTTAATATTTTCGCTTGCTGCTCTTCTTCAATTTGATCGGTTCGCTTACTGCGCGCGTAATCGAGGTTTTGCTGTAGATTTACATCGTTCGGAATGAGTTGTTGTGCTCGACGATAATATAAGATAGCGGAACCAATGTCTCCTATACGGAAATACGCGTTGCCAATATTATAATACAATTTCCCGTTCTTAATGTTTCCTTCCTGGGCGATTCGCTCGAACCGTAAAGCGGTTTTGCGATAGAGATCTTTAGCTTGTTCCGGATCGGAAGCGGTCATATCCGTAGCCTGGCGAAAGTATTGCTTAGCCTCTGTGAATAAGTCAATCAACTGCTCTCGGCGGAGTGTTTCGGCGCCAGACTGCATCGGCAGCAACGTCAGACAGGCCAAGGCGGCAACAAATAGTATATTCCGCCGCCAACTCATTTCAGTTTTCCTTCCAACGATCGAGCGAGAGACAACGCCAGTTTACAATGTTGCTCTATGGTAGCATGATCCGAAAGATGACCGGCGTAATGGGCCGCTTCACAATCGGCGAAAAGCGCCTCGATATTCCTCAGGGTTTCTGTCTCCACTCCCTTCAATCGAAGTGTTTCTTCGATGTCTCGAAACGTAATCGCACCGGAGTTGAGTCGCAATTTTTTCCCTATGTAGTTTTGAAAACTTTCCAGAATCTGCCGGATGGCTTGCGTTGCATCTGTTTTGTCCAACCGCTTTAAATCCTTCTGCAGAACGCCGAGCGCTCCTTTGGCCCGTCGTTTATCCGGATCCGCTTTGGCGCGACGGACCGTAACGGCGGTTACCAACAGACTCAAATAAACCGTTAACGGCCCCAAAGTAAATCCCAGCCAGACAGGAGAACGAATCAGAGTCGCCAGGCCAAATTGCTGATTCTCCAGGATGCTGAGATCTTCATAGTTATACGCGATCCCCTCACTCCATTCCTTCAGTTCACTTTTCATGAGGGGTAACGCTGCGCCTTCGGCGTCTTGGGCCGTAACGATACGGGTGCCCTGAATCGAAACGGGAATCGGTTTGGTACGGGCGATCTGGTATTGGTTTTTTTCGGTATCGAAATAAGCCAGTTCGATTGGCGGAATGGCCTGAACGTCCGGATGAGTGGCGCGAATGGTTTGAGTAAAGATTTTCGCGTTTCCTTCGATCTTTCCTTCCGCCATTTCCTCGGGGATTTTAAAGTCTCGGGCCAAGTTAGTTTGACTCTTCAAGGAAGGCAATTCGATATCCTTTAAGTACGCCGATCCCGTCAGAGTAATCGTTAGGGTAATGGGGTCCCCGACGTTGGCTTCGGGGGGCGAGGCGGCGGCATACAAATGATAGTTCCCTACCAGGCCGGTAAAATTCGCCGGTCGGCCTTCCATCGGCACATCCAGGACCTCCAAGGTGACCGAATTAGAGGGGATTACCTTTTTCTTATACACACCACGGCGCCCCATCCCGAAGAAATCATCGGAAAAGAAGTCATCGAGCGGGCTGCGCCGGCCCCGATAGCCGATCAGCGCTTCAAAGGCAACCGTAGTATTGGCGATCGTGAACGCTCCGGATTGCCGGGGCACCAATACTTGTTGGAAGGTAATGGTATAATACTTCTTTCCTTCCAGAGACGCCTGATCCGCCCGGGCGATGATTTCTTTGTTACTCACGGCTAAGCGATAATACTTTTTCCGGGGATCTCTTTCGAGTTCCGGATCGTAAATCCTGAATCGAGGATCCGTCAGCAGAGGTAAAGAAAATTCCGGACTTCTGGCTTCGGCGCCGAGATACCAGGTAACGGTAAGCGTAATCGGTTCTCCCACGTATCCTTTGGTCTTTGCCAGAGACAGGCGAAGCTTAAAATCGTCAGTTTCTTTCGGTTCGCGGACGCGAATCGGTATAGAACGAGTGCGATAGGCTTTCCCCTTTACATTCACATTGATCGAGGGAATCGTCAATGATCCCGCTTTGAGAGGCGCCAATCGATAGGAAAATACGTATCCGCGATTTACGACTCGATTCATCTTCCCATTGATGATGGTAATCGATTCACTATTGCGAGTCTGACCGCCCAGGTTTTCCACCTGAAAATCAGTGAGTCCGGTGATATCCGGCTCCGCAGGCGTATCGCTGCCATGAATTTGAATTTGCAGGACGAGGGTCTCGCCCCGGAAGACTTCCTGCGCACTGACGGCTGCTCCCACGGATACCTGCTGCGCGTCGAGTGTCTGAAAAGACACACACAGTAATCCAATGTTTGCCAGGAGAGTAAATTTTAAACCTAAATTTTTCTGCACGGTTACCAATCCTTGTCCACCGGATGATATTGACCGGGGACTTGCGTTTGCCGATTTTGCTTGTTTTCTTTTTCTTCGTTTATGATGTCCCGGGCGTTTTTATCGCGCGGTTGCGGTCGGGGCTGGGGCGGTTGCTTCTGATTTTGATCCTGATCCTGATTTGAAGGCGCAGGGGATGGCTCTGTTTCACCGGCTAAAGCTTCCAGGGCTTTTTGCATATGGTCCAGGGCCTTTTGCTGATCCGGTTGAGCCGCTTCGAGTTGTTCTTTACGCAGATGTTGTTCGGCGGTAGCCTGCTCCGTAACCGATTGCTCAAGATGTTTCCGGGCTTCGTCCTGAGGCGAAGGCTTCGTTTGAGCCTGATTCGGCGGCTGCGACGGTTGTGGCTGCTGTGATAATTTCTCGGACACGTCCCTGGTCTGGTCTTTGATGTTTTTTTGCTCCTCGGCGAGTTGCTGGGTTTGCTTTTGCGTCTCCGGCGTTTGTCCTTCCTTGGCCTTTTTCTCCGATAACGATTTATTTTGCTTAACGGCCTGTTCCTGTCGCTCAATAAGTTGTTTCAATTGTTCCTGGATTTGCTTTTGCTGTTCCTGTTGTTTCTTTTGATCTTCCGCTTGTTTCTTCAATTTGTCCAGAATGTCCTTCATAATCAAACGGGCGATTTCGATGTTATGCGCCGCGTCTTTCAGGGCGGGATCTCGCTTCAGGGCGTCCTGGTAGTGTTTGATCGCGGTTTGATAGGCGGCTAAGGCTTTTTGCAGATCGCTGTCTTTCTGCCGTTGCCCTTGGCAAAACAGCGTGTTGCCCAGGTTATAATCGCAACGAGCTTCCAATTGGAGGTCTTTCGTTTTCAGAGCGGCGGTTTCAAACATTTCCTTGGCCTTATCGTAATCCTCCTGTCGGTAAAATACGTTCCCCTTATTATAATAGATTTCCGGCGATTCCGGCCTTTCCACGGAAGCTTTGTCATATGCTTCCAACGCCTTATCGTACTGGCCGTTTGACAGAGCGGAATTTCCCTGTTCGATCAATTCGCGGACGGACGCCGCTTGCACCGGCGCTATGATGACGCTGAGTACCCATAAGAGGATTATAAATCTAATTCCAATTCGTCGTCGTCTCAAGTATTGAGTCTCCGCTTCCTTTCCGTAACTATCATTTCCACACACAACAATCCAAACGCCAAAGCAAGGAATATCTGGAATTTTTCTTCATACTGTTCGATGGTCTTCGCCTGCAATTCCTTCGTTTCCGCCTGGGCGATTACCTTCTCATACACATTCCCTAAATCAATCGCACCCGTTGCTACATTATAGTATTGGCCTCCGGGTGTGGCGTTGACCATCAGACGCAAGGTGTCGGCGTCCAGCCTGGTCCAGACCTCCTGCTGTTCTTGGTTCTTCAGGAAGGCTCGCCGACCGGTTTCGTCGGTGATCGGAATTCGTTGTCCCTGCTGTTCGTCTCCCAGCCCGATGGCGATAATCCGGATACCCCGCTGGCCGGCCTCGGCAGCGGCTTCCTTGGGAAAACTACCATGATCCTCCCCGTCGGTTATCAGGATAATATCCTTATATTTTTTTTCCAGATCGTCAAAAACATCGTCCAGAGTTTTCCTCACGGCATCGCCGATCATAGTGCCTCCCCGATCGATACTGTTGACGGAAATATCTTCCAGCATCATACGAAAGAATCCGTAATCTAATGTGAGTGGGCATTTAACCGCAGCGGTTCCGGCAAACGCGACCAGGGCCACTCGATCCCCTTCGAGCCGTTCGATGCAATCCCGAATCGCCAGCTTGGCGTGTTCCAGCCGATTGGGTTTGAGGTCGTCGGCGAGCATACTTTTCGAGGCGTCCAGAACAAAGACCACATCCCGACCTTTGCGTTCGATGGTTTTCGGCTTAATATTCCAGCCGGGCCGCGTCAAAGCCAAAACCATAAAACCGACGGCGGCGAGAATCGCGACCGCCTTCCAACGACGACGAGTGGAACTCGTATTCAAATTAATCTGTTTTAACAAATCGGTTGCGACAAATAACGCCAGCGTTTTTCGCCGGCAATACATGGCGTACAGATACAATGCGGCGAATAGCGGCAATAACCACAGCAAATAAAGCATTTTTATATTGATTAAATGAAACGCGATCATGGGATCCTCCGAAAAATCGTACAGGATAGCAGGCTTTCCAGAGCGAGAACTCCCAGGGCCGCCAGGGCGAACGGTACAAACAACTCACGATAATCCAGATACCGGACTGATTCGATTTCGCTTTTTTCCATCTCATCAATTTCTTCATATATCTGACGCAGCGATTCGGCATCGTTGGCGAGCCGGCTTTGTCCGCCCGTCTCTTGCGCTATCTCCTCTAACGTACGCATATCCACGCCAGAGCCCATGGCTACCTTACGTTCGCCAAATGGTGTCTGAATAGTGAAAATTCCTTCTGGCCCGCCTACGCCGATGGCATAGATTTTAATCCCCCACTCTTTGGCCAATTTAGCTGCTTCGAGAGGCAGGCGCTTGCCGGCGTTATTTTGACCGTCGGTAAGCAGAATAATGATCTTGCTTTTTATTTGGTACTGCTTCTTATCCTTTTCCGTCTGTTGCGCCAAGGTTTCCTCGGTGGTTTTCAGCCGCGCCGCCGCCAACGCCAATGCATCGCCGATCGCCGTTCCGTCTTCGCTGCGCCGCTCCGCCAATGTAACGCTTTCCAAAAAGAGATGCAGGGCGCCGTGTGCCAGGGTCAGCGGACATACCGTATCGGCATAGCGAGCGAACGTGACCATTCCGATCAGATCGTTGGGCCGGCCTTCCAGGGCATCGTCATTGCCCTGTACAAATTCTTCAAAAACCTTCTTGACTACCTCCAGCCGTTTCTGCTTATCGCCGGCGTATTCCATTTCCGCCCCCATACTCCCGGAGCGATCCACCACCATCTCGATCGCTACTCCTTTACTGACGATACGAATTTGTTCTTTGCCTTTCTGTGGTCGGGCCAGCGCCGCTACTAACAAAATCAGCGTAATAATGCGCAGAATCGTCGGAGTCATTAAGATTCGCTGTCGCCACGACCGTCCGGCATGCGCCGCGTGCCCCGTCGAGGAAAACCGCAGACTCCCTCGACGTCTCAACCGCCACTGCACGTACAGAAGCAGAGGAAGCGCCAACAATAATAACCATGCCCAGTGCGTCGCAAAGCTCATCTCAGGTTCCTGTTTCTATGCATCCTTCTCGTTTAGGCCGCCCGGGTTTCCGGCACCAGCGCTTCGGCGGATTCGGTTTCCACGATAAACCGCTTACAGGCGTCAAACGTCTTTTGAATATCTTCCGTTGCGGGTTGATGTTCCGCAAATTTCACCAGATCACAATGCTGCATATAGTCTTTCAGCAATTGCTTGTGCTCGGCTTGCAGTATATTGCTGATTTGTAATTCATCCAGAAATTCTTCGCTGGTGCGCTCCGGGGCATGCAGACCGAAACGGTTTTCAATGTAATGCCGCAGAATATCCGTCAGTTTATAGTAGAACCCTTTTACCTGCTCCTGATCGAGAAGCTTCTCGGCGAGCAGTTTTTCCAATTCACGATAGGCCAGTTCGTGCGCCGGAATTTTCGGAATGACGAATGCATCTACCCGACGCCGCTTCCACCATAACATAAAAAGAACCGCGAATAAAAGTAACGCAATCCCGCCGCCGGCAATGGCGTAGATCCGGACTCGCGACGGCGGTGGCAGCGATACCGGGGCGGCTATGTCACGAATCTCCAGCTCCGCCGTCGTCTCCGGTAACAGCGACTTAACCTGAATCGCCAGTGCCTCCGTTTCCAGTTCGTACTTTGGCCCGTCTGCTTCGTCCTTCTTCCAGAATTGGATCTTCATGGCGGGAATCGTATATTCGCCGGAAAGAAACGGTTCCAGAACGTAGGTCCTTTGCAAAAGTAATTTTCCATCCTCAATCAGGCGCGGCGGGGGAATGCGGTAATCCTTGATTAAAAACTGCTCCAGCTTCTCGCCGAACTTAGGCATCTCAACCTCAAAATCCTCCGTAATGTTTACCTGCAAGACCAAATTCACCTGATCGGCTATGGTTATCTCTTTTCGATCGACCTTAACATCCAACGTGGCCAAACCGCGTTTATATTGTTTGGCGATCTCGTAGTTGCTCGTATCGACTTCTTCGCTCTTTTCTTTCTTACAGGAAAAAGGCGACAACAAAAACACTACTAACGAGAACCATAAAAATAATCGGGTCCCACGCCCAGGTTTGCATGGGCATGCTCCTGAAATTCCGCTGGATGGCATGCCTACGCGAAGCTTAGGCATGTTTTTCCCTTTAACAAATAGAATCTCATGTTGTTTATGGCTTTTTCGGTTCATTCGTCGTCTCGTCCGCGGACATAAATTGGGATCGGTGAATGACTACCTGATATTTTTCCTTGAGCTCGTTGATAAGAGCCTCCTGGACCTCTTGCTCTTTTTGTTGTCGCAGAGCTCGGAATACCTCCATCTGCACTTCGTCAAACTGTTTTTGACGCTCCGGCTGACGGGCGCGCACTTTAATGATGTGATACCCCTTATCGGTTTTCACGGGTTCCGGAACCAGGGTATTCGGATCCGTGGAAAAAATAAATCCGGCGGCCGCCTCCGAACGTCCTATACCGGAAATGTAGCCGCCCTTTTGGATCCAGCCGGATATTTCTCCTCCTTGCTCTTTCGTGGCAGCGTCCCGTGAGAATTCCTGAACTGCCTGCGCGAAATCACCTCCCGCTTGAAGTCTTTTCAATACGGTATCTGCGGTTTCTTGCTCCGCTGCCAAAATATGGCTGATTTGAGCCTGTTCCGGCTGCACATAATCTTTCCGGTGGGCTTGATAATAGGTCTGCAGATCCGCCGGTGTGATATGGATCTTGTCAGCCAATTCGGACTGGACCAAAGCCTGAGCCAGTACCTTTTTCTCCACATCGTTCAACAGGTCCCGCGTTTCCGGTTTTTCGGCCAGTTTCTCCTGCCGGGCCAGACGATACAGCACCTCTTCCACGATAAACTGATTCAGCATGCGTAACCGTTCCTCCGGAGCCGTAAATCGTTTTAGCAACCGTTCTTTTTGCTGAGGTATCTGCTCCGGCGGAAACATTCCCGTCATTTGCATTTGAGTCAGTTGCTGGTCAACTTGCTTCTCGATCATCTGATCCAGTTGTGCCCCCGTTATCTTTTCCGCGCCGATTTCCGCCACCACTTCCTGTCCGGCGGTTCCGGACGACTGATCCTGATCCACCCGATCCTTCAGTTCGTATCGCAGCGCCGCAAATTTCCCCGCCGCTTCCAGACATTCCTGAGTGCGACGGCCGATCTCATCGGAAAGATCATCCAGCTTGGTAAAACTCTCCGAACGATAATAACTTTCCAGTGCCTCTTCGTATTTCCCGTCCTGTTGATACAGCTTGCCGATGCGATACCAGATTTTTGCCTGCCCGTCCGGATCACTTCCGGTTTCGGCCAAATAGCCTTGCCACGTTCGTATCGCTGCTGCACGTAATCCCTGCTTCTCCAGCTTCAACGCTAATTCTTTCTGGGAATCCGGCGTCAATCCCGAAGGAATGTTTGTTTCCGCTCGGTCCCGCTTCACAGTAAGTACGACATTGGCGATCCCTACTCCCAGTAGCAATAGCAACAATATCCACAGTCCGCGGTTAAAATTACCCGCCGCTTTATTTTTACGCTGCGGCACGGACAAATTCAATTCTTCCGACATAAGCGCATTCCCGTTCTAATTGTTTACTTGTCATTTTACATTTTGATTGGTAATATTTGATTTTACCTTCTCCGTTCCCGCGCCAGGAAAAATCCTACCAGATCACGCACATAATCTTTGCCTGTCGAAATCGAGATCTGATCGACACCCATGGAAGTAAAAAGCTCTTTGAGCCGCTGCGTCCGCTCGAATCCCAATTTCTCGTAACGCGTACGGATCCCGGCACTGGAGGTATCGACCAGAATGATTTCTCCGGTCTCCGCGTCTTCCAGTTCCAGCAATCCCACGTTGGGCAGTCGAATCTCCCGGGGATCCGTGATCGTTACGGCAACCAGATCATGCTTGCGACCCAGCACCCGCATCGGTTTCTCAAATCCCTCGCCCTGAAAATCCGAAATTAAAAATATAACGCTCCGCTTGCTGGTCACCCGCCCCAGATAATCTAATCCCCCGGCGATATCCGTCTGAACCTGCTGTGGCTTAAAATACAACAATTCCCGGATCACGCGCAATACATGCGATACTCCCTTTTTCGGTGGGATAAACATCTCCACGGTATCCGTAAATACGATTAGTCCCACCTTATCGTTATTTTTTATCGCCGCAAACGCCAGCAGCGCGCAAAGTTCCGCCGCCACTTCATTTTTGGTTTGTTTGATGCTGCCGAACGCCCCGGACGCTGACAAATCCACCAGGAATATCACCGTCAATTCCCGCTCTTCCACAAACCGTTTTACGTACGGATGCCCGACCCGCGCCGTGACGTTCCAGTCAATCGTACGGATATCGTCCCCCGGCTGATATGCCCGCACTTCATCGAACTCCATCCCCCGGCCTTTGAATACGCTTTCATACTGGCCGGCCAACACGTCGTTGACGGTTTTACGGGTACGAATCTGTAGGTAGCGAATTTTCTTAGCGAGTTCTTTGGGGATCATGGTACTTCAACGGTGTTAAAAATCTGCTGCACAATATCTTCCGAAGTTTTTTCCTCGGCTTCTGCTTCGTAACTGATTATTACTCGATGACGCAACACATCCATGCCAATCGTTTTTACATCCTGCGGCGTAACATAACCCCGGCCTTCCAGGAGGGCATTGGCTTTAGCGGCCATGGTTAAAAAAATCGTCGCACGAGGAGAGGCGCCGTAAAGAATTAAATCTTCGATATCGAGCCGGTATGATGTCGGAGTACGCGTAGCCTGAGTGATATTTACGATATAATCTTCGATTTTTTCATCCATGTAAATCTCGTCAGCCAGTCCCCGCAGGCGAACTATATCAGACGGCTGCAAAATAGGCTCTACTTCCAAATGCGGATTTGAAGTAGCCATCGACCGGAGAATCTGCTTTTCCTGATCCTTGCTCGGGTACGTAATCTTCAGCTTGAGCATAAATCGGTCCACCTGTGCTTCCGGCAGCGGATAGGTTCCTTCCTGTTCGATGGGATTCTGCGTCGCCAGCACCATAAAAGGTTCATCCAGCTTATGCGTTTCCTCTCCGATGGTTACCTGACGCTCCTGCATCGCTTCCAACAGGGCACTTTGTACCTTGGCCGGCGCCCGATTGATTTCATCCGCCAGAATAATATTGGCGAAGAGGGGACCCTTCTTGGTAGTAAAATCACCTGTCTTCGGATTATAGATTAAGGTACCGATCAGGTCGGCCGGCAGCAGATCGGGCGTAAACTGAATCCGTTGAAACGAGGCCTGTATCGTTTGGGACAGCGTCGTCACCGATAAGGTCTTCGCCAGCCCCGGAACTCCCTCGATCAGAACATGATTATTGCATAACAATCCGACCAGCAACCTTTCAATCAGGGTTTCCTGCCCAACGATCACCTTCCCGATCTCGCGGCGAATCCGATCCAGAACCTCGCTCTCCTTGGCCACCTTCTCGCCAATCTGCTTGACATCCACCGCCATAAATATAGCTCCTTTCTTTATGTATAGGCCCCCCCTTCATTTGTGAGATTATTATCTAAATTCCCTCCCTGTGCAGTATCTATATAGACAATTGACCAACAAAAATAAGACACACTTTTTTACGTTCATCTATGTGAATATAATCTCCTGCAAATAAGACACTTACAGCCTTTTGTATTCGGCATAAGCAATATCTGACGTATTTTACTTCGCGTATATACATAAACACCCTTATCATAACTAGTTAAGGTATATCTTGGGAAGAATTATATTCAGATTGGAATTCATGTATAGTGTAATGCTTCAGTCGGAATTGGACATTTCCTGAATTTGAATTAGTGTGTATTTCAAAAAAAGGAAGTGGCTATGAAGAACAAGCGAAAACGATTTACCGCCCAGGAAAAAGTTAAGATTCTCCGGTTGCATCTGATCGAAAAACAGACAGTGTCGGACATTTGCGACCGGCACGGATTGAA
>Ga0180437_10008012_pt1 | contig 13571 bp, 9 predicted proteins | sample SS_ome_4_FD_132410 | JGI IMG/M metagenome (GOLD analysis project Ga0180437, IMG submission 132410) | Hypersaline lake sediment archaeal communities from the Salton Sea, California, USA - SS_3_D_1 metaG | ecosystem: Environmental > Aquatic > Non-marine Saline and Alkaline > Hypersaline > Sediment...
CCTCGCATAATGGCGGGCCAAGAATCGGTATGCTCGTTGGGAAAATGTCACATCCGGGAATCGGTGGAAATATCGAAGCAGGGCATCACCACCGGTCCGGTTCAAAACGGTCCGTATATGATGCCGCGTGGCGAGAAAAATATCGGCTTCCTCCTGGGCAGAATCTGTATCGCCCTTGATCTTCGTGTTGGTTTCTTCCCGGTCCAGAATATACCTGCCCGATGTAACCATGCCTTCTAGATCGCCCCGACATATGTGTTTCTCGAAAAGCGTAAAGGCGATATGGAGGTTTTCAGGATCCGCTTCAAGAGCGTGCCGGAGTGCTTCCGGTGTCTCATCGTCCCGGAATGCCTTATCCAGGAATTCCAGGTATTGATCCCCGTATTCCGGCAAGTCGATGATCCGGTCAACCTCCGTACCGTCCGGTTTCAGAAGAAGCAGGGTCGGGACATGTTCGATCCCATAGTCTTTGCTGAGAGGACCAAAACCGGCGTCCGTTCGGTTCCACCGCAAAGGAACGTAATGATGATGTACATAATCGCTGAACTCAGCGTCCTCGAACTGGTCTTCGAGATTGGAGCCCTCGCCTCAGTCGCTGCCACAGGCAAACAGGATGAGAATCCGTTTGTCTTCCTGAACGGCTACGAGTTTGGCTTGGTCAAGACTGCCGAGGAACCAGGGCGTGCTCCGGGAGAACAGGATGGCCGATACGATGGTCAGATAGATGAACGTAAAGGATTTTCTTATAGCAACCTCCAAAAATCCAAATGTCGATCATTGTTTCAATATAAAAAATTCCACCCTATTTTGCGATAAATTTTTTTAACGGACGTTTAGGATGAAGGTTGGGATCGTTCATGGGATGATCAATAGCATCATAGCAACGGGGATACTGATTGTATCTCTGCTTCGAAGTCTTATTCTATCGGGCGCTCATTTTATCTTTGACCAGACGTTTTAAGGCGGCGCCGAACATCTTCGGTGACACCTTCTCGAATGCGATGTGCTCGCAGCCGTTGAACCAGGCAAAATCCACGAATCGTTTTGCCAGCAGGGGAAGAAGCAAATCGAAGGATTTAAAGGAGGGCTCAAAAATCAGACTCTTCACGACCAGCGTCTTGGTCTTGCGATCGGCTTTTGGATCGAGCCTGCCCACGAACCTATCACGCCAAAGAATAGGCATCACGAAATAACCGTACTTTCTTTTTTCGACAGGAACATAACATTCCAAGGCGTAATCGAATCCAAAAAGCCGCTTCGTCCTCTGCCGCTGAATGATCAAATTATCGAAGGGTGAAAGGAAGAAGACGCCGTCGGTGGTTTCTTTTTGATGTACGATGTTCTGGATGGCACCGGACAAGGCGTAGTAAACCGCGCTCTCATTTGCTTCCAGGGTGACGGGTATCACTTCTCTGGCATCCAATAAATCGTGGAGTGCGTTTTCGATGAGATTTTTGCCCGCTATCTGAAGGTCCGAATCCCTGGCCGTCCCGGGCTGCATGTATTTTTGAACGTCTGCTTGTCCGGCAATTCCCAGGGCTGAAAGGGCTCTGCGCACGAAAAATTGCCCCACCTCATCATCGTTCGGCATCGTCGTATCGATGTGATCGGGGAGCACGCGCTCTGTTAAATCATAGATCTTCTGGAAGTTCTGGCGCTCTGTAATCATCAAATCCCCTCTCCAGAAGAGCAATTCCAGGGCAACCTTGGCCGGCTTCCAATCCCACCAGGTTCCACCTTTCTTCTCTGAGGACGCAAAGTCTTTTGAGCTCAGCGGACCCTCTTTTCGGATACGCTCCAGAACGGACTCTATCAGGTGTCCGGATTTCTGCCATTGATGTCGAGCCCACGGACTCGTGGGATTCTTGAAATTCCGCATCCGGGGCAGGGAGTACCGGAAATCGGACATGGGCAGGTACGACATTGCATGCGTCCAGTACTCGAAGACAAGACGGTCTTCGGCCTGGAGATCATGAAGCATTCTTTCGTCGTAATCACCTCGCCTGATCCAGAGTGTGTGATGGTGTGACCGCTTGATGACGGATATCGTGTCGATCTGAACATAGCCCAATCCATCGATGGTCTGAGCGATTCCCTCTTTTCCGGACAGCAACGCTGCCCTTCCGTCCAGGAGTTGGGCTTTCAGGACGATCTGCCGGGCTTGCTTTAATGATAGATTGATTTTCTTCATGCGATCGTCGGCTCCTCTCAGTCTTTGTATGAGGAATACCATAGGCTCGCATGCAACAAAATAAAAATAGTCGTGGATATAGTTAAAATTGTTTGGACATCTACGCCATCAGTGATCAAGCGTTGAGGGATGCCCTTTTGAGCCATGTTAGTATAAAAATGGAAGTATGTCCACATATTCATAGTAATCGGCATCTTCAATGAAATTTTTTAAAATTTTCACGTGGGCCTCTCCGACGATGATCAGAATCCTTTCCTCCTCATTCTCAAAATCAGTGATCCGGGTGAGGTTATGAAACATTTTCATGTTCCTCTCATACCAGTCTAAGTTATAATCGACTCCTGCATAGCGATCACCCCTGCCGTATCTCATGAATTCTAAATGAGCTTGATGATGAAAATTGATCGCCTCTTCGGAGTTCGTATACTTGAGATGATCCTGAATCGTATGGGTTTTTAAATGGCTATTCACGGTTTCAAAAAATGCGCCCGCTTTCGTCATCCACCGGTCGAATTCGTCTGAAAAATGATCGTCTGTATTGATGAATCCTTGCAATGACTCCGAATCTAAGAACTTTCTATAATCGAAGGGATAAATCAAGGGATGGTTCAACCGTGCGGCCAATCGAAAACCGACTTGCTCGATTTCATTCCTGGATAAACTGTCTTCGTTTTGATGTGCTAAGAACTCTCTGTACCGGTTCACATAAAAGTTGTTTCCATAATCACTTTCTATAAGGATTTTGGAGGGACTGAATGTCATCAAGCTGCTAACTACTTGTTTTATTTCTTGTTGTCTTTTGGGTGACTTTACATCATCGACATCCAATTCGAAAAGCCCTCCTCCCTCCTTGCCAATCATGTGATACGTTCCCAGTATGGCTACTTTTACGGGCTTGTTTGAATTTCGTCTTGGCTGAGCGTATGACTTATGAAGAAGCATGAACATCATCCATACGACGAGTATAATAGGAGATAAATGTGACATACGCATGCGATGCGTCGTCTCATTTAAAGCTGATTTTCCTACCATCCTCTTTGCTCCTTTCAATAATAACCGTGTATATGATGAATTATTTTATAGTCTCGGATGTATAATAGACCGTAACAATAAAACAAGATATCGATGAAAAGCTTGAACAACTCCGTTCTCCTACTCATTCATCAACGCATTCCAGTGAGTTAACTATCAACGTTCTTAACACGCCAAATCATGCATTTTTTCAAGGAGAAGGATGTCCATGGAACCGGGAACAAAAACGGGCAAACAAGACGATAGAATCAATAGTCGAGTTTTTCCCTGATCTCGTAGTGTGCTGAACGTTCGTCGAATCGTGCCAAGACGTCCCGTGCCTTCTGGGGAACATACGCACGCTCGTAATCCTCACCGGCAAACTGCTTCACGGCCTCCCAGGATTCGAACCACATGATCGTAACGAATTCGACTTCTTCACCCGCAGGACGTCGTAACAACTGAATGCCCCGATAGCCTCCAACCTCCTTGGACGCGATGCCGGAAAATATCTCTGTCTTGAGCAGGGTCTCGTAAGCATTTGCATTTTGGGGTGTTGTCCACCCATGCCATATTCTTGCAATCATCGCCGTATCCTCCCATATTTCATCTTGAATGAATACTCCTGGCGCGACACGAACGATTAAAATATTTCCGAACGCGCTCTTCCCCTTCGCTTATTTATTTTAAAAAGACGATTCTTACAAGATAAACCAGACGTGATCGACGACTCTCAAATCGAATCAGGTCAGCATTCCCGTTGGATTGACAGATGAATGTTCACGTATTTTCAAATGTACAAATTTTCGCCGCGATAACAAAGAAATATCGCAATAAATAGGGATTGGATTTTCCTGATAACATTGAATGAAACTGATAAACTATCCGTTGAAGATACACATAAAATTTCCTACATTGTTCTTTCTTATTTTTATAAGATAAGAAAGTCATCTTGAATGTACCGATCAAAATGAAGAGGAGTCACATGAAAAAAGGGATGATAATACTCATACTCACCTGTATTGTTTGTTGTGCAATAGCATCTTTAGCCGATGAAGGAAGCCTGACCGGGTCTTATGCAACACACCTTTATGGATTCATCAAAATGGAATCGTTCTACGATAACTCGGACGTCGCTCAGGGTGATTGGCTGCTTTTTGTACGACCCGGCAACAGCTCGTATGCAGATCAAAACGTGTTCTCCATGAGTGTCCGCCATACACGGCTGGGACTCAATTTCTCCGGCCCAAAATTTGGTACGGATGGCACCATCATCGGGAAAATAGAAACGGACTTCGCGGGCGGATTTCCCAATTCATCCACAGCTGCACGTCAGCCCGTACTGCGTATTCGTCATGCGTGGATCGAACTCAATAAACCCGGCTGGGAGGCCCGCTTTGGACAGGACTGGGCTCTCATCGCCGGCCCGTTTCCCAACACAACGAGCTTCGTCGTGGGTGCCGGCAAGGGCAATCTTTGGATGCGCTACCCTCAAATCCGGTTTACCATCAAGACGAAACCATTACGATTTGCCTTCAGTCTAAACCGGCCCATGGCCGGCAATATCAAATACGACGACTTTGCCGAAGGCGACTTCGATCCTGTGGGTGATGGCGAGCGATCCGGGCTGCCCTGGATCATGGCCCGCTCCTGGCTGACCGCCGGGAATCTCACCCTATCTGTTTCAGGACATTACGGTCGGGAAAAGATAGCGGATTTGACCGGTATCCAGCACGACATGAAAACATATTCCATGAACGCAGACCTCCAACTGACGACAGGTCCCGTCTCCATGATCGTGAAGGGCTTCATGGGTGAAAACCTCAACAGTTTCTTTGGGGGCGTGTTTCAGGGGTTCACCCGCGACTCCGTATCTGTGACGAACATCGCCTCCAAGGGGGGCTGGGCCCAGGCACAGATTCAGATCAAGCCGGCCTGGTCTGTCACCCTGGGCGGCGGCATGGACGATCCCGATGACGACGACCTTTTTGCTGGCTATCGGTCCCGGAATGACTGGTTGTTCGCTAATATCGCCTGGCAGCAGAGCAAAGCGGTGAGCTTCACGTTTGAAGGAGAGTACTTGAAAACCGCGTATATACAGGGAGAAGCCGGCAAGAATATACGGCTCATGCTGGTGACGTATTACCGTTTTTGACATCGAAGAGGATTGCGGATAGACATCCAGGATGTTGAAAGCTCCTCGTTGATGGATGATGGCATCGGTCTACTTTTTATCTCCCGTTATATTCCAATGCTATGAAACGCACTCTTTCGAGCCCTAATTAAAAATCTCCGCAAAGGCGGTAGCCTCTGCGGAGACACAAATAATATCTAAAACAGAAAATCGACTTTCTAACCTGATGATCGAAAAACACGCCGTCTATCGTCTTGGCGGCATGGGCTCCACCTCCTTGTTTTCGATCAAGACACGGATCCATTCTTCGGGATATTCCAGCCGGTTCCTCTTGCGTTCCTTCACGTCGTACTGACTGAAATGATTGTACTTGACGAGAAGATCGTCCCCCAACTTCCACCAGGCGTTGACCACGGCATTGGCGTTGTCACAGGAGTACTGGGTTAAATATTCCCTGGCCTTCTCGGGCGATTCTTTGTAAAGTGCCAGTGCCTTGGCATCGATGTCCGGGGTGCGTTCCACGGCGGATAGCTCCCAATGCTTCTGGGCCTCACGAACGTCCTGAATGGCGTAGGAGTACACGACCTGCGTGTGGAAATCCGTGTAGTCGAAGGCCCACCGGGCCACACGCCGGTCGAATTCCCAATGATCGCCGAACTGGTAGGATTGAGGCATTTCTGTGATACCTCCGTAGAACGGCACGAAACACGTGGTGTTCAACGAGCCCAGACTCAGCCATATCAATCCACCGATGGGATCGGGCAGCCAATCCCGAACCTGAATGACCGTGGTGTACTCCGACCGGTTCATGCCGATGCTGCGCGGAAGGCCATAAGATTTTTCATCAATAGTCGCACGGAATGTGTAATTGGGGTTCGCAAAAGGCCCGCCCCGGATACCCTTGCCGACTTCGAAGGGTGTACCCTCATAATTATCCCGCAGGATATTGAACACATCCGTCACAGAAAGCTTCTCGTCCGGCTTGACGGAGAACGGAAAATCCATGTTGGGCGTGTCCGGACTAAATCCCTTGGACGGTGCTACCAGATCCAGAAAACGCCACAGCCGGGCTTGTGATCCTTTCGAGGCGGTTGCACTGGTCTCTCTGGGCGAATAGGCCTTCTTCCAGTTGAACGGTTCACCGCTATCGGGATCGTACAACCCCATTTCCACGGCCTGTGAGACCACGTTCTCCGAGGCCATGAAATAATCTTTGTTCTTCAGGTCGATCTCACCGATACGGGATTCGTTGGGACAGACACTCACATGATCGTCGGGCACTCTCTGGGCACACCAGATGGCACCCGGCTTCCCACTCTCCGGCGTCCATAGCGGTCCCACGGGCATGATCTCGAAAATCCAGGCTTCATCGGGATCGGACACGGCCAGCATCTCCCCGCTATCCGTATGACCGAAACCGTACTGGGTGGCTAAATCTCCCATGATGCGGATGGCGTCCCGGGCCGTCTTGGCACGTTCCATGGCGATGAGACTCAGTTGGGTGATGTCGAACTTGGCCGTGGGCGTGGGGTTACGGAGTTCACGCCGGCATCCAATAGTCGATTCTCCGAAACCCACCTGATTGTCGTTGAGGTACCCGAACATCCCGTGAAGATATCCATAGGTGTGTTCCACCTCGTCGATCTCCAGCCCATTGAACTTGTGCTCGTAGTCCCCCCAGTGGTAGCCCTGGCTGGGCGGCGTCGTTTCGAACTGGTTTAACCAGTAGATTTTACGCTTGGAACCGGGCTCGTGATCGGCCGGAGGCACGTATCGCCAGCTCCAATCACACATGCCACAATCGTCGGTATGGGTGGTGATAACAGACCCGTCTGTGGATGCTTTTTTCCCCACCAGGACGGACGTGCATGCTTCCAGCGCCAACTCTTCGAATGATTCCGTATTGGACGTTGGGCAGCCGCATCCCTGGGCGAAAACAGCCGTATGCGACATGAGACCAATTGCTGTCACACAGATCACAACAAGAATGAGTATCTTTTGTTTCATGAGTTCCTCCTCTACACGAATATGTTGTTCAATAACAGATGAGACAATGCGGACGCTAACAGGTAGCATCTGTGAGCTAAGACAGAATGAATTCACTTAATAATACAAAATTGGGAAGTAACAATCAAGGGTATTATTGATTTTAAAACTGCTTATTGCTCAATAACCAGGGGCGTAAATCCATTGGAATTTTTGTTTAATTGCTGGCAGAGAAGTTCACGGATGATTCGCCCCGTTTAGAATACCAGTAGGGATTAATATACTTTTTACTAGCTTACGATAAGATTCAGATTTTTAATCTCCCCTTATAAATAATTCAGGATCAAGCCATCGTTTAATAGCGTGATATGCTTTAATTCGTTTGTGGTTGACCGACTAGGTTTGATAGAGTTGTATGAGATTGCCGCACGTATCATCAAACATGGCATACTATCTATATTGTAGTTATTTTCATGTTGGATGATGACCGTTATACTCCATGCACAAAAATGAAGGATCTAGAGCGGCCCCATTCAACAGCAGCCGCATGTTGAACGATTTGTTAATTATTAGCAAATTATATATGCAATTATTTTTGTAAGATCAATTTTTTTGTATGAACGAAGCCACCTGTTTCTATTCGGTAGAAATATACACCACTTGGAAGACCTGTAGAAGCCCAGTTCAATGAATGCTCACCCGCATCTTGATGATTGTGTATGATAGTATCTATCTCGTGACCAAGAATATCATAAATGTTTAATCGGACAAAAGCAGCTTCATTTAAAATATAACGAAATGTGGTTGATGAATTAAACGGATTGGGATAGTTCTGAAACAAAACAGACGTGTTCGGGATACGGCCTTCGCTCCCAACCCCAAAGACACCCACAGGGCCTTGATACTCATAAGCACCCATATCGTATCCATTTCCTATTGGTCTTGGATTTCCATCGAAATCATCTGATGGCGCACCAACACTCGTACCGTTATCTATGGCATTGCTTGTCTCTCGTAAGTGCAGATTAAAATTACTTGGATCCGTAAAGATGTCGACATCCGATTGAGAAATAAGTGAATGCGCATCCTGACCACTGTATGTTGTCCAAACGCCAGATTCCAATTGATCTAATGAAAACTCGTCCTCATAGCCTACCACAAAGGCACGATCCAAATCATCATTATGGAACAGATTATAGTCACCTTTATATCTACTTACATCCCTCTGTTCGAATCCCAAACAGATATTATCACCACCTGCAAGGATACAGTTGTACATTAGCAGGGAATCGCTGCTGTTCTCCACCCAAACATTAAAAACTTCAGAATCAAAAAACGTACAATTATAAAGGTCCGCCGTCCCCGCATTCACGTCCCAATAGACTGCCACATTCGCGTTATAGTTGTTATAGCCCAGACAGTTCACCAGTTTTCCATGGCCTGTAAGCTTGTACCCATCGTTCCAGCAATCATGGCTCGAACAACGATTGAGCACAATGTTAATATGACGACGACCCTCGTTCTCACCTATATCAAAACCATCATACACGTCATAGGTTTCGCAGCGGTTGAAGGTAAAATCGTGCTGGGTTCCATGGCCTATGGCAAAACCGTCTACATTTTGATCGTGATCTCGTCCCGTGTGAGCAATGCAATCGTTAAAGGTTCCGTTGTAACAATCTGTGCCGTAGGGAGACGCATCAAAACCATACAAGTCAAAGTGGTGCATTTCGACGCGATTGAGTACAAAATCATGCACACCTTCAATCATTCCAATGCCGTTTCCCACATTGTATACTTCACAATGAGAGATTTCAATATACCCCGCACGCTCTATCCATATTCCGTTCTCATTCCAGTTAAGAATTTCCAGACCGAAGAGCTTGATATACGACTTGTCCACGATGATGCCGTTCTGTGATTCCGTGACACCCGTCCCTTCGATAATGGCCACTTCATCTGGATAGGATGAAAATACAATATGCCCATCCGTGGCATTGCCCTCATTGCTAATATGCACATGCTCATTGTATATACCGCCTCTAATATAGACGGTATCCCCCGCAACCACGGTTTCAGCTGCATGTTGGATTGTTAACCAGGGTAGTTCCAAGGTTCCAGGATTCGAATCACTTGCAGACGTATGATTCCCATCGACATAATAAGTTGTTGCTATGCTTATTGGGGTAGCCACGAAAAAAAGCATAAGAACCGGCAACACCACTTTACACAAAATAGCTAATCTTGTCATCTCTCACCTCCAAATTTTAAATAGTGTTGATAGACAGAGATTGCCTGACTTTTATATTATCAACATGACAATAGGTGTCCAGCGTATCATTTCTAAACGCTTTCTTCTAAAGTGGCGTATCTTTACGAATAACAGGGGTGTTTTCATCATGGGTAGCCGTAACACTTCTCATTTTCGCATTCTGAGTCACAATTCAAGTGCCATGGCCAGATCGTTTCACTAATTCCCAGACTCTCACGCTGCCGCGGCTGCCATCCTTGCCCTGCCTGTATCGTGCGGAACGGAGCAATCCCTTGCCAAACTTAACAAATTCCATGTCCTCCTACAGTAACTGTCCTGGCACAACTGTTATAGTACGTTACCGGCTGTCATTGTTTTTTATATTATCTAATTATTAAATTTTGACAGTATTCTCGTAAATAAATCACGTTCTGAATGAACAGGCCGGCTGGTAAGCCGGCCTATCCAATGTCGAAGATTGTATACGTTTTATCTTATTCCATGGCCGTATATGTGCGCACGAGACGCAATTGACCCATGCCGGCAGCACGGTTACCGTCCCCAGGTTTGCCCTCATTAAAATCCACAAACCAGGCACCCGCAAATGCGTCTGTCACCACATCGATGGTCCAGGTACTCAGGAGCTCTTTCTGGAACTTGGGATCGATGTAATTGTCATTCTTTTTACTGGATTCCATCAGAGACATCAACTCCTCAACAGTCGGGATTCGCCAGTCGGAAAATCCGGCCAGGTTTTCTTCGTTCACTTTTGCCACATAGGCTTCTGCCTCTCTCCAATCGAACCGGGTTTCGTCCTCCGCTTGCTGCCACATCAAACCCGTCGTATGGTCGATGATAACGGGAACGCCCTGTAGCTCTGCCTGCTCATAGCTGTGCTTCAGAGTGCCCTTGATGTTATCTCCGGGACAGTGAAGCCCTTTGTCCTTGACGACCTGCATGACTTCCTCTTTCGAAAGTGTTGCAGTCTCACTTCGTAACGTAATTTTCTCTGGAGTTCCGCTTTGCTGTCCGCCACCACAAGCAAAATGGGTGAATAACGCCAGAATCAGAATCGATCCGACCAATAACACAACCTTGACTTTCATGGTACCCTCCTACTTTTTGGTTCAGAATGTTTTGTGAGATTCTTTTTGGACGAATAATTTATCCCTGTTTTCTAGATTCACCTGCCACGTAAAATCGATACTATATTTAAGACGTTACTTGAAAAATCAGAAAACGTTATTTTCGATGATTGGGATACCACTGTAAGAACAATACGTCGTGTAGCGAGCAGCATTTTAACCGTGGCAAGAAGATCGATCCGGTCATTCGCAGTAAAGTAGAGGACGTTGAAATGTCCTTAGAACACGAAGGTGCCGTATCGTTTGATCCAAAATGAATAATATTTTAATCAATGTCAAGTAAAAAAAAGGCCGATTTTTAAAACCGGCCTCTCATTTATTCAATACCGAATGAAGCTCTGTGCCTTCTGTATATTACCTATACCAACACGAATCATGCCAGCGTTTCGTTTAACGTCTGGCGGGTCGAGGCTCCAGCTGATTCATTTCAATCAAGGCACGGATCCATTCCTCGGGATACTCCAGACGTTGTGCTCTGCGTTCCTCGACATTGTAACGACGAAGCTTATTATATTTAACCAGAAGATCATCACCCAGTTTCCACCAGGCATTGACCACAGCATTGGCATTATCACAGCAGTAACGGGTTAAATACTCCCTGGCCTTGTCGGGCGATTCTTTGTAAAGCGCCAGTGCCTTGGCGTCGATGTCAGGGGTGCGATCCACGGCAGCGGTTTCCCATCGCTCCTGGGCCTCGCGCACATCCTGAATAGCATAGGAGTACACAACCTGTGTGTGGAAATCCGCATAATCGAAAGCCCACCGGGCCACGCGCCGGTCGAATTCCCAATGATCGCCGAACTGATAGGATTGAGGCATTTCCGTGATGCCCCCGTAGAACGGCACGAAACACGTGGTGTTCAACGAGCCCAGGCTCAGCCACAGGACACCGCCGATGGGATCGGGCAGCCAATCCCGGACCTGAATGACCGTGGTGTACTCCGATCCGTTCATGCCGATACTACGCGGCATGCCGTAATATTTTTCATCCAGACTCATTCGGAACGTGTAGTTGGGATTCTCGAAGGGTCCGCCCCGAATACCCAGCGCGACTTCGTAGGGTGTGCCTTCATAGTTGTCGCGCAGGATGTTGATCACATCCGTCACGGAAAGTTTCTCGTCCGGCTTGACGGAGAACGGAAAATCCATGTTGGGCGTGTCGGGACTGAACTCTTGTGATGATGCCACCAGATCCAGAAAGCGCCACTGCCGGGCACGACCGCCCTTGGATTCCGAGGCACTGGCTTCGCTGGGTGAATAGGCCCTCTTCCAGCTGAAGGGCTCTCCGCTGTGGGGATCGTACAACCCCATGTCTACGGCCTGGGAGATCACGTTTTCCGAGGCCATGAAATAGTCTTTGTTCTTCAGGTCAATCTCACCGATGCGGGATTCATTGGGACAGATACTCACATGATCGTCGGGCACTCTCTGGGCGCACCAGATGGCACCCGGCTTCCCGTTCTCCGGCGTCCAGAGCGGCCCCACGGGCATGATCTCGAATATCCAAACCTCGTCGGGATCGGACACGGCCAGCATCTCCCCGCTATCCGTATGACCGTAGCCGTACTGGGTGGCCAAGTCTCCCATGATTTGGATGGCATCACGGGCCGTCCTGGCACGTTCCATGGCGATGAGACTCAGTTGGGTGATGTCAAACTTGGCTGCGGGCGTGGGGTTTCGAAGCTCACGCCGGCATCCGATGGTGGACTCTCCGAAAGCAACCTGATTATCGTTGAGGTATCCGAACATCCCGTGAAGGTAGCCGTACGTGTGTTCTACCTCGTCGATCTCCAGGCCGGTGAACTTGTGCTCATAGTCGCTCCAGTGGTAACCCTTGCTGGGCGGTGATGTCTCGAACTGACTGAACGAGTAAATCTTTCGCTTGGAACCGGGTTCGTGGTCGGCCGCAGGCACATAGCGCCAGCTCCAGTCACATATGCCGCAATCGGCCGTATGCGTCGTAATCACGGAACCATCCGTGGATGCTTTCTTCCCCACGAGAACCACGGTACAGCCTTCCAAGGCCAATTCTTCAAACCATCCAGCATCGGCCGTCGGGCAGCCGCAGTCCTGGGCGATCACGGATGAATCCCATAGGCAACCGACCGCCGTCAAACAGATGACCATGAGTATGAATGTTTTTTGTATCATGCGTTCCTCCTCTCACCGATGGCAATGATTGTATAATATAGTCAATTCATCCTGTTTTCGCGATAAAAATTTTTTTCAAAAAAACGCCTCGCTTATATGAAAAGATACGAACCGTCAAATAAACTCATCATCTTCCAACTTTGGACGACGCATCGTCCTGTCATGTCTATTCCGTTTCTTCCTGCTGTAGCGCTTTGATGGAATCCCTCAATAATCTGCGTGTATAGCCTGGATTATGCACACCAAGACTTCCGTACTTGACCACCATCCAATAATAGAACGAAGCCTGGGCTTCAACGTCGCTCAGTGCGGGATCCCTGGGAAGCCTGGGCAGCATTCGGTGTTCGTCCTCGGAGGGAATGATCTTTTTGGGCAGAAGGTCCTCCAGGATGTCCAGCACGGCTTTGACTTCGGCCTGGCTTTTCTGGACCGTGGCCAAGGTGATGTCCGGATGGCATTCCTTACAGGCTGTTGTGTTGAATACCCGGGGCGAATCCCCCTTGGTCATCACACGGAACGTGTGACCGCTCACGGCATGGGGGTCGACCTCCCTGGCTGGAGGAGCCATGTGGCAGCTGACACAGCTTTTAGGCAGCTTGGAGTGAGCACTCGGATCGACGTCCTTCTCCCCAAAATCGGCACTGCCCTGGCCCTTAAACACTGCCCCTTGAGAGCACCAAGAGAGTTCGTCGGCATGATTGA
>Ga0180437_10008013_pt1 | contig 13569 bp, 13 predicted proteins | sample SS_ome_4_FD_132410 | JGI IMG/M metagenome (GOLD analysis project Ga0180437, IMG submission 132410) | Hypersaline lake sediment archaeal communities from the Salton Sea, California, USA - SS_3_D_1 metaG | ecosystem: Environmental > Aquatic > Non-marine Saline and Alkaline > Hypersaline >...
GCAATTCTACTTGGTATGATGCTCGCATTTGAACCCAAAGAAAAGGGAATAATGACTCGACCACCACGTGGCCCTAAAATGCCCATATTAACCAGGCATCTGGGTCTACGAATTATTCTTGTTGGTACCCTCATGCTCATTGGTGGTTTTAGTCTGTTCAATTACGAACGTTGGCAGGGATCTGGTGAAAGCGTAGCCCGGACCGTGGCTGTCAATGTGTTTGTAATGGTAGAGCTGTTTTATCTCTTCAACTGCCGATCCCTAAAGGGGCATTGGTTGGCCCAGGGGCTTTTGTCCAATCCCTGGCTGTATATCGGTGTAACCAGTATGATAGGCCTACAAATGTTATTTACCTATGTCCCATTTATGAATCATCTATTTAGCTCTGCTGCAATCGGTTTTATGGCATGGGTGCGCATAATAGCAGTCGCCTTGGCCGTACACATTATTGTCACACTGGAGAAAGCATTTTGGTGGAAATTATCAAACACATACAAAAATAGATGAGGTTAAAAGTAGAAAGAATATCAAATGAAAGATATTAATATCAAAGATCGCTCCCATTTATGGCTAACCGAACGAACTCTTGATTTGGAAAAGAAATTTCTCACCGGTCGGCGTGGTCGAACTGAGGACCTGGAAAGCGCTGTTCGCATTTTTCTAGAATTTCTTCGAGGCTTTGAATCGTTGGATATCGAAGAACCGGCAGTCACGGTATTTGGATCAGCCCGCTTTGAAGAAACTCATTCTTACTATCGATTGGCTCGCGAAGTTGGAAAAGAATTGGCTCTAGCCGAATTCACTGTGATTACCGGAGGCGGCCCTGGCATCATGGAAGCTGCCAACCGTGGTGCCAAAGACAGTAACGGCGCAAGTATTGGTTGCAATATAGTTCTTCCTCAGGAACAAAAGCCAAATCCGTATCTGGACCGTGTAATCGAATTCGATCATTTTTTTGTACGCAAAGTCATGCTGGTTAAATACTCCTGTGCTTTTGTAGTTCTGCCCGGTGGATTCGGTACCCTCGACGAGGTGTTTGAAACTGCAGTACTCATGCAAACCGATAAAATTCTAGAATTTCCGATTATTTTGATGGGGCGAACCTACTGGGATCAGATGCAGGATTTTCTAAGAGAAACCTTGGTACAAGAGAAGACCATTAATATGGAGGACATCGAACTGTTCCAATGCACTGACGATCCTAAGCATGTTATCCGCATAATAAAAACCCGGCAGGCATAAATTGAAGTGTGAGTGTGGCTGGAAATTATATCAAGGAGGATGATCTGACAACGTTAGTGCTGAATTACATAACCCTGCTAATATTGCAGGTACGATGTACAAGGTACATCGAAATATATGGATACTAAATTTACGTAGTGACTGTTAGCCATTTTTGTAACCATCATGCATTATCTCAATGAGCAAAATATTCTTATCTTTCTTGTACAGGTTTTTGTCCTTTTGCTCTTGGCGAGGGGATTGGGTGAAATCTTTCGCTGGTTTAACCAACCCTCTATTAGTGCTGAGATTTTGGTTGGCATACTGCTGGGTCCGACACTGTTAGGAAGATTCTTTCCAGAAATACAGTCCTTTTTGTTTCCGAACGAACCAATACAGCAAAACATGCTCGAAACCGTTGCATGGTTCGGTATTCTCTTCTTTTTGCTCAAGACTGGTCTTGAAATGGATTTTTCCAGTGCATGGCGTCAGCGAGGCGACGCTATGGTTATTTCAACTTCTGATGTTATATTGCCAATGATCATCGCGTTTATTCCTTGCCTGTTCCTGCCTGATCGCTATATGGGAGACCCCAGCCAAAGGCTGCTATTTTGTTTATTTATTGCAACTATTATGACAATAAGCGCCTTGCCGGTTACAGCTAGAATCCTTCAGGATTTGAATTTGTATAAGACAGACCTTGGTTTCCTAATTATGTGTGCGCTTTCCTTGAACGACATTATTGGCTGGGTGGTTTTCACACTAGTTTTAGGATTTGTGACTCAGGCAAGCATACAGATACATCATGTTTTATTGATATTGGTATTCACGGTTGCTTTTACTTTACTGTGCTTAACTTTTGGTCGGACTTTTACAAATCATGTCATCGTGAAGATGCACGAAAAGAAGATGCCTGAGCCCGGATCTTCATTAACATTTGTGGCTTTGCTTGGAATGCTCTGCGGTGCTATCACATTAAAGATAGGGATTCACGCTCTGTTTGGGTTTTTTATCGCTGGAATCATGGCAGGTGAATCTCAGGCCCTTTCAGAAAAAACTCGCAATGTCATATCCCAGATGGTTCACGCAATCTTCATACCATTATTTTTTGCTATAATAGGCCTCAAGATAGATTTCTTTAAAAACTTCGATTTGCTCTTAGTCAGCTTTATACTTCTTATAGGAATTGCGGGTAGATTCATAGGTGCCTGGGTAGGAGTCAGTCTTACCAAACAGCCAAGGACAAATCGGTTTCTAATATCAATTGCTCATACACCCGGCGGTGAAATGCAAATTGTCGTTGGTATTTTGGCTTTGGAATACGGGCTCATTACCGAACCAGTCTTTGTGGCAATTGTCTTTGGAGCTGTTGTATCGTCGATTATACTGGGGCCATGGATGAACCATGCTTTAAAGAAGCGAAAAGAAATAAGTATTGAGGAATTCTTCCTGCGAAGAGCGATTATACCAGAGCTAAAAGCATCAAACCGTGATGAAGCTATCCAAGAACTATGTGGGATCATATCCGAACAAGAACATATGCCTCATAAGGAGGAGATTTGCTCTGCAGTTATTAGGCGTGAGAATCAGATGGGTACCGCGATTGATAAAGGTTGTGCGATACCGCACGCAAGAATTGAGCAAATAAGGCATTCAGTGATAGCTTTTGGCAGGTCAGTCATTGGGATTGACTGGAATTCTCCGGACGGAAAGCCCGCTCATTTAATCTTTCTTGTGTTAACCCCCGTCACTGACAAAGAAAGGCAACTTCAAATACTAAGAGCAATTTCTCTTTCTATGAATAAAGAAAAATTGAGAGGATCTATTTTAAATGCTAAAGACCAACAGCAAATTTGGAGCCTACTCCATGATGGAATTGCCACTCATAAGGTTTCAAAAAGTTAAGCCTTCCGGCTGCAGGGCAGAAAATAAAATTGATTTTGTCCTACACAATATTAATATCAACTTTTGTTTTGATAATAACTACTCAAGAAAATTGTTGTTCGGGAAGGTATAATAAAGTGATTAGCTTAACTAATTGCCAACCTAAAATTTTAAAGTTCGGAATCAATATTGCGGTTTTCCTGCTGGTTTGTTTATCAATAATCCCTTTGGGCAGTTGTAATAATCAAAGATTAAAGTTTTCGAAAGGCAGAAAAACCTTACCTGCGGCCAAAGTCTCAGTTGATGAGCTACAAAACCAGCTTGATGAGTTTGAGGAATTGTTTACCAGCAGGACAAAATCTGCGGCAGCAGAAATTGACCGTCTGTCAGGCGATCCTAAAATAATGAAAATGACCCTGTTGTGGCGAAGCCGGGCCATAGCTGCTTTACACAGTGTTCTTGAACAACCGCAGCCTATGGTTGTTCTGGTAGACAGCTGGCTGCTTTGTACCCGGCTAACCAACTACATAGAGGCGGGAGAAGCCGCCAATATCTTCGGAGATTTTCAACCTATCGCTTTGGAAGCCACGAAAGATATCGGGGCCCAGATAGAAAATATTGCCCGTAAAGTGCTATCAGAACAACTTTTTGACCAAACAGCAAAAGACTTGCAGAATTTAGCTCTGGCTAATCCGATCCAAAGTGGTTTCACCAAAACTCTAATGTACTCAACACAGGCGAAAAAGGACCAGCCCGGCTTATTCGAGTCCGTCGTACGTATTCCCTTAGCACCGGTACGTGCTCTTGAAGGAGTTGATCGTACCTCTTCTGCAATCTACGATTTTTCTACCGCAACGCGGCGAATGACCGAAGTTATGCAGGAGTTACCAGAGTCAACTCGTTGGCAGCTTCTATTGTCACTGTACGACCTTGAAGAAACCAATATGGCTAAGTCATTTCTGAACAGTCTGCAAAATATTGCTGAGAGCAGCACTAAACTGTCTGCGGTCGCTGAACAACTGCCGGCTTTACTTGAAGATCCCAATCAAAGCCAGGAGCAAATACGCCAGACTCTTCAGCAGGTCAATGAAACTACAGCTCAATTACGGCAGCTTTTTGATAAGGCCCAGCAAACAGCATCTGTATTCTCAAAGACTGCCCGTGACGTAAATTTAGCTGCTGTCAGTTGGGCAAATGCTGCCCACGCTACTGATGAAGCGATAAGACGCCTCAAGGCACAAACTGCACAGAGTGAAGACCCAACTGTTGCTAAGGCGGATTTGAAAGAGACTGCGATGGCTGTAAGAGAGGCCGCAAATGAGATCAAATTGGTAAGCGAAGAACTTCCTATCCATACAGAACAGATTATCACGCAAATCGATTCTTTGGCTACGCGATTGACAATAAAGATTGCTGTACTCATCGTGTTGGTTTTTTGTCTTTTTGTTGCTTACTATTTAATTAGAAGAAAATGGCCTGCGGTAACAAAATAACTGAATCGTGTTTAGTTCATAGTGCCGCTGAGGTAACTTGTTATGAGTGATGACATATCGATTTCGTAGTTAGTGAAAAGTAGCAAGATAGATGTTAATTGAGTAAACGTTGATAGTGCATAGGTGATTTCCTTAGGATCAAAGCAAAGTTATGAAAGTGCTAGTGTTAAACTGCGGCTCCAGCAGCGTTAAATATAAGGTATTTGATATGCCGGATACCGCGGAGCCTTTAATTCAAGGCATTGCAGAAAGGATAGGAATTGATGGTTCATCAATCCATCACAAAACAAAGGGTGCTAATCAAAAAAAATTAGAAAAACCTTTGCAAGACCATGATATCGCCTTACGAGAAGTTTGTGGGCTAATTGCTAAGTCGGAAATATTGGCTTCAAAAGGAGATAACATCATCGAAGCAATTGGCCACAGAGTTGTACACGGCGGTCCGAACTTCTGTGCTTCAGTATTAATTGACCAGAAAGTAAAAGACGCTATCAAGCAAAGCTGCCGATTTGCTCCTTTACATAATCCTGCCAATATCGCAGGCATAGAGGTATGTGAACAAATATTTTCCGGGATCCCAAACATTGCCGTATTCGACACTGCCGTACATCAAACCATGCCGCCAAGATCTTATCTGTATGGTATTCCAATAGAGCTCTTTCATAAGTACGGCATACGAAGATATGGTTTTCAAGGCATAAGCCACAGCTATGTAGCAAATGAAGCTGCAAGGATTCTGAATAAAAACATCAATACATTAAATATAATCACTTGCCATTTGGGTAATGGATCTTCCGTAACGGCTTTTAAAAAAGGTGAGAGTATTGATACATCTATGGGTTTGACTCCTTTGGAGGGCTTGGTAATGGCAACAAGATGTGGTGACATTGACCCATCAATTACCTTATACCTCATAGAGTCAATCAGAATGAGTGCTGCAGAAGTAAATAATATGCTGAATAAAAACAGCGGCTTAAAAGGCCTCTGCAATAAAAGTGACATGCGGGATATATTAGAGGATGTTAATCGTGGTGTTCAAACAGCGAAAACGGCTTTAGAAGTATATTGTTACCGGATACAGAAATACATTGGAGCCTACGTTGCAGCAATGAACGGCGTCGATGTTATAGTGTTTACCGGAGGAATTGGTGAAAACAGCATGTACGTACGGGAAAAAGTCCTCGAAAATTTTGATTACGTGGGGTTGAAGCTTCACAAGACCAAAAACCAAAAAAAAGATACGATATTTTCCACAGATGATTCTGCTGTAAAAGTAATGAACATACCAACTAACGAAGAATTATATATTGCACTGGAAACTTATAAGGCGGCTGAAAAAGCAAAAAGCCGTTCAAAGAAAGCTTATTAAAACTTACTATAGCAATCTGCACAGTATCTATGAATAAGAGTAATGTAAGAGATAAAAATGCTTTTATTTGCGACATGGATGGCGTTATTTATCACGGTGACCGTCTCTTAAAGGGCGTTACAGGATTTGTGGAATGGCTTAAGAAAGAAAAGAAACGATATTTGTTTCTAACTAACAGCTCTTCACGTACTCCAAAGCAGCTTAAAGAAAAGTTGTCAGGATTTGGACTCGAAATAGATGAAAAGCATTTTATGACATCGGCCCTTGCAACTGCAACATTCCTGAAATCACAATGTCCACAAGGGAAAGCATACATCATTGGCGAGAATGCGCTGTCAGAAGCTCTATGCGACGCCAGCCTTAGGATAGGCAACACACGTCCAGACTATGTTGTAGTTGGAGAAACGAAGAACTACAACTATGAAAAAATTGAAACAGCTATCAATCTGGTGCTGAAGGGGGCAAAGCTTATTGGTACTAATCCAGATTTGACAGGTCCTACCGAAAAAGGGATATCTCCCGCTTGCAGAGCCTTGATTTCTCCTATTGAACTGGCGACCGGTCGCACAGCTTATTTTATTGGTAAGCCTAATCCTCTAATCATGCGACATTCACTAAAAAAGCTTCGTAGCAGACGCGAGAACACAGTTATCATAGGCGATCGGATGGATACCGACATAATTGCTGGCATTGAATCCGAAATTGAGACTGTCCTTGTCTTGAGTGGAATTACCAGTAAAGATGATCTCCAGTTGTTCTCTTACAAACCTCATTATGTTTTCAACCACGTAGGTGAAATTTGCAGTTGAGCCGATTGTTAATTGTTAATGGAATGCAATATCTTAGAGGATGTCCGATTTAAAAGACCGAAGCCCAAAATCTGAAAAAATATTAATCACGTTGTCGAATCATTTTACAGCGTAAAAAGTAAGGTGAATTTTAACAAGAGCATCCATTATGCAATTCCAAAGCCGAATGGACCAACTCAAGCCCTTGGGTGCGCAACAAGCGCGCAACAACAGCCTTTATTTAGGCTTTCGTTTACCTTTGGCTGTGCTTCGGTTAGCATCATAAGTCCTTTTTTAGCAATCATTAACCCTTTATTAACAAATACTTACAAAACCTCAGAGAGGACTGTCGATCCGAAATTGACAATTTGAATCTTTAAGGCCACTAAATATACTACAATTTGTCGTATTATTAAGCGGTGACAAAAATTTGGGAAACCGCTTTTCAGTGTTGAAGTGGAGGAATATTTGGCGTGCTTATGGGCATGGGCACAAAATTATATGGTGTTCCAACCACAACACCTTTTACTATTTGTGCTTCACTAGTGCCGTTTCCAGTAATAGAGTTTCGTATTTTTTTTGAAAAACGCAGGGAATTTCAATTTTAGACTTGCGCTATCTTTTATTGTGTTATAAATAAGTTCTCCACAGGCTGCAATGGGGCAGCCGGATAATGTGGAGAACCAAAAATGGACACGGTAAAAGCACGGACGCTTCGGCCTTATGAAGGCCGAAAACTCAAACGTATGAAACACCAATTGACCAATTCTGTCAATAGGCTTCACGCCAGAATTATTTTGCTGTCCCGGGGCGGAAATAAAAATGCCCGCATTGCCGCATGGTGCGACTGTTCGCCGGCATGGGTGCGAAAAATTATCCATCGCTTCAATGCCCGCGGGGTTGACGGGATTTGCTGGTATCCGTATTTTTGCGGGCCCACCGGCCCCAAGACCTTTGTCGCCGAGGTTGTCGAACAAATCTGCGAGATTGCCCTGTCGCCGCCGAAACAATTGATCGGCATGGCTGTCTGGTCGCTGGCCAAGCTGCGCGATTATCTGGTCGCCCAGAAGGTCGTTACCTCGATTTCGCTGGAACATTTGCGTCAAATCCTGCGTCACCGAAAAATCAAATGGCGGCACACCAAAACGTGGAAAGATTCCAAGGATCCCCGGTTTTGGCCCAAATACAGGCGAATCAAGCGATTGTACGCCAAACGGCCCAAGGGCGGCCGCCGGATCAGTATTGATGAGTTCGGCCCTCTGAATCTGATGCCGCGACACACGGCCGGCATTATGCTCGAACCGGGCATGTGGATCGGCTGCGGGCCACCTATAATCGACACGGCGGCGTGCGGCACATGTTTGGAGCCTATGATCTGGAACGGGATACGCTGGTCGGAACATTTGCATCGAAGAAAAACTGGACGACGTATCTGACATTTTTGAAATGGCTGCGTCGGCGGTATCCGCGAAAGGAAACACTGCATATTATTCTGGACAACGCGACGTACCATCACAAAGCCGAGGTGCTGGCGTATGCGAAAGCCCACAATATCAAGTTTTACTGGACGCCGACCAATGCGTCGTGGCTCAATCGCATTGAGTGCCATTTTACAGCACTGAAGAAGTTTGCCTTGGACAATACGGACTATCGCAGCCACCCGGAACAAGAGGCAGCGATAGAGCAGTATCTGTCGTGGCGAAACCGCAAACGCGATATTACGGTACAAGATTGGAAAACCTATCGTCGTCATAAGAAAGCAGCATAATCCTTATGAAAAATCACGAAACTCCATTACTGGAAACGGCACTAGCTTGTAACAAATCAGTTTCAGATACTTCTTCATGTTCTATTGATTCAGCAGACTGGCCTGCCCTGAAAAGAACATGATTACTTTCTTTAAGAGACAAAAAGTAAGCCAACGTATTAAGAGGATTACCTGTTATTACCTTGGCCTTTATTCTTTCGCTGTCGATTATAATGTCGAAAAGCACATTTATTTCATTCCCATCTTCGGTAGAATAATAAGGCTTTAGTGTTTTTCTTATTTCGTCAGCATACTCTTGTGGTGGAGCACCTTCAACTAACATATAGTTCTTGACACGCCAGCCATCAGCTGTCATTTTGCTGAGAATCTTTTCTAATTTGCTCCACTTTATTTGCAGGCCAATTACTTCAATATCATTTGCTAATTTGTACATATTCTCAGAGGTTAATTTAGAAAGCTTATTTTGCCGGTTGGTGTTAGTCTGGTCTTCCGTCGGGGGCAAAAACAGTCTATCAATAGCAACCCCAAGGATAAGAGCCGCTAATACAGCCAATAATAAAGTAACAGTTGCTTTTTTAGATTTTTCCGTAGTATCATCCTTGCTCATACTAAAACCCTTCTATAAAACCCGAATTTTACGTGCATTTTAATATATTTTGGCGAATCTGAAAGCTTTTTTAATGAGCTTTCAGATGCTTAGGGCTGTTAGCATATTGCTTATCCGCCAAAATGAATTTTTAGAGGTGCCTTCCCACAAAAAAGAAAAAGAAAGATTGAGCGTGTTTTGTAAGACTACATTCCTTCAGATTCAAGAGGTTAACGTTTAGATTTTAGATTGCGTGAACTGCTCTTCTGCACCAAAATTTGCACCAAAGCTTCCTCTTTGGTGCTTCTTTCGTTATTCTTTTGTTCTACTTTTGTTCCGTAAGTCCTTTTTTGACCTTACGTAACGTCTTATACCACAAACACTTACAAAACCACCTGAACGGACTGAAAATCCGTGTGTCGATGGTTCGAATCCATTCCTGCCCATTATATCCCGAATTGTAACTCGCTTCATAAAAAAGGGTTATGGAAATTCAACAATTCTTGCTATTATAGACCAACGGATTTTGCGTCACTTTTGCGTCAGTTACTTTTTCAGGTTTACATAAATAGACGGTCATTTTTGCAATCTTATTTTTATTATTCGGCCAAAAACGGTGATTTGTTATTCACAAGAGAGACCTTTAGGATTCCGTCCGGAAGGTCCTTCGAAAAATGAATTTATCACTTAATGATCTTTGGACCAGTAATCCATGTGCTGGCGATTCAGGAAGTTGCGACAAAATTTGCTTGAAATTTGGGCCATTTTCTGGTATAATGTACGCAAAATAGGGGTGTATAGTTAATATTGTTATTCAAAGAGTCGTTTCAACTCAAAAAAGCAGCAAGAAATCCAATTCAAAATAACCAAACACACAGAAAGGAAATTAAGAAATGTTGAAAATCCAACAGATGGAGCCTCTGCGCTCAAACCGTGGGAAGATAATCCCCGCATTAACGATGAAGCTGTTGATGCTGTAGTCAAAAGCATCAAGTCCTTTGGCTTTAATGTGCCAATTCTCTGCGACCAACAGTTTACAATTATTGCAGGACATACACGATGGAAAGCTGCAAAGAAAATCGGTATGGAATCAGTGCCGGTCATCTCCCTCGAACTGAGTGAAGCACAACGTGATGCATTTGCGATAGCAGACAACAAAACGGGAGAAGTTGCTGACTGGGATTATCCTGGATTGCGGAAAATATTAGAAAGGCTCAAGTGTAAAAAAATCGACCTGCCGTCTCTTGGTTATTCCCAAGGTGAACTTCAAGCATTGTTTACACAGCAAAAAGAGTTTGACTGGAAAGCTTTTGAGCAGCGATTCAAAGCAAAGCTTACTTCAATGTATGTACTTCTGCCGATTAAAGTCTCTGTGGAGATGAAAGAAACCTTCAAGAAAGCAATTAAGATACTTGTTGATGAACACGGAATTAAGGAAAAGGATCCTGCGAAAGCAGCGGGACAAGTGCTTGGTGTATTATTGGGAATATCACAATGAGAAAAACGCTAACAACAAAAGTGAAAAATACCATTGAGTTGATACGAGAGATTTACCCGAAGCTCAAAGATGGATATCCGTTTATAGCTTTCTCAACAGGAAAAGATAGTCTCGCTATGGCAGCAATGATTTATGAAGCAATCGCACCTGATAAGCTGCCATGTCTATATGTACATCACAATTTTGAGTTTCCAGAGAACCTTGAGTACCTCACAGAACTTAAGGAACGAGGATTCGCGGTAGAAACTCTGAATCCGTTTTTGGAATACTTTGAACTCACGGATCGTGGTATTGGTTTTTTGACACTCAAAGACCCTTGGTGCGTACCGATGCTCGTTGGTACCGCACTTTTAAATTGGCTAAAACGTAAAGGTGCCGGAGGACCAAGAGAAGGCATAATGTTCCGCGGGATGTCCGGCAGTGAATACAGTCAAAAATTCCATACAGGTGCGGAACTCTACGGCAGGCTGGATTTGCCTTGTTTTAATCCTCTATTGGAGTTTACCAAGGAAGAAATCATTGAAATTATTAAAGACCGTTATGGGCTTCCTCTCAATCCTGTATATAAGCATATGGAGCGAACCTATTGCATACGCTGCTATACACCTGGCAAACGAAGACAAACCTATAGTGAACAGCGTTATCCTCAGGTGTGTGAAAAGTATTACGGTCATATAGAAAAGCTACTTTTTGAAAGCGGGCTAATCGAAAAAAGTAATCTTGCTCCCGAGTACAAAACCCGTGAAGAGAAACTGGAGCGTCACGGTTTTATTTATTGGCGTCGACAAAAAACACAGAATGTCGTTGGTGCTGTCAAATGTCGACTACCGTCAGGTGCATTGCTCTATCATATTCGCCAATCTGATTGGATTGCAACCAAGCATTTGCAGCCAGTGGATGGCAGATGGGTCAGGGTAGGCAATGAAATCCGATTCTGGGATGTACAGGAAAAAATCGCAGATACACTGATCAAACGCATGATTAACTGTTTAGACTGTGGCTTTTGTATGGTAGAATGCTTTCCTTGTCGACAATTTGACCGGACAACAAAACAATTGCGAATTGAAGGATGCACTCAGTGCGGCAAGTGTATTCAGTTAAAATTTTGTATGGGGTGGCGTCACCGGTTTTGGCGTCGAGTTATTGTGGAGAATTGAAAGCATGGCGAGTAATAAGTCTAATTGTGATGGTTATCTGTTTGATTGCGGGACTGGTAGTGAGCCGGTTTTAATCAGTGCCTGCTTGCTTGGGATTCCGTGTCGCTGGCACGGGCGTAGGCCAAAGAAACGTGATAAGCTAATCGAACGCTTGAAGAAAAAATATGTGCTGGTTCCTGTCTGCCCGGAACAGTTAGGCGGTATGTCGACGCCGCGAACAGGCGAAATGCTTCATGGTACAGGGGCGCAAGTTCTTGACGAAGGACTCCGCATAATCGCGCCGGAAAACGGCCAGGATGTAACCAGATTTCACGTCGACGGGGCAAAATATACACTGGAGATTGCCGAAATTGTAGGTGCAAAACGAGCTTACTTAAAGGGCGGCAGCCCATCTTGTGACAAAGAGGCGGTAGCAGGCGAAGTACTCAAACGCGGTGGAGTAAGAGTAATCCGTGTGCCATAATGATCTTTTACCTGAAAACCAATGAAGACCAGTCTTTTTACAACAGAGAATTCATATTCGAACTATCAGCCAAGGCCAGACCGGTATTTCAATCCTGACACAATTGTGTTAACCAAAGGCAGTTGTCAAACTACTCAGCAACGTGATTTCATAGAGACGATTTGTAATCTTTATCCACAGGCCGAGGTCATCGAAAGATTTGATATATCTCATAATCGCTTTGATCTTGGCAGTTCGGATCCTTTGGAACTTCATTACAAAGGCAAAAAGACATTGTTATTTGGCGTGCATAAAAGTGCACTTAGATTCAGCGATGAAGATGGTAATACCTGCCCCAATTACTGGCATTTTTCGCCATATGGCTTTTGTCCCTACGATTGCCAATACTGTTATCTGGCAGGTACGCCGGGCGTAAAATTCTCACCCACGGTAAAAATATTTGTGAACATCGACGAAATTCTTGACCAGATCGCCCGCACTGCATCCAAGTTAGCCGAACCAACGGCTTTTTATTTAGGCAAGCTCCAGGATGGCTTGGCGTTAGATAGTTTAACTGGCTACAGCAGGATTATGATTCGGTTTTTCGCAAGGCAAAAATATGCCAGGCTGACGTTGCTCACCAAATGCGGTGACATTGAAAATCTGCTCGACCTGGAACACAACGGCCATACGATACTTTCCTGGAGTCTGAATCCGCCTGAGATTTCAGAGCGATTTGAATCAAATGTGCCCTCACCCGAAGAAAGAATCACCGCAATGCAAAATTGTGCCGATGCTGGCTATCCGTTACGTGCCGTTGTTATGCCAATTATCCCTATCGATGGCTGGCAGAATATATACTGTCGATTTTTGGTAAACTTTTTAGACTCAGTACCGCTTGAGCGTATTACCTTGGGACAAATTTGCAGTTATTCCGGAGCAATGCAGCTTACCGAACGAAAATTAGGCAAAGACAATCCTATTTCAAACATGCTCGAAAAAGGCAAATCAAAAGACGGCCGAACCCGTTTTCCTATGAATGCAAGGATCGAAGTCTATAAGACTCTGATTGATACAATAAGAAAACTACATCCCAAACTTCAAATCGGTTTATGCATGGAAGAAACCGACGCCTTCAAAGCGTTAGCCATGGAAAACTCCATCGGCTGTTGTAATTGTGTGCTATGATGGATTAACTGTTTTACTACTAATAATAATCTTTGGCCATCAAATCCGATTGACTAGTGCCGTTTCCATTAAATAAGTTTCACTTTTGTTGAGTATGTTTATTGCGATATTTGACATACTTATTCAAAGCTATTTTGAGTTCATTATGATTTTGATAATTGGTTCCACGAATCAC
>Ga0180437_10008014_pt1 | contig 13568 bp, 12 predicted proteins | sample SS_ome_4_FD_132410 | JGI IMG/M metagenome (GOLD analysis project Ga0180437, IMG submission 132410) | Hypersaline lake sediment archaeal communities from the Salton Sea, California, USA - SS_3_D_1 metaG | ecosystem: Environmental > Aquatic > Non-marine Saline and Alkaline > Hypersaline >...
AGCCGGATGGTGCCCTGGGTGGGAAACTCGAATCCGGCAATGAGCCGCAAAGTGGTGGTCTTGCCGCAGCCAGATGGCCCCAATAGCGTAACCAGTTCGCCCTTCTCGATCTCGATGAACACGTGATCCACAGCGAGCACCTCGCCGCTGCCACCGCGAGCTTGAAATACCTTGACTACATCTTCAAGTACTACATACATGATACTTCTCCTACGCCCCCAGAGATAGATCTACATCCCCCCGGCCACCGAAAAGCTTGTTGACTATGACATAGAGAATGCCGATGGCGATCAGGACCAGCACGATAATCGTCGTCGAATACGCGGCAGCGACGCCCACGCCGCCCTGCTCCCACTCGCTGAGGATGCTGGCTGTCACGATGCGCCATTGGGGACTAACCAGAAAGATGATGGCCGAAAGGCTGGTCATGTGGCGGGTGAAGGCGAAAATGAGACCGGCCAACAGTGCCGGCATAATGAGAGGCAGGGTTACCCTCCGGAAGGTGAGCTGGGCGTCGGCGCCCAGGTTGTTGGACGCCTCTTCAATACTGGGATCGATCTGTTGCAGGGCCGCGATACCGGCCCGCACCGAGGCCGGCAGGCTGCGAACGGCATAGGCAGCAATGATGATATAAGCAGATCCTACCAAGGCCATAGGCTTGCCTATGAAGCACATAGCGGCCACGAGAGCCAGGAGTATCGTCGTCAAGCCAATCCGCAGACGACCCTTGACTCGCTGTACGACCAGTACCGAGGCAAAGACGAAAAATACGGCCAGAAGGGGCGTGGGTGTCTGGAAAAAAACCTGGATGTGATCCGAGAACTGAAAGATGGCATTGCTCCAGAAGCCGCGAGGCAGGGACCGGCTGAATCTGGCGATGGGCATGGCGATGTAGACGATCAGATTTGCCATCAAGAGATAGGCTCCCATGCCGACCAAGATCCACGCGGCCACTTTGCGCCGCTGCCAAAAGCCCACAAGGAGTCCCAGGCCGATATAGACGCCACTCAGTAGGTACAGCAGCCCTTCCTCCGTCAGCAGTTCATCTAACAAGGCCAGTCCAATCCCAAGGCCAGTGCCCACCAGCAACACAATCCATTGCTCGCGGCGGGTGGCGAACACCGTCCGGGCCAGGTAGAGAGCTAACAATACGTAGAGCAAGATCACGACGAACCAGGGCGGTGTGCTAAACGCCAGTACGAACCCGATACCCAGGATGGTGCCGGGCACGGCCCCACCCAGGTTCGAGATAAAGTCGACACTGCTCTTGCCAGTGAACGTTTTACGAACGACCAAGAAGGCGATGACCATGCCGGTCAGGCCAGCGATGGGAGTGGCAAAGGCACTCAGAAACGTCGTATCCAGGATCGATTCCACACCCCGCGTCAGCATCTGCTGCCACCAGTGTAGCGTGGGCGAATAATCCACCCCCCAGGCGGCGCTGAATGAACCCCAGAAGATGGAGAGATATAGAACGACGATCAGCAGGCAAACCGCGTAGGTGATGATGATAAAGGGCCAGCGGATCCACGCCTCTTTCACCAGGATCTGGCCCCCCGTGGGCTTGCCAGTCACCGAGACATAGGACCGGCGCGAGACGTAGTAGCGTTGCACCAGGAACACGACCAACGTGGGGATGAGCAACACAAAGGCCAGGGCCGATGCTTTCTGATAGTCGTACTCGCCGGCTACGGCCAAAAAGATCTGCGCCGACAGCACAGTAACGTTGCCCGAAATGAACAGTGGGTTTCCCAGGTCAGCCAGGGACTCGACGAACAGCAGCAGGAAGGAACCGGCAATGCCGGGGATCAACAGAGGCAGGGTGACGGTGCGAAAGATGTGGAACTTGCCTGCGCCCAAACTGTGGGCCGCTTCCTCCATGCTGGGGTCCAGGCGCTCCAACATGGCCCGGATGATGAGATAGGCCACCGAAAAGAAGGTGATGATCTGGACAAATACGAGGCCATCCATGCCATAGATGTCGTTGGCGCCGACGGGAAAGGTCATGCCCAGGAGCTTGCGAGTCACCAGGCCGTTGCGTCCAAAGAGCAGGATCGTGCTCAAGGCAATGGCAAAGGGGGGCGAGACGGTGGGCACCAGGGCCAGCAGGTGGGTCAGTCCCTTGAAAGGAATGCTGCATCGCACCATGGTATAGGCAAAGACAAAGCCCAGTGCTGTACCCCCGGTAGCAGTCAGCAACCCCATAGTCATGGTGTCACGGAACACCTGGCGGGCATAGGGACCGTAGTAGGAGTCAATATAGCGCGCAAAGTACTCCAGGCTAAACTGACCAGTGTCGGCATCCACAAAGCCGTTGGATGTGCCCATGAAGAGAGGAAAGACGACAAAGATGAAAAGAAAGAGACCACAGTACAGCAAGGCGATCATCAATACTGGGTCGCGGGCAATGAGGGCAAACTCGCGGTAGCGGCGCCGAATGGGCGCGTACCACTTTCTCTCGACCGGGCCAGTGGTTGACGGTGCAGTGACAGCCATGATCCCCCCATAACAAGTGGGGCGAGGAACGTACTCCCTCGCCCCACTTTGACAGAACAGCCTATTCCTTCAGGCTGTCAGCAGCCTGGATCTCGTTGGTGAACTTGTCGACAAACGCTGCCTTGTTCTCGCCTGACCACTGGAAATCATAGTCGATCAGATTGACGTCGAGCAGCTCGGGATGCGAGAGTTCCACCCCCTCCACGGTCGGTGCCTGGTAGGCATGGTACTTGGGCCCCAAGGCCTGGGCCTCGGGAGTCAGTGCCCAGTCAAACCACTTCTGGGCCGCATCCAGGTGGGCAGCACCCTTGATGATGCCCATGCCGCCGATCTCGTAGCCGGTGCCCTCCTCGGGGAAGGTCAGCAGCAGAGGGAGGTTGTTGTTTTCGATCTCGTTGACAGTGTCGTGGGAGAAGACGATGCATACCGCCGCCTCGCCCTGACCCACAAACTTGGCCGGGGCCGCGCCACTCTTGGTAAACTGGAGCACCTGCCCAGCATAGTCGTTGAGATACTCCCAACCCGCCTCCTCGCCCCTTATTTGGAGAACAGTGGAAAGCGCCGTGTAGGAGGTACCGGAGGTGGATGGGTGGGCAACCATGACCTGGCCAGTGAACTCGGGCTTGAGTAGGTCATCCCAGGATCTGGGCGCCTCGACACCGGGATTCTGGGCCAACCAGTCTGTGTTGGTGCAAAAGCCCAGGGTTCCGACATAAATGCCAGCCCAATAGTTGTCGGGGTCTTTGAACTTCTCTTGATCTCGGAGGTTCTTGTAGTTCGGAGAATCGTAGGCTTCCAGCAGGCCCTCCTGCTTGGCTGCGACGAAACTGTCGATGGGGCCACCCCACCAGATGTCGAACTGGGGATTGTCCTTCTCCGCCCGGATGCGAGCCAGAGACTCACCGCTGGACATGCGGACATAGTTGACCGTGATGCCGTACTTGTCCTCAAACTCCTGCTTCATGCCCTGGCACCACTCCTCTTGGGGCGTGCAGAGCACGTTGATCTCTGTGCTCTCTTGCTCCCCACCACAGGCGGCCAAACCCACTACCAGGCTCAGCAGAACCAGCAGAGCCACCAACGAAACTGCGTTGCGTTTCATCACCTTTTCCTCCTTTGGAAATTCGTGGTATACATTCCGTTGCGGAATGGCCAGTCCCTTTTGCAGGTCTCGCTGCAGAGTCAGAACCCCGACGGATCGCGTCGGGGATTGTTCCCCTTCTGGTACGGCCCAGCACCTCCTCTCGCACCCCTATGTTCCGAGCGTAATGGCTTGACACCCAGAAAAAGGCCAATGACCGAGCATTCACGTGACGCCCGGCAATCCGATATTCAGTTTTAGATAGAGCATAAACAGCTACGGCTTACCAAGTGTACCATTTCCCATCACGTTTGTCAAACTTGGACTATCGATCCAGGGCAACAGTTCACTCAAAACCCTGTTCCCCGCGAAGAAAATGTGGTATAATGGAGGTGGAGGTCAGGCCATGCCCGGAAAGATGAGGATGTTCCTCTCCACCATCGCTTGGCTGATGATGATGGCAGGGTTAGCTGGGTGCGCTTCGCCTGCGACATCCGCCACTGGTCATGCTGAGGCACAGGCTGTGACACCCCTCCCTCCGCCGGCACTCGCCGGTCACACATCGCTGGAAGAGACGTTGTCCCGACGGAGGTCTTGCCGAGAATTCGAGGCGAGACCACTGACCATGACAGAGCTGGGGCAGTTGCTGTGGGCCATCCAGGGGACCACCCACGAACGGGGATTTCGCACCGCGCCATCGGCCGGAGCGCTATATCCCCTGGAAATCTATCTCGTCACGGAAGAGGGCATCTTTCACTACGAGCCCGAGGGGCACCACTTGGCTGTCATGAGCCATGACAACCCCAGTGCCAGCCTGTACAGAGCTGCCCTGAGCCAAGAGGCTGTGCGCCAAGCCCCGGCTGTGTTCGTGGTGACAGCCGTGTACGAGCGCACGGCCCAGAAGTATGGTGACGAGCGGAGCCCCCGCTACGTCCACCTGGAGGCGGGTCACGCTGCACAGAACTTGTTGTTGCAGGCAGTGGCCCTAAAACTCGGCGCCGTGCCCATCGGCGCCTTTCACGACGAGGAGGTGCAAGCAGCGCTAGAATTGCCGGCGGATCACAAACCCCTGTACCTGATTCCGGTCGGGCATCCCAAGGATGACGGCCAGTAGACAGAAGGGAGATCTGGTATGGAAGACAAAAGCCCCTACGCTATTAAGCCCTGGCTGCAGTTCTACGACGAGGGAGTACCGCCTAGCATAGACTACCCCCCGGTGCCCCTCGACCGGCTGCTGGCCGACTCGGCAGCCAAGCACCCTGAGCGCCCAGCGCTCATCTTTGGCGCACGGGTGGGCAGCCGCGTGATGGACCAGACAATGAGCTACCGGCAGTTGGACGAAGCGGTGAATCGCTTCGCGGCAGCCCTGCAACAGCTTGGCGTGACCAAGGGTGACCGTGTGGCCATCGTCACACCCAACTGCCCCCAGTTCGTTATTGCTTTCTATGGAACCCTGAGGGCCGGGGGGATTGCCACCCCGTGCAACTTTCTCTACTCGGCCGACGAGCTGGCACACCAGTTGCACGATGCCGGGGCCGAGATCGTAGTTGTCCTCAGCTCATACTACCAAAAAGTGCACGGCATCCGCGCCAAAACCCGGCTCAGGCACATCATCGTGACCAACATCAAGGAATACTTTCCCGCGCTGCTGAGCGTTCTGTTCACCGTGGCCAAGGAACGGAAGGAAGGCCATCGGGTTGAATTGAGCGCAGAGCAAGACCTCTGGTTCCAGTCTCTGCTTCGCGAGACATCGCCCGCGCCTCGAGCGATAGGGGTAGACAGCCAGGACACAGCCTGCCTGCTCTATACGGGTGGGACGACGGGCGTGCCCAAGGGGGCCGAACTCACCCACCGCAACCTGCTGTCTAACGCCGTGGCAGGTCTGGCTTGGTCCCACTTTCGTAAGGGACAAGAAGTGTCCATCGGCGCGCTCCCCTTCTTCCACTCGTACGGTATGACGGCTGCGATGAACATGCCGCTCGCCGGCGCTGGCGCCATCATCCTGATCCCCGACCCGCGCGACGTCTTGCACATCATGGGCTCCATCAGCAAGCACCGCGCCACCTTCTACTGCGCTGTGCCCACCAGCTACGTGCGCATCAATAGCCACCCCCAGGTGAACGAATTTGACCTGAGCTCCGTGCTCGTCTGCCTTAGCGGGGCTGCGCCGCTCCCTATCGAGGTTCAGGAAGAGTTCCAAGCCCTCACCGGGGCCACCCTGGTCGAAGCCTATGGCCTGACCGAGACCAGCCCGGCCACTCACGTCAACCCCCTCAACCGCAACAAGATCGGCACCATCGGCACGCCCTGGCCCGACACGGAGGCCCGCATCGTCGACGTCGATACCGGGGAGGAGGAGGTGCCCGCGGGAGACATCGGCGAGTTGATCCTGCAAGGACCGCAAGTGATGAAGGGCTATTGGCGGCGACCCACGGAAACAGCCAATGTGCTGCGCGAACACCCGGCGTTCGGCGCGGGGCCCTGGCTGCACACCGGCGATATCGCCCGGATGGATGAGGACGGGTACTTTCAGATTGTGGACCGCAAGAAGGACATGATCATCTGTGGAGGATTCAACGTGTACCCCCGTGATGTGGAGGAGGTACTGTATCAGCATCCAGCCGTCCAGGAAGTAGGTGTAATCGGTATCCCTGACGAGTACCGTGGCGAGACGGTGAAGGCCTTTGTCGTACTCAAAGAGGGGATGGATGCCAGCGAAGAGGAGATCATTGCCTTCTGCGGCGAGCATCTGGCCAAGTTCAAAGTGCCAACGGCGGTCGAGTTCCGTTCCGAGCTGCCCATGTCCGCGGTGGGCAAAGTGCTGCGCCGGGAGTTGGTCAAGGGGTAGGCTTTGAAACAGAAGTACTTTATTGACTCCCACAAAGGTATCACCTTCCTGGCCGTGATCTGGATTCCCAACATGCGCAAGGAAGATCGCTCGTTAGCTCGATACCCCGAGTTTGAGGCCTACAGGAACCGGACCAAACTGTTCATCCCTTTTCTCATCTGACCACGGAGCCAGAGGGAGCAGGTGCCTCTGGCTCCACCCCCCCAGAAAATGGCAGGCCTGAAACGTGCCTAAAACCCTGGGGTTGACAATCCTCCGTTTCGTGCTCAGTTGTCCCTGTCGATGCGGCTGTGGTATAATGTGGCGGTGCTGCAACCGTAGATGACAAGGTTGCTCTGGCAAGGCGGAGAAGAATCGGGGACCGATCTTACCGACGAAGAGCCGGGGACAGAGTATGATGCCCAGGCAGCGGTCGGCCGTCAGCCGTCAAGCTTGCATTGCACATGATACATTCGACGATGGCTGCCCAATCTGACGGCTGATCGCTGTCACACGAGGGCTATGCACAGAGATGGCAAGGTGAGGCAACAGACCCTGGGTGAGGACATGGATGACACGTAGCCAAGCGTTCTTGGCGCGATTGCGGTCGGGGAAGGTGCTCTTGGCCGATGGGGCGGCGGGCACCCAGCTCCAGAATCTCGGCCTTGAACCGGGGCTGGCCCCCGAGGCGTGGGTGCTGGAGCGGCCAGATAAAATCCGCACGCTGCACCAAAGCTATGCAGAGGCCGGCGCCAACGTGATCCTGACTTGCACATTTGGTGGTACCCGCTACCGCCTAACACACCACGGATTGGATGGCCAGGTATATGAGATCAACCACCGGGCCGCTGAGCTGGCCCGGGAAGTAGCCTCGGAGGATCTATTCGTCGCGGGTGATATGGGACCGACAGGACAGCTTCTGAAGCCGCTGGGGGTGCTCTCTCCTGAAGAGATGTCCAGCGCCTATGCCGAGCAGGCTTCCGGCCTGGCTGACGGTGGTACGGACTTTTTGCTGATCGAGACAATGAGCGATCTGGGTGAGGCCAAGGCAGCCATCCAGGGGGCGCGCCGCACCACGAACCTACCTATCGTCTGCACTTTTAGCTTTGACACGCACGGCCGGACGATGATGGGTATCAAGCCAGAGATCGTCGCCCAGGAGATTGGCCCGCTGGTAGAGGGTGTGGGTGCGAACTGCGGGCGAGACCCAGCCGAATTCGAGGGCTTTGTAAGGGCCATAAGACAGGTTTCGCCAGAGGCCATCGTATGGGCCAAACCCAACGCGGGTCTGCCCCGGCTCGTTGGCGACGACGTGATTTATGATGCCACGCCAGAGTATATGGGCCAGATCGCACTTGGACTTTGCAAGGCGGGCGCGCGGGTTGTCGGCGGCTGTTGTGGCACGACGCCGGAACACATCGCTGCCATGGCCAAGAGTCTTGAACGAGCAAGTAGCAAGTGACAAGCGAACTGCTCCTTCCCGGGCAGTTTGTGACTTGCTACGAGAATTGTGGAGGAACGAATGATTGTTGACACCCTGCTAATCCGAATGGGTGGCGAATCGGGCATCGACAATGCCATTTCAGCAGGCGATGTGTTGACCCGCTCGGTGGCCCGTAGCGGCTACCACGTCCACACTTTTCGCACGTATCCCGCCGAGATCAAGGGCGGGCCAGTGATGTTCCAGTTGCGCGCCGGGGTGCGCCGGGTCCCATCCCTCGGCGACAAGATGGATGTGCTACTGGCCTTCAACGAGGAGGCCTGGGACCTACATCACAAGGCGCTGCGTCCCGACGGAATCCTGATCTACGATCCGGGTGAGCACGATGCGCCAGCGGGATTCCAGGGCACGGCCTACGGCATCCCGCTGGACCGGATGGCCCGGGACCTGAACCTGCGCAAGGGCAAGAACCTCGTTGCCCTGGGCGCGTTGACTGCCCTGGTAGGCTTGGATTTTCCCATGCTTCAGGCGACCGTCAAGGACATGTATGGCAAGAAGCGGCCCCAGTTCATCGAGAGCAACCGCATGGCCTTGCTGGCCGGATACCAGTGGGTGAAGGACAACATCTCCGAGGAGCTCCCCCTTCGACTGGCGCCGCCGGACACGACTCACAAGCCGGAGTTGGTCATGTCGGGCAATCGGGCCATCGTAGCCGGCGCGCTGGCCGCCGGATGCCGTTACTTTGCCGGGTATCCCATCACTCCCGCATCTGACATTCTCGAGGAGATGGCCCGGCGACTTCCTGAGGTTGGTGGGGCAACCCTCCAGACTGAGGACGAGATTGCGGCCATCGCCAGCGTAGTAGGCGCCTCAATCGCCGGGGTCAAGGCAATGACGGCTACCAGCGGTCCCGGCTTTTCGCTCATGCAGGAGATGCTTGGTCTGGCGACCATGGCCGAAGTGCCTCTGGTGGTGGTCAACTCGATGCGTGCGGGTCCCAGTACTGGTATGCCGACCAAGATGGAGCAGGCCGACCTGAATATCGCACTATACGGCGGTCACGGGGAGGCTCCACGCATCACCCTGGCGGCCCGGTCGGTGGAAGACTGCTTCTACCAGGCCATGCAAGCCTTCTACCTGTCAGAGACCTTCCAGATGCCAGTCATCCTGCTCACAGACCAATCCCTGTCCCACAGAACCGAGACACTGCCCATGCCCAACCCCGACCTGGTGCCGGTGGTGGAGCGGCTCCGGCCCGCTGCTGACGAGGCCGAGGACTACCAGCGGTACCGCCTGACCGAGAGTGGCATCTCGCCGATGGGGATACCGGGCTTTGACGCCACGCCATTCACCGCCACTGGCCTGGAGCACGATGAGAGCGGCGCACCAAACTACACGCCGGACATGCACACCGCCCAACTGGACAAGCGCGGACAAAAGTTCGAGATTGCGGCAGAAGCATTGTGCGGGCTGGAGCCGCCGCTGGGCTGCATCAGCTATGGCGTTCCAGAGGAGGACGCCGAGGTGGGTGTGCTGGCCTGGGGTTCCACGGCAGGCGCCGTGCGAGAGGCTGTGGAGGAGATGGCGGCAGAAGGTTATCCCGTAGCAGCTCTGGTGCCAGCGGTGATCAACCCCCTGCCCAGCGACCGCATCCTGGACTTTGCCCGGGGCCTCAAGGCCGTGATCGCGCCCGAGGTAAACCGCACCGGGCAGTTTGCCGCTTGGGTCAAGGCCCACACTGAGCTACACCTGATCTCGCTGAACAAGTATGGAGGACTGCCTTTCACGCCCCAGGAGATCCGCGCCAAGGTTATGGAATTCCTGGTCGCTGAGCCAGTGAAACCCGCTCCAGAAAGCGAGTCTGTCGAGGAGGTGGCCCATGGCTAAGAAGAGTGGCACACGCAGCGAGGCAGCCCCCAAGGCCAAGCCCAAGTTGCTGCCCAAGGAATACAAGTCCCACGTCAAACCGACGTGGTGTCCGGGCTGCGGCGATTTTGGTGTGCTGGCTTCCCTCTACCAGGCCATGTCCAAACTGGAGTTGGACCCGGCCAACACAGTGGTTGTATCGGGCATCGGCTGCTCTAGCCGGCTCCCTTTCTTTGTCAGAACCTACGGGTTTCAGACGGCTCACGGCCGGGTATTGCCGGTTGCGACAGGGGTCAAGATCGCCAATCCGGACCTGACCGTCATCGCGGTGGGCGGTGACGGCGACGGCTTTAGCATCGGCGGCGGGCACATGGCTCACGCTGTGCGCCGCAATCCGGATATCACTTACGTGGTGATGGACAACGAGGTCTATGGCCTCACCAAGGGACAGACGTCGCCCACGTCGCCGCTGGGTTTCCAGACCAAGAGCACGCCCTACGGCTCGTCCGATGCGCCCATCAACCCCATGGCCTGGGCGCTGGCTTCGGGTGTGAGCTTTGCCGCCCGAGGCTTTTCGGGCGAACCCAAGCATGTCACCGACCTGATTGTCGAGGGCATCCAGCACCCAGGCTTTGCTTTTATCCAGACCATGAGCCCCTGTCCCACCTTCTACAATACGTTTGACCTGTGGCGGCCGCGGATCGAACAACTGCCCGAGGGACATGACCCCACAGATAGGACACAAGCCATGGCCCAGGCCTTCCGCGGCGACGCCATCCCAGTGGGTGTGTTCTACCGAGAGCTACGGCCCACCCTGGAGAGTCACACGCGGGTCACGGATCATCCGTTGAGGGAAGGTGCCCGCGATTACGATGTGCGGGCGCTCCTGGAGATCTATCGCTAGGGAAAAACCGGATCTGCAGGTTCTGCGGATCAAGCGTGCGTTGGAAAGCTGCCTGTTCTGGGGTCTACCGGCGCTCCGGACCAATGGCAACATTGACGGACAAAGGACCCGGCGCATGTGCGCTGGGTCCTTTGTGCCTTGTCGTTTCCTTGGTCCGACGGCGAGCCCCTAGACCAGGACGTCGCCGCGTTCGATGTGGGCAAAGAATTCGCTGCGCGTGGCCTGATTCTTCTTGAAGGTGCCCAGCATGGCGCTCGTGACCATGCGCGCATTCGCCTTTTTCACACCGCGCATGGCCGCACACATGTGTACACCCTCACAGACGACAGCTACCCCTTTTGGATGGAGAGTCTCCTCCAGGAATTCGGCAATCTGCTGGGTCATCCGTTCCTGGACCTGCAGCCGCCTGGCGAACATCTCGACGATCCGTGGGATCTTGCTCAGGCCGATCACTTTGCCGTCAGGGATGTAGGCCACGTGAGCACGACCCAGGAAAGGCAACATGTGATGCTCGCACATGCTATAGTAATCGATCTCACGCACGATCACCATCTCGTCGTACTCGACGTCAAAGATGGCGTCATTGATGAGGCGCTCCGGATCAACATGGTAGCCGGCAGTGAGCTCCTCGTACATGCGGGCCACCCGGTTGGGCGTCCGCAGCAGGCCCTCTCTTTCCACGTCCTCGCCTATCGAAGCGAGAATATCACGGACCGCGCACTCAATATCGCCCGTACACTCTTGTTCAGGGATGTCGAATAGATCATTGCGGAATACATCATAGTCTGCGGGTTTTACGACTAGTGGTGGCATTCGGTTTCTCCTCGTTATGTTAGCTAATTTCAAAGTGGCCAGAGCACAAGGTCGGGACGTTGCTGCAGGGCGCTATCGTCTAGTTCCTGCGCAATCTCCAACAGCGTCTGCCCCTTCTCTGGATGCCTATAGCTTGGCGCCAGATCGGCCAAGGGACGTGCGATGTGCAGGTACTGGAGCACCTCGGGATCGGGGATGTGACGTCCCTCCACCTCCAATATCTCGTCATTGAACAGCGAAATGTCCAGATCGATGGTTCGTGGGGCGTTCTTGTCCTCGGTCCGTACGCGTCCTAATTCTGCTTCGATAGCTCCGAGCACCTGGCTCTTGAGTTCTCTGGCCGTGAGCTCGGTCTCGACAAGCACCGCCGCATTCAGAAAATCAGGCTGGTCGGTCTTGCCCACCGGCTTGGTTTGATACACCCTCGATACCGCAAGAAGTCTGGTGCGGTCGGCCAGCCGCTGCACTGCACCCTGCAGGTTATCTTCCGGATCGATGTTGGAGCCCAACGAAATGAAAGCCCGGTTCACCGTCAAAAGATCGGTGCGGCGGCGATCGATTTCGACGCCTACCGAGCGGGCAAAGCGTAGCGCCCCGGGCTTTTCGACGCGCACGGTGGCGCGCGCTACGCGCGGGTCTTCCAGACAGATAGCGGCGATCTCGGCCGCCAGCTTTTCCACCAAATAGAACCGTGAATCCTCGACGAGCTTGATAATGCGTTTGGTGATCGTTCGATAGTTGACCGCGTCCTGGATGTCGTCTGAGACACCAGCGGCACGCATGTCGGCGTAGAGGGTAATGTTGATCAGCACGTCTTGCAGGTTGCGGCGCTCTTCATCGTTGATGCCAATGATGGTACGGAGCAGAAGGTCCTTGATGTGAATCTGGTCGGTCATGATCTCCTCCACCCTCGAGGGACGATGCTCGTTCGGAAACGAGGGCAAGAGCTTTCTCGGATAGGTACTATGTGAGATGCTCGCCGCCAGTGACGAAAACTGTCTCGCCAGTGACAAAATCGGACTCGAGCAAATACAACAACGCCCTCACGATTTCGGCCGGCGAACCCACCCGGCGCACAGGGATAGCCTGTACAAGCCGGTCCAGGTAAGCCTGATCCTTGCCTGGCGGAGGCAGGATGGCGCCTGGTGCGATAGCATTGACCTGGATGTTTGGCGCCAGGGCCAGGGCCAGGCCCTCTGTCATGGACAGCAGACCTGCCTTGGTCAGGCTATAAGCCAGGTAGTTGGTATCCGGACGCAGGCCTCTCCAATCCGCGATGTTGACGATATGTGCCGGTCGATCCTTGCCAACATGGGCGGCAAAAGCCTGGCTCAAAAAGAAGGGTGCTTTGAGATTGATGGCAAAATGCATATCCCAAATGGCTTCGGTCGTTTGGACAAGGCCAGCAGGCTCAAAGATGGCTGCGCTATTGACGAGAATGTCCAGTCTACCGAAATGGGCAGCAGTGCGTTCGATGACCTTCTGTGCCTGGCTGGACTGAGACAAGTCCGCCTGGACCGCGAGGCCGTCACTGCCCAGAGCTTTGATCTCTGCCACGGCCTGCTCCGCCGGGCCCGCAGACGCGTTGTAGTGGAGGCCTAACCTGACTCCCTCCTGAGCGAGGGCCAGGGCCAGGGCTTTTCCCAGGCGCACGGCACCGCCGGTGACGATCGCCACGCGTCCATCGAGTTCCATATCCATTCTCCTTGACTATGTCTTACCAAAAGAACATACTTTATGATGATATCGCAAAACCTGCCCATGGGATGTAAGGGCACTCACGATATGAACTGGCCCACAATGGAAGGCTTAACTTTCTTGATCTTCTACTTGACAAATGCCAGTTTCGGATGTATAATTAACGCGCGTTAGTAACACGTGTTAGTTAGGAGGTGTCTTGGCCCGTCGGAAGTTCACCAGCAAGGACGTCGCCGAGCTGGCCGGTGTCTCACGCACCACTGTCTCGTTCGTCCTGAACAAGGTTCCAGACGTAAAGATCTCTCCAGAGACACGTCGTCGCGTCCTGCGGGCAGCCCGCGAACTCGACTACTATCCCACTGCGGCAGCCCGATCCCTCGCCAGTGGCAAGACGCAGCGAATCGGCATGATCCTGGGCGAGGGAGAGGACCGGTTGTCGGCA
>Ga0180437_10008015_pt1 | contig 13565 bp, 15 predicted proteins | sample SS_ome_4_FD_132410 | JGI IMG/M metagenome (GOLD analysis project Ga0180437, IMG submission 132410) | Hypersaline lake sediment archaeal communities from the Salton Sea, California, USA - SS_3_D_1 metaG | ecosystem: Environmental > Aquatic > Non-marine Saline and Alkaline > Hypersaline >...
AGAGGCTTTTGCAAAACAGATGAGTGAAAAATTGAACATTCCTGTAAGCGTTGCAACGAGCAACAAAGAAGCTGTAGAAGATGCAGATGTAGTTCTGACAGCTACATGGTCGAAAACTCCTACATTTTCTGGTGATTGGATTAAGCAAGGTACGCATATTAACGGCATTGGATCGTATACTCCTGAGATGCAAGAAGTGGACGTTACCACCGTAAAAAAGGCAAAGGTAGTCGTTGATTCGTTTGAAGCATCGTTTAGTGAAGCAGGAGACCTTATTATACCATTAAAGAATGGGGATATAACAAAAGAGCATATATACGCGGAATTAGGCGATCTTGTTATCGGAAAAAAACCAGGAAGAACTTCAGAGGACGAAATCACATTTTTCAAATCGGTTGGCATGGCAATTCAGGATGCAAGCGCCGCAAAACATGCATATCTGGCGGCAAAAAAGAAGAACATAGGAACAGAGATTTCCTTTTAGCAAAATAGAGATTTGTCGTTATAGTTAATACATGCTTATTCACGACTCTTTTTTTTAATGAGTCTCACAAATAATTCAGGAAGATCAAGCATCTCTATATCAGTTCCATTTCGGTCCACGGCTTCTCTTAGATTGTAGGTGCAAAATGGGCATGCCGTCGTTAAGACCTCGGCTTTGGTTTCTTCGGCATCTTCTAGTCTTCTATCTGCGAGATTTCTTGAAAGGTCTCTGAAAGCAGAACGTACTCCACCGCCTGCACCGCAGCATCGCGCATTTTCTTTATTTCGTTCCATTTCAACTAGTTCCAAACCAGGCACCTTCTGTAAAACAACCCTTGGTATTTCATAGAGATCCATATGACGTCCAATGTGGCATGGATCGTGAAACGTTACAGTTTTATCTAATTGTTGTAGCTCCACTTTTCCCGTTTCAATTAATTCGTGAAGCAATTCTGGAACATGAAGAACTTCAAAGCCTAAGTCGTCCGTGCCGAGCAATTCTGGATAATCAACTTTGAATGTTCTGTAACAACCTGCACATGCCGTAACAACTCGATCTGCACCTAATTTCTTTATTTCTTCTATATTATGTTGTGCCAGTTTTTTTGCAATATCAATGTGTCCAGTTCGTAAGGCAACTGAACCACAACACCATTCTTTGTCTCCTAGAACAGTAAAATCAATTCCACTCTCTTTTAAAATTTCAATTGTGCTCTTTGCAATACTGGGTAGTCTGTATGTCGCCATGCAACCCACATAATACACTAACATGTTTGAACCCCTAATCTTCTTCTTGGACAAGTTTAAGGAAGTTGTTACGTACTTTAGGGTCTTCCCCAAACGGATTATGCGTTTTCTCGATATTTGTGACTAGTTCAGACGATACTTCCGTTGCATGTCCCCTGTCTACCAATAATTTTCGTAATTTCTCGATAATTTTAGCAACGTCTAATTCACACAGGCAAGTATATGTACAATTTTTGCATGTGGTGCATTGATAAATTCTCGATACTACCGTATCGTTTAATTCAATTTGGTCTGATAAGAGAAAATACGCTAAGATCATCTTAGCCCTTGCGCTGAATGGTTCACGTCTGTTTTCTTCAAAAATTGGGCATGCCGCTTTACACAATCCACAATTTGTACATATTATTACTTCATCTCTAAGCTTTGCCAATTCTTCACTATTTGACGCACTTTCGTTCATAAACTCATCGTCCTTTAGTTATTCATCCTTATATTTTGAGTAAGCTGAATGAGGAGGTTCCTCAAATGATAACTCATCTAAAGACATTTTGCCTGGATTTAGTATCCCATTGGGATCGAATAGTTGTTTAATAGCCCTCATTATGTCCAAACTATTTCCCTATTCTGCAGGAACAAATGGGCTTTTAATCAAACCTATCCCATGTTCTCCTGTAATTGTCCCTCCAACCTGTTCTATGAGGTCTACTATTTCCTTCTCAGCCTTTTTTGCAGCTTTCCACTCATTGGAATCATCTACCATTACAAAAACCGCGGGATGTATTATTCCTAAGCCAACATGTCCAAACACTGCAGCTAAGACATCATGTTCATCGAAAATTTGCCGCATCTTCTTCATCACGTCAATCATTGTAGACAAAGACACACAAGGATCTGCGATAGCAAATCCCACTTCTCTATATCCTGCTCGAGTTTTTGCAACGGCTATATCTATGCCTGTACGAGGCAACCACAAGATATCCATTTCTTTTGGGTCCTTAGACCACTGTATATCACGCCCACCATGTGCTGTACACATTTCTTTAACTACATTTACCTTTTTCACAAGTGAATCGTCATCTGGTGCTTCAACATCGGTAATCATCATTGCTTCGGCTTTTGGAAAACCTAATTGAAGTGTCTCATTCACAACATTTAGAGAAAACTGATCCACAAGTTCGATTGCGCTTGGCTCGACACCTGCATGTATAATTGCTCTTACAGCAGACATAACATTCTTCATCTCATCAAAGAATATGCCTACTGTCGCTGACGTTTTCGGAAGAGGCGCTATACAAATCGTAATTTCAGTTATAGCACAAAGAGTCCCTTGAGATCCAGCAAATAGCCGTATTAAATTAAAGCCGCAATTGTTTCTTAACGTATTTGTTCCAAGTTTTACGATCTTGCCATTAGCTAATACAATTTCAAGACCAATTATCCAATTGCCAACCTTTCCATATTTCAATCCGTGATGCCCGTGAGAATCGGATGCAACTACTCCTCCAAGCGAACTAACATCCTTCGAGCCGATATCATGCGGAAAAGTACAACCATATTTCATTAGTTCGCTGTTAAGTTCACCTAGACTTACTCCCGGTTGAGCAACACAGATAAAATCCTCAGGAATTATCTTAATGATGTGATTCATTTGGCTCATATCGAGGACGATTCCCCCTTTTCGAGGGAGCGAGGATCCAGTAAAACTTGCACCAGAGCCCCGCATTGTGACTGGAATCTTTTTTTCATTAGCAAATTTTAGCACTTCTGAAACATCTTTGGTGGATTCAGGAAAAATAACTATGTCTGGCTTAAGGAAATATGGTGTTAAGTCACGTGAGTACGCTAAGAGGTCTGTTTCATCAGAAATAATATTTTCTTGATTCACAATCTTTAAAAGTTGACGAAATTCGCTTTTCATCGTTGCATCGCCTTAATTATGCTGTAAAAATGAACTTTAATGCATTTATTATATAGGCAAAATGGGGTTCATCAGTAATAAATAAAAGACTATGGATATTGGTTCTCAATACTATGTGCAATTTTTAAATGATGAACATCCTCATTGCTCTTAAGGATATGAACGATATGCAGCAGACTATCAAGTTCGGCGGGCAATCAATGATCAAGCCCCTTAAAAAAATCCTCTTAAAATCGCCTCGAGATCAACCTGAAGAAACTGAGGCATGGAGAGACTTTGGATATTTTCAGAAACCCGATCTGGAGCAAGCAATTCGCGAACATGAAGAACTCGTTGATTTATTAAGAGGAGAAGGTGTAGAAGTTATCCTAGCCCAAGATGAAGAAAAGGGTTCAAACACGCTACTTGATTCTATTTTTGTATTTGATAACGCAATAGTAACCAATAGCGGTGCAATCCTTTGTAAGATGGGGAAAAAACTAAGAGAAGCGGAAGTTCCTATTATCGAAAGAGAACTGCAGCGAATAGGCATTCCAATTTATTTTAAGATTAATGGAGATGCATTACTGGAAGGGGGAGATACATTATGGCTCGACCCTCAAACAGTTATCGTTGGTAAAACGCATCGAACTAATGAATTAGGATTTCTGCAATTAAAAATGGCCTTAGAAGAGTTATCAGTAGAAGTATTTCAATTTCCTTTACCTTACTTCCATGGACCCGAAGATCTTATCCATTTACTCTCTATAATACATCCTCTAGACATAGATTTAGCTGTCGCGTATCTGGATCTCATGCCACTTAATATGTATGAATTTCTACAAGAGAGAGGTATTGAACTCATTGAATTGACCTATGATGAATTGAAGGCACATGGCAATAATGTATTGATGCTGAAACCTAGAAAGGGAATCATGGTAAAAGGAAATAAATCTAAGCGAAAACTAGAAGATCATGGCGTGGAAATCCTAGAATTTGAAGGAGAAGATATCTGCCACAACCGAAGCGGAGGACCAACTTGCCTTTCATTGCCTCTTTTGCGGACATAAAAGTTTAGAAAAAATCAGCTATGATAATATTATTTATAACGAAGAGAGATGTTCTGAGAGAACGAAAAATGTCATATTCTTACAGACAATGAATTAGCAATTATTAAATCTAACTTAAAAAAAAGACGCCAGAAAAGATTCTTCCGGCTAAAGATTTTAAAATTTATTTTCATTTCGGTCAAAATAGCCAGTATATTTGTTTTCTAGAGTTAAACTGCCCCTGCTCCGGGCATGCCGTGGTGTTCATCGTAATGATCTTTTAGATCGTCTTTGCTCTTATATTTAATTCCGCAATGCGAACATTCACCAGATTCGTCCATTTTCGAGACTATGACGTCCACATAGCCTGGCATGCCGTGTTTTTCCTCAATATGAGCCATCAGTTCGTCTTTGCTCTTGTAGCGAAGGCCACACGTCGGGCATTCTCCAGCTTCATCCATTTTCTCTATAGCTGTGTCTACTAATCCAGAAATGCCATGTTTTTCCTCAGCATGTTTTTCGAATTCTTCTCGTGTTTTAAATTTAAGTCCACACGAATTGCAATCATATGCACCCATTTTTATCACCTTTAATTTTTTGTCATTATTTAACATTATATTAATATGACATAGGTATAAAGGTAGAGTTTGCGGCAAAGTCACAATTAATTTGTGAATTTGTCTAGCAGAAGTTCATGTATCTTTGTGGCATGAAAAATTTGTTTTAAACTTATGAAGATTAATGTCAGAGTTGAAAAACCTCTTTATGCTTATGAGATTGAAAAAATAATAGAAAAATATGAAGTTCTCTATGGATTGGTGATGATAAAAAAACCAGATAGAATGTTTATTTTATACAAAAAAGAACTAAAAGAAAAACTTGAAGAATTGAGTGAATTGGATCCGGACACTAAATTGCTAGATGTACTTCGATTTTTATGGAATTCTGAGATAAAATGGATAGATAACTACTTAAAAACTCTAGAGCCAGATGAATAGTACTTAACTGAAAATGTCTATCTATGAAACTGTTTTTAGGATTCTATTCAAAATCATTTAATCTTTTTCATTTAGTATAATAGATTATGTATGATTTTTGTCTCTGTAAGAAAGTTTAAATACGTTTCAACGCAAACGTTCATTTGAATATTTTTGTTCAGATGCACAAAAATATTACTTGTTGCTTTTGTTAAATAATTTGAAGATTTCGTATTAGGTGAGTTATTACATTTAGAAACTGGTTATAGATTGTTTAAAGTAAAAGGAGATGGATTAAATGGAAGACCATCAAAAACGAAGAGCGGAAATGGAAAAACAAATGAAAATGTTAGAACATAATATGAAGCTAATAAAGTACAAGATAGCTGTAATGAGTGGGAAAGGAGGCGTTGGAAAAACAACGACCGCAGTAAACCTCGCAATGGGGTTCGAAATGATGGGATATAGTACAGGTATCCTTGATGCTGATGTTACTGGACCCGATGTAGCCTTAATGCTAGGTTTGGAGGGTCGTCGTATAGAACAAACAGGTCCATTCGGAATGATGCCTGTAATACATCCTTCAGGTATTCGAGTTATGTCTCTCGCATTTCTTCTTCAAACCCCTGACACTCCTGTGATTTGGAGAGGTCCACTCAAAACTACTGTAATACGTCAATTTCTGGCAGAAGTTTATTGGGATCAACTAGACTTCTTGATTATCGACTTACCTCCAGGAACTGCAGATGAGCCAATGTCTGTTGGTCAACTTATTCCAGATCTTGATGGTGTTGTGATCGTAACTACCCCACAAGACGTAGCATTACTAGATGTACGGAAGAGCATTGGCATGGCAGGAAAAATGAATGTTCCAGTTCTCGGTATTCTCGAAAACATGAGCGGTTTAATATTCACATGCCCAGATTGCGGAAAAGTAACAGAAATTGACCTTTTCGGTAAAGGTGGCGGTGAGAAAGTGGCAAATGAACTAGGCCTTCCCTTCCTAGGACGGATTCCGCTGGATGTGAAAATACCAGTCGATTCTGATAAAGGAAACCCATTCGTTGCAGAACATCCAGATAGCCCTGCAGCAATAGCCTTCAAAGAAGCTGTAAGAAAGATTGTCACGAAGCTAGAAGATGAAAAATAATAAGCTAAGAGAACGGTTTTCCGTCCTTTACTTATTTTTTCACAGTGTTGTAAAAAAACTTATATCCACTTTAAAGAGTAATGAATAATGATTAAGAGAAGAAAAAATATTTACTAGTGTGTTAAAGGCGCTAGAGGTTTAAACACTCTATTCAGTTTGGTTAGCCTCTGGCTCTCGTTATTAATCGGATTATCCCAACTATAATGAATATAAGTCCAACAAGATTAAAAAAACTGCCAATAATCGGGATTAAAAGTCGACCAATAATACTTAAAATAACTCCAATGACAATACACACTATTGCCGAGCCGTAACCCTTTTTCTCGGTTTCTGTTTCACTCATGTCGTTATCCTCCCCTTTATTCTGTTTATTTAAGAAAGACGTGAAGTTGTATTTTCAAGTTCCTATATTTATTATTTTCTATTTCAGTTGCTCTATCAGTAAACTTGTGACCTATAACGTTTTCTGCCTTTTACATACTTTTCTGAAAAGAAGCATAACGATATGTTTCAAACTGCTTCAAACTCCTTTTTCTATTTTGTGAACTCAAAATCTTAAAATTAGAAACACGGTGCGCTTCTTAACTATCACGACAATATTTTTCTAGCATTTCTGTCGTCAGAATTGCTTGGGTAATGTCTGATGAAAGAACACTAGGTTTTACGTGTAATCTGTTGGCGAACTCTAAGGCCTCATCCATATCGCCAAAGTAAATATAAAATCGATAAATAAACTCTCCTTCTAGATATTCTTCCACAAAATTCACACATGTTTGATTTAACTCTGCACCAACGTGCCTAGTAGTACAGTCTTTTATAATATTGACGTCATTCCCCAAGTATATCCAGCCGTTGGCAAGTGTAAGAAGCGGAGATTCATCCCAATATCTAGATGCGTTCAGATATTCAGTCCCCATGGGACTATAATAACATGAATCAGTTAAGTTGAAGGTTATACCTATCTGCTCTTCTCTAGTGGCATTTATCTGTATTTCTAATAAATAAAGTCTATCAGTATAGTTATAACAAGTGTAAGTATAATTGTCGCAACTTATACTGAAATTAATTGGTGTTTCTGCCTCCTCGTAATGAGGGATGCCAAAATCTTCATCTATATTTCCGCTTTTTGTATCGATTACTACCTCAGAAGTTATACCCAGTCTCTTTGTCATATTAAGGGTTAGCTCTTTGCTTATTTTTGTAACATTTTTTGCCTTCTCTATAGCGTATTGGGTTTCGAATTCTCTTGGTGTCCAACCTGTGCCATCTGTGACTTCGGACAATAATAATTCCTTCCATAGTTCAAAAAGAGTATCTTTTTGATTACCAACGTCAAAATTGTTTTCTTCGGCGATCTTAATGAGTGTCTCTGCTGATAATAAACTAGTCCTTGCCTGGTATCTAAGAGTATTGATATAGTTATCATCCTCATATTCGTTCTTGTTTCTGCCCATCCAAACATAGAGGTCTCCTTGCGCATGATCCACTACCGGTTCTGTTTCTTCTGCTTCAAAATCCTTTTCTAAAGCCGTATAGACCAGTTCTGATACAGTAACAGATTTATAACCATCATCTTCATAGCTCTTTAAGTCATTCTCGTATTTGTTTTGCTTACTCTCTGAAAATTTAAAATCAATGCCAGTTTTTGCACCATTAACCAGTTCTCCATCGCCATGATACGCCCAATCATAGTAAATAGTCTTTATATCACCATTAGACGAGGAATTTATTGCTGCTGGGTGATCTAGAACTATATAAACTGATTTATCGTTCCATTCAGCTTCCCATAAGCAGTTTTCTTCATATTGATCCTGAGTCTCATTTACCTGATCATATGATTTGAAAGATCTGTCTCTGCCAACATAAATATTATATCCGTATTTAGACATAATTTCTGGTAAAATAGGACTCCATTGCCATTCTTGTGCCCCAAAAACGTTACTTCGTCTTATATTGTTTTTTCTAAGGATTTCATCGGAAATTTCTATCGATTTCATCAAATCTAATTTTGGATAAGCAACAAAGAATTGATCTGAATAGTGTGTTACTACTAACTCCATTTGACCCCTCTGGGTTAGATCTCTTATCAATTCTAATACATCAGGATAATCTCTGTCCATCACTTCTATTACGTATCCTTGTATCTCGAAAGTAAATTTGTATTGAGGATTATCGTCATAGAATTCGAGAAGATTGCGTATTAAATCATTTATTATAGATTCTTCTGATTCATAGTTGCCACAATAGAACTGTAGATTGAAATGGAAATAACTCATTACAAAATGTGTATCATCTTCAAAGGATTTTATATCTAGAGAAAATGATTTCCCCAAAGAATGCTCTTTACTGTCCATTACACAATACAACGAGAACTTGTGCTTTCCTCCCCTCTTCAAGATATAGTTACGTGTAACCTCTTTGATTTTGTAAAGGGATATGTTTATTTTTTTGCTCCATATAACTTGCTCTGCGTCCCCATCAATTTCTTCTTTTATAATCACATTTACTGTTCCACTTTCAGAATTTTTGCTCGATATCTTTACAAAAATCTCAATAGTATCTCCTACACATGGCTCCCCAAAGGTTTTTGCTCCAAAATCATGGATCTCAGGTTTTAGGCTTAACTGATGGGGTTGAGTCGAAATCGGTGTTCCAAAATCTAAATGTTGAATAGCATTAAATGTATGGAAAACAGAGATTCCTGTCGCTGAGAACCATATGATAAACAAGGCAGTGAGAAATTCCTTTATGGGGAAGCTTTTAATGCACTTTAGAATTTGCTGTTTATTCAAAAATGCTTCAACTCTAGAAAGGCTTTGCCTTATGTGCTATTAAAACAAAAACCGTTATACGGTTATATATATTATTTTGTCAATATTGAGAAACGCTTGAACGAGTATCTTTTAATATCATTTTCTACGGTGAATTCTGCTGTACCATTTAGAATTTGTTCAAATGCCTTCTCCATCCGCTCTATTACCATTGGAACGAGTGGCACCTTATTATGGGCAGGGAAGATTTTGAGGATCTTTGATTGCCAGTTTTGTCTCAGTTTTTTCATCGTCCTGTAATATGTTTTTACATTGCTTCCCTCTAGATGAGCATATAAAGGCCCTTCATATATTACATCCCCTGAAAATAATACTTTATTGTCATTATCAAATAAACATATACTCCCTGGTGAATGCCCAGGTGCGTGAATTATCTTTAAGGACCTATCATCAAGTTTAATGATATTTCCATCTTGAAGAAGTCGTGTAGCATGGGATGGAAAAATTTTAAAAGCTGCTGGGTCAAATTCTGGCGGCGGCAGTCGTGTGAAGTTATTTTCGTCAATAATATAGTCCATAATTTCCTTTTTCTGGGATGAAGAAAGATGTTCTTTTTCATTGTCATGAATAGCTATATTGCGAAATAGGTGATTTCCTCCGATGTGATCGTAATGAGAATGCGTATTTATGACTAAGACATCATCTAAATCTTCTTTTCCAAGCAATTGACGCACTACACGACTAATATCGCCAATCCCCATTCCTGTGTCAATTAGAACAGGAGGTTCTGTTTTAAGCAAATAAGAATTGATCCATTCTGCATGTCCTGGCTCTGAAATCAAGAATATTTTGTCCAAAACTTCTTTTACTTCAAACCACGAACTTTGTGAACTCATTTCTCTCACGAATTTTCATAGCTTTAGATATTAATAAAAAATAATGACGTCCGTTTTAAATAAAACGCTACTCAATCTTATAGAAATATGATGACAGGTGATTTTATGGATTTGTTAAAATTTTTTGAAGTTACAAATATCTTGAAAAGACTCCCAAGAACAGGATGGCTTGTAAAAGGTATTAAAGACCCTGAATCTATTGCAGCACATTCATTTTCGACCATACTTATGGCCTTAATCTTTGGCTTCGAAAGAAAAGATATCGATCTTCAAAAACTTTTGATAATGGCCATTTTACACGATTTAGGTGAAAGTTATTTGGGTGATTTAACTCCTGTCTCAATTGAGTTGCTTGGAGGAAATGAGATCAAAAAAAAGTTAGAAAAAGAAGCTATTACGAAATTATTTGGTTTGCTAGACGAAAATAAACAGAAAAAGCTGTTAGATATCTATGAACAATACATTAACAATGAAACAGAGGAAGCCAAGTTATTGCATCAGATAGACAAATTAGAAATGCTGCTCCAAGCTGTCGAATATCAAAAAGCGGGATACCCGAAAGAAAATTTAAATGAGTTTTGGAGTACTAAAGAACCAATAACTGATAATACTCTTGTCGAGATTTTAGCATATTTGAAAGGCAAGTATCGATAATAATAGGAGTTCTTGAAAAGTGCAAAGTCCCTTTAACAACTATTACATCGTTCGTTGTACATCATGTAACAAGCCGCAGGTTTATCTATCAAAGAAAAGAAATGTCAAATCACGAAAAAAGACCTGTCCTTTTTGTGGAAAGAATTTCACAATTCATTTAGAACGGGCAATTGCATCATTTAATTCACCAAAATTGGCCCGCTCCTTTTTGTTGAACTTAACCGAGAAGAAAAGGCTTAATGATAATAAACCCTGAAGAACAGAGAAGTGTTTAACTCTTCAGCTGCTCTATAGTTCCTTTATTTGCGCCACAACTTTAGGTAGGAATTCACCTGATTTTGCTTCAATTCGAACATCTGCTAAACCATCTAATTGGGTTTCACCCATATTTACTATGATGAGTGTTGCTCCTAATCGTTTAGCTATGACAGGAAGTTCGGCTGCAGGATATACACTTAAAGAAGAACCCACTACTAACATTACATCGCATTTTCTTGACTGTTTCTCTGACTCTATAATTTCTTTTTCAGGCATGGGATCATTAAAATTAACAACGGACGAAATTATTCTTCCATTACAATGAGAACATTTAGGTTGGTTTGAGCTAGGTCTTTGAGTCCGATAACCCTTTCCATGAATCACATCATCCCAACCAATTTCCTGTTTAGAAAAACGGGCATCACAATTCAAGCACTTCATTAGTGCATGATTGCCATGAAGTTCAGCAAGAATTTCAGACGGGACTCCAGATTTTAGATGAAGATTATCCACATTTTGAGAGATCAAATATTTCAAGATGCCACGCTTATAGAGATCTACAAATGCATAATGACCTATATTTGGCTCAATTTCGGAAATTGGTTTCCTTGGTAAATTCGGTTTGAGTCCTTTATCTCGAAGTGTCCAAACTCCCTCAGGACCTCTATAATCAGGCAGCCCAGATTCTGTTGAAACACCTGCTCCCGTAAAAGCAACTAAGTATTTTGAATTGACAAGAATTTCTGCTACAAGTTCGATATCATGATTAGAAAACATCTAAAATTATCACTCCTTAGAATTGGTAAATTAGGAAATTTGTTATTTTATCATAAAAACTTATGTACTACTTTTCTAGTCGTATATGTCGCTCTAATTTAAATGCCAGTTTTTAATAATTGTACTTTAAAGTAAATATTACTTTGCGTTGAATTTTAGCGAACTTCATGCAATAAGACTCTTCAAAAGAAGAATAATCAAAAAACCTGCAACTAATCCTATTATTGGTATATGTTCATGTGTTTTTTCGCTATGTGCCTGCGGTGCTAACTCGTCGCAAACCAAATAGATCATAGCTCCTCCTGCAAAGGCTAGAAATATAGCCTGAATAAAAATAGAAACCTGTAATAAGAGCAACAGGGAAATTGTTGCGGCAAGTGGTTCCGATAGTCCTGAAAGAAGAGTAACCAAAAATAATTGGTCTTTTCTCATGCCAGCTTTATACAAGGGTATAGCTACAGCTATGCCTTCAGGAATATTATGAAATCCAATCGATACTGCAATTACAAGACCAAGACTTGGTGTGATCGCAAACCCAGTCGCCACCGATAGTCCTTCAGGAAAATTATGTATTGTGATACCAATTGCAATTAACATTCCACATTTGAGTGACGCTAAGTCTCGTGTTTTTGATTCTTTTTGACCACCCTCATATTCGCATGTTACATGAAAATGAGGTAAACGTGCATCTACAATTAACATTACAAATGCTCCGAGTGCAAAGCCAAGTGCCGCCCATATTACGTTAGTAAGTGCTTCGCTTTCTATTATAAGAATCAGCGAGGCAACAGCAATCATTGTTCCACTTGCAAATCCAAGCATCATTCCAAGAATGTTATCACTACGTTTCCCTAAAACGAGAACTATTAAAGCACCCAAACCCGTTGCTGATCCTGCTAATGTGCTTATTGCAATTGCATACAGAATTGGATCCATTACAATCTTCCTGCGTCATCGATTATTTCTTAATCGTCTTTTTTAATCTTAAGGTCTTCAAGTCTTAATTTTTCTGATGCCATGATAGTCTTTATAAGTTTATAGGCTCCGCATTGATAGTCTTTCTCCCAGTGCTCCTGACTCTCTGCATAAAATTCACACTGTGGTTTGCATATCTTATCAATAAGTGATTGATCAAGCGAGGTAAAGGGTGGCTTTGTTTCTCCAGTCATATCAACTTCATCTTTAATAGATTCGGAAAATTTTCTTAGTTCATCGACAGTTAATGACCCGTCTATAATGTGCTTACTTAAAATTTCCCAAGCACCACATTCTGTTTCCTCTGGATCGTCTTCTTGTCCTTCTTTATAAAACCTGCAAAGAGGTCGGCATGCAATATCATAAAGTAATTTCTTAAGATTCATTTCCCCAGAATTTAGTTCATTACTTTTCATCGAGATTCCCTCACATCCTTCGAAAAAGCGCCTCTAGGACGTTTATAATCTCTTTATATAATGTTCTTGTTGATCAAAAGTGTATTCAGTATATATATTCAATTTCTTCGGCAACAAATTTCTTGGCATCGCCCCCAAACAAGACCTCCACCAAATAAAGTGCCATATCCATGCCAGCAGTAACTCCTGCTGATGTGATAACATTTCCCTCGACCACAAATCGTTCTTTGACCATTTCTATTTTTTCATAGTTATCGAGTTCACTAAGGACACCTTTCCATGTCGTAGCCTTTTTTCCATCAAGAATCCCTGCTTCTGCTAAAATAAACGCTCCTGTACACACTGAAGTGGTATATTTTGCTGTTTCAGCAGTTTTTAATATGAAATCTCTTAGGATTTCGTTGTGCATCTCCTTTCTTCTTCCGTCGCCTCCAGGAATGAGTAACACATCAATTTTCGGGGTGTTTTCTAATGAAAAATCAGGCATTACTTTTAGATTGTTTGCACATTTCACT
>Ga0180437_10008016_pt1 | contig 13565 bp, 14 predicted proteins | sample SS_ome_4_FD_132410 | JGI IMG/M metagenome (GOLD analysis project Ga0180437, IMG submission 132410) | Hypersaline lake sediment archaeal communities from the Salton Sea, California, USA - SS_3_D_1 metaG | ecosystem: Environmental > Aquatic > Non-marine Saline and Alkaline > Hypersaline >...
CAGCGTCAGCTCCGCCACGGAGAGCGAGTTCTGGCTGGGCGTGCTGGCCACGACCACGCCGGCGCTCGTGGCCGCCGCCACGTCGATGTTGTCCAGGCCCGCACCGGCGCGGGCGATGATCTCCAGCCGCTTGGCCTTCGCAATCAGCTCGGCCGTCACCTGCGTCTGGTTGCGGACGATCCAGGCCCTCGCGCCGCGGACCGCTTCGGCCAGCCGGGCGGGGTCCTGCCAGGCCTGCGGCTCGAAGGCCACGTCCAGCTCCGCCTGGAGCGCATCCATCGGCGCTCCGACGATGTTCTCACTCACCAGGATGTCTGCCATCCTCGATCACCACTTCCTGCAAGAGGAAACCTTGACCATCATCCACTGACCGAGAATAGCCGGCGGCTATTGCCTGTTAACGTTCGCACAACACTTAATGTTCGCACAACACCTATCCGATTTGCTGAAGCGAAAACGCCATCCCGTATTCCTCGCAAAGCGTCTTCAATTCCGCGACAGTCTCGCCGCCGATTGCGACGCCGTGTTGGAGATTGTGCCTAGCCTTGCGGTATTCCGGCTCGCCGGGGACGATGATCGCGTCGACGCCGGGCCGCTTGCGGCACTGCTTGATGCGGTCGATCATGCCGTCGGTCCTTTTTTTGAACTCGGCGACGTCCATGAACGCGGCCACGTCCAACAGGCAGAAGAAATGGCCGACGTTCTGGGGCCGGTCCATGTGCTTGTACATCGAGCCGACCTCGCCGCCCACGGCGGCGCCGGAGAGCACGCCCGAGAACAGCTCGACCATCATCGCCAGCGCGGCGCCTTTGTGGCCGGCCATGGCCAGCACCGTGCCGGCCAGCGCGGCGGCGGCGTCGGTGGTCGGGTTGCCCTCGGGATCCAGCGCCCAGCCCTCGGGGATCGCCCGGCCCGCCTTCTGGGCGGCGATGACGTTGCCGCGTGCCACGAGCGACGTGGCCAGGTCGATCCGCAGCGGAAAGCCTTTGCCGGTGGGAAAGGAGGCGGCGATCGGGTTGGTGCCGAAGAAGGCCTCGCACCCGCCCGACGGCGACATCGCCGGCTCGCAGTTGGTCATGGCCAAGAGCACCATGTCCTGCCGGGCCGCCAGGTTGCAGTAGTAGCTCAAAGCACCGAAATGCTGCGAGCGGCGGATCGTGGCCGCGGCGACGCCGTATTGCCGCGCCAGGGGAATCAGCCGCTCGAGTGTCTTGACCGCCTGCACCTGCCCCAGGCCGCCTGCGGCGTCGACGGCCAGCACGCCCGGCCGTCCGGCGTCGATCCGCAGCTCCGCCTTCGGATCAATGAGCCCGCGCTGGATGCGGCGTAGATAAATGTTCAGCCGTGAGACGCCGTGGGTGGAGGTGCCGTGCAGGTCGGCGTCGACGAGCGAGTCGGCCAGGACCAGCGCGTCCGATTCCGGCACGCCGGCCGCCGCCGCCAACTCGGCCACCAGCCGCCGCAGCGGTTCGCAGGGATAACGACTCGTATCGCTCATCGCTCTTCGGCTCTCAGCTTTCAGTTGTCAGCTTTCAACTCTCAACTACAAAATGCCATGCCTCGCCGTGCCGCAGGACGCACGGTTCTGCGGGGCCGAACCAGACGTCGTGCCGCGTGAGGATCCAGCGGGCGACGTCGTCGAGCGGGTGAGCGCTCCACTGCGGATGCCGCCACAAGGCCGGCGAGCCAAACAGTCCGCCCAGCCGCGCGCCGAGCACGACGTAGTGCCGCACGGTGGGAAATCGCAGCACCGCTTCGTCCACGCCCGCGTCAAACGGCACAAATACGCCGAGCACGACGCGGGAGCGAAACTTCTCGAGCGCCTCCTCGGCCGGCATTCGCAGCACGTCGCCACTTCCCGTTTGTAGTTCCGGCTTCAGCCGGCTTCCTCCGCCTGAAGGCGGCACTACGAACTCGGCGTCGGTGGCTTGCACCGGCACTCCTGACTGCCGCAGTGCGGCAGCCAGCTCGCCGGAGCCGGCGCAGACTTCGAGCACCGGCTCCCTGCTTTCGCCAAGAAGTCGGCCGAGCAGCTCGGCCAGCGCGTCGATCAACTCCCGGCAGGGCACAAGGAAGCAGCCGGCGGCTTCACACGCGGCAAGCCAGCCGTCGCGCTGTTCGGCGGCGGCGATCTGCCGGCAAACCTCGGCAAACGATGGCCGCGCGCCGGGCGTCGCGCCAGGTGAGCGGGCGCGCGGTTGGCGGCCCTCGTCAAGACTCGTCGGGTGGCTACACACTGGGTCCGCACCGGTTGATGGCGAAAGCGTTGAACTCGCGGAGCGCCTCGGCCTTGGTCATCTTGCCGTCACAGATCTCGAGCACCTCGTCGAGGAGCCGCTCGCCCGCCTCGTCCAGCGACGTGCCCTCGAACATGTCGGAGACGTCGACCTCCATCGTGTCTTGCATCTTCTCCCACGACTCGCGGTTGCCGGTCAGCCGCATGGTGATCATCAAGGGGTGGTTGATCGTGTGGCCGCCGCCGGTGCTGAAGCTCATCACCTGGCTGCCGGCCGCGGCGATACCGGTGATGCTCTCGCCGCCGTGGCCGGGCGTGTCCATCAGCCACAGCCCCGGCTCGTCGCCGATGGGGTCGGCGTACTCCAGCGCGCCGACGATCGGCTTGGAGCCCCACTTCTGCATCGCGCCGAGGGCCTTTTCCTCGATCGTCGAAAGCCCGCCGGCGATGTTGTCGCCGGTCGGCTGGCTGCCGCGGAGGTCGACGCCGCAGGCGAGGATGCTCTTGTCCATCTTGTCGATGAAGGCGCGGATTTTTTCGGCGATTTCGGGCGTTTTTGCCCGCTTGCGGATGATCTCTTCGCCGCCCATCATCTCGGTGGTCTCGGCGCCCAGGGCGCGGCCGCCGGCCTCGATCACCCGGTCGCAGACCCAGCCCACGCAGCGGTTGTGCGCCAGGCCGCTGGTGACGTCGCTGGTGCCGCAGTTGAAGCCGTAGATCAGCTTGCCCAGCGGCATCCGCTCGCGCTGCTGGGTGTTGATCTTGCGATTGAACTCGACGGCCAGGCGGATCGCCTTCTCCAGGGCCCGGAGCGCCCCGCCCTCGCGGCGGATGTTGACGACCTCGACCGGCTTGCCGGTAACGGCGACCTGGCGGGCGATCTCGTCGGCCTCGCAGCCTTGCTCCTTGAAGTGGTCGACCACGATCACCGCCCCGGCATTGGGGTTGCGGCCGTGGCCCACCAGCGTCTTGAACGTCTGGGCCAAATCCGGCGCGATCTGGCAGCGGCCCAGCGGGTGGACGATCGGGATCGTGTTTTGCACGATGGCCGCCACGCGCTCACAGGTGGGATTGGCGTAGAGCGTGCCGCTGAGCATCAGCACGTGGTTGCGGATGCCGACTTGGCCGTCCTCGCGAGGATAGCCGTAGAAGAAGTCTCGCACGTCTTTGCTCCTGATTGAGTATGTATCGCTGAACCGTGTTCGCAGCCGGCGAGCACTAAGATCTAAGACCTAAGATCTTAGAGCTTAGAGCTTAGAGCTTAGAGCTTCTGTCGTTGGGGCTCCTATTTCTGCCGATCGCCGCGGCCGCGGTTCGACTCGATGTTGTGGACGTGCACGTGCTGGCCCCGGCGGATGTCCCGCGACGCCCGCCCGATCGGCAGCCCGTACTTGATGATCGGCTCGCCCGCCTTAACGTCAGCGGGGGCAAACTTGTGGTTCGGCGGGATGTCGTCGAGCAGCATAACCGTGCTGGTGCCGCCTCGGCCTTCGACCGTGCAGTCAACCGTATCTCCCTTGGATCCCGGGCCGATCAGGTTGGCCACGTTGTCATCGGGATGAATGATCAGTGCTTTGAGACTCATAAAACTCCTTTCTTCAACTCAGCAACTTAGCCCCCGGTGTATTCACCGGGGGCTAAATCCAAATTGTTGTTTCCCTTTCTTCCCTTTTCCTTTTCTCCTCCTCTTGCACAATTCCCTTTCCGCCGGTTTACCACGCCTTGGCCCGTTTCCAAGCCGAATGGATTCGGAACGCCTCGGCGGCGGCGACGCCGGCCTGGGCGCCGCGGGCGTCGCACTGGCGAAGCATCTGCTCCTCCAGCGGCGAGAAGTCGCCGTCGTCGGCCCGCTTCAGTTGACTCTTGTGGCAGGCGAGCATGCTCCGCTTCAGGCCGACGTAATCGCTCACGTCGACGAAGAAGCCCGGCTCGAAGCCCGACATGTTCACCGTGTCCATCCACCAGAGGGCCGGCTGCCCGGGCAGCACGGCCGATGCGGTGACATGTCCGGCGGAAGCGGCGTACCAGGAGGCCGCCTCGGCCAGCGCCCCGGCGGCTCGATGATCGCTGTGGTAGTCGTCCGGCCAGTGGGCCAGGACCAGCGTGGGCCGATAGCGGCGGTAGATCTCGATGAGCGTCTTCCGCTCGGCGGGGCCATCGGCAAGCTCGCCGTCGCCGAAGCCGCCTTCAAAAAGCTCCGCTCCCAAGAGCTCGGCCGCCGCCTGCATCTCCTTCTGCCGCACCAGGGGCAGGTTGTCGATCGGCCTGGCAGGCTGGCCCTTGTCGCCTCGGCAGAGCACGCAAAGGGCAATAGCGGCCCCGTCCGATTTCGCCCGCCCCAGCGTCCCGGCGCAGAGACACTCGGCGTCGTCGGGATGGGCGACCACGGCCATCACTCGCTCGCCTGTGAAATCCAGTCGCATGGTGTTCTGAAGGGCTTGTGTAAGGAATGGAAGAAGGGGAAGGAGGGGAAAAGGGAAAGATGAAGATTATGAGGAGTCGAGTTCGACGCGGCGAACGTCGAGCTTGAAGTCGGCGAAATTGACCAGCAGCCCGACTTGCTTATCGACGGCTTTCAAGTACGAACGGACCTGGGCGTAATGTTTCTTGCCGAGCTGTTCCACAGTCTTCAACTCTACGACAAGTTCTCCGGCCACGAAAAAGTCCAAGCGGTGAGTCCCGATGTTCTCGCCGCGATACTGTAAAGCGATCTCCTTTTCGGACTCAAAAGGGATGCCTCGAGCGCGAAGTTCCACTTCAGCCGCCCGGCGATAAACGCTTTCAAGAAATCCTGGCCCCAGGCGTTTATGGACTTCAATCAACGCTCCGATCACTTCCCGAATAACAGCATCCGCCTCTCCCTCTTGGTTTTGTATTTCCATTTTTCCCCTTTCCCCTTTTTCCCTCTCTTACGCACGTCCCCTGCGGCGCAACTACCGCAGCCGGATGTCCGGCGGTTCGGCGACGTAGTCGGCCACGGCGATTTCGGCGTCGGGGTGGGTTCGCAGGAGCGAGGCGGGGCAGGCGGCCGTGATCGGGCCGTGCAACACGCGGCGGACCACCGCCCGCTGCCAGGGCCGATTGCAGTAGAACCGCAGCCGCCGCGAGGCCAGGATTTCCTGCATTCCCACGGTGATCGCCCGCCGCGGGACAATCGAAATCTCTCCACCCACGGTGACCGAGTTGATCGTTCGCGTTTCGCGGCTGAGCGAGAGGACGCGCGTGGGCAGGGCGGCGAACTCGTCGGTGGGCACGGTCTCGCCCGGCTCGGGCGGCTCGTTAAAGGCGACGTGCCCGTTGATCCCGATCCCGCCGAAGCAGACGTCGACCCCGCCCCGCTCGGCGACCAAGTCCTGGATTTCGCCCGGGCTGACCGGATGGGGGAAGAGGCGGTTTTCCGGCTTGGGGGCGAGCCGGGGATCGATCAAGTCGTAGAACTTGCGGTTCATGTAGCCGCGGAAGCTCAAGGGATGGCCGGCGTCGACCCACTGGTCGTCGTCGGTGAGGTATTCGTCCATGTTCACCAGCATCACGTCGCGGCAGTCGATACGGTCATGGTTGATCTTCTCGGCCAGCACGGGAAACTGGTCCACCGGGCCGACCGGCACGATGAGCGTGGCGGCACGTCCCTCGCGGCGGGCCGCCGCGATCGCGTCGAGCATCGCTTCGGCCATGTCTTGGGCGATCGAGTCCACGTCGCCCAGGATTCGCACTCTCACGGGAGTGTCCTGACCGAGATTGCCGGCTGCGACGGTCAAGTAGTCGGGCATCGAGTGGCTCATGGCTTCACCCCCAGGGAGATGTGCTTGGTTTCCAGGAAGGCGTCGAGTCCCTCGATGCCCAGCTCGCGGCCCCAGCCGCTTTCCTTGAGTCCGCCGAAGGGGCACTGGCTCGTGGCCGGCACGGTCTCGTTGATGCCGATCGTGCCGGCCTCGAGCTGCTCGGCCAGCCGCCACATGCGGGAGATGTCGCGGGTGAAGGCGTAGGCGGCCAGCCCGTAGCGGGTGTGGTTGGCCCTCTGGATCGCTTCCGCCTCGTCGCTGAAACGGAGGACCGGCACAGCCGGGGCGAACGTCTCCTCCCGCATGCAGGCGCAATCCTCGGGCACGTCGGTCAAGACGGTCGGCTCGAGGAAGAATCCCTTCGCCCCGCCCCATCGCTTCCCGCCGGCGAGCACCTTGGCCCCGCGGCTTTTGGCCTCTTCAATCTGCCCCAAGGCGTTGTCCAAGGCCATCTGGTCGATCAGCGGGCCGACGTCGACGCCTTCTTCCAGGCCGTCGCCGACTTTGAGCTTTTTCGCACCTGCGGCCAGCGCGTCGATGAACGCCTCGGCGATCGAATCCTCGACGTAGACGCGGTTGGCCGCGATGCACGACTGGCCGGTGTTGCGGAACTTGGCGATCAGCGTCCCCTCGACGGCCGCCTCCAGGTCGGCGTCACTGAAAACCAGCACGGGGGCGTGCCCGCCCAGCTCGAGTGAGAGCCTGGTGACCGTCTGGGCGGCCCCGCGAATGAGTTCTTTGCCCACCTCGGTCGAGCCGGTGAAGCTGATTTTGCGGCAGAGCGGATTCTCGAGCATTTCGGCGCCGATCTCACTCGCCTTTCCGACGACGAGCTGGAAGACGCCGGGCGGCAGGCCGGCCTCGTCGACGGCCTCGGCCAGCATCACCGCGCAGAGCGGCGTGGCGCTGGCCGGCTTGAGGATCACCGGGCAGCCGGCGGCCAGGGCGGGGGCGACCTTGCGGACCGACAGCGCCAGCGGGAAATTCCACGGCGAGATGGCTCCCGCCACGCCGATGGGCGTGCGGATCACCAGGTGGCGCTTGTGGGCGAGCTGTTGCGGCACCACCCTCCCGTACGCCCGCTCCGCCTCACCGGCAAACCACCGCAGGTGATCGACGGCGATGCCCACTTCGCCGCGGCTTTGCGGCAGCGGCTTGCCGTTTTCCAGCGTGACGGTCCGCGCCACCTCTTCAGCCCGATTATCCAGCAAGTCGGCGATCTTCAGCAGGTAACGGCCGCGCCGCTGGCCGCTCAGCGCCCGCCACGCGGGCAAAGCCGCCTCGGCGTCGGCAATCGCCCGGCGGACGTCGTCGCGCGTGACGGTGCCGACGCGGGCGAAGACGTCGCCGTTGGCCGGGTTGATCACGTCGAGCGGATCCTGCGGCTCGGCCCAGCGGCCGCTCAAGTAAACGCGTCGCACGTCGCCCGTACCTGCGGACATGATTCCCTCCCTAAGCGGTTCCGTCGGGTTCCCAGAAGGGGACAGTCCCGTTTTCCCTGCGGGAAAACCGGGACAGCCCCCAGGTTGTGTCGAAAGCGGGTAGCCGGCGGGTTCACGAACCCTTGGGCACTTTCTGCCAGTCTTTGAGGAACAGGTCGATCGCCACGTCGGTGAGCGGATGGTCGTAAAGTTGTTTCATCACGTCGAAGAACATCGTGCAGACGTCCGCGCCGGCCAGTGCCGCCTCGAGCACGTGGATCGGATGGCGGACGGCGGCGACGATGATCTGGGTCTGGTAGTCGTAGTTGTCGTAGATCGCGCGGATCTGCCGGACGAGGTCCATGCCGTGGTGGCCCACCGCGTCGAGCCGGCCCACGAAGGGGCTGACGTAGGTCGCGCCGCACTTGGCCGCCAAGAGCGCCTGAAGCGGCGAAAACGTCACCGTCACGTTCGTCTTGATCCCCTCGGCCGTCAGCCCGCGGACGGCCTTGAGGCCATCGCGGGTGATGGGCACCTTGACCACCGCGTTATCGGCGATGGCGGCCAACTGGCGGCCCTCGGCCACGATCTGGTCGGCCTCCAGGCCCACCGCCTCCAGGCTCACCGGCCCGTCGACCATGCGGCAGATCTCCTGGTAGACCTCCAGGGCCGGGCGGCCCGTCTTCGAGACGTGCGTGGGGTTGGTCGTCACGCCGTCGACGATCCCCCACTCGACCGCCTCGCGGATCTGGTCCACCAGCGCCGTGTCGATGAACAGTTTCATGATGACGTTTCTCCTGTCGTCAGCTTCCGGCGATTGGATCTAAGCTCTAAGTTCTAAGCTCTAAGATCTTAGTGCTTAGAGCTTGGAGCTTGGATTTCGGCTTCCAGCCGATGTTGTTTCCTCAACGAAATGCGCCACGAACGTCCCGTCGGCTACCTGCTTCTCGACGGCCTGGCGGGCGGCACGGACGTGCCGCCGGGCGAGCCGCTCCGCCTCGTCGGGCCGGTTGGCGGCAATCGCCTCGATCACCTCCAGGTGTTCATCCCTCACTTGGCGGATGTCGCGGTTGGCCCGGACGAACATTCCCAGCACCCGATAGCCCTCGGTCAGCTTCTCCAGCAGGCGGTTGCCGGAGGCCTGGACCATGCGGTAATGGAATTGCCGGTCGGCGGCGCTCATTGGCTCCAGCTTCCCCTCCCGGCCGAGGCTGTAAGTCCTTTCCGCCATATCGGTTAGCTCGCGGATGTCGGTGCGGCTGGCCTCTTGGCAGCAGAGCCGGGCGGAGAGCCCCTCGAACATCTCGCGGATCTCGAACGCCTCCAGAAGCGGCTGCGGACCCAGCCGGCTGACGAACATCCCCAGGTTGTCGACCGCCTCGACCAGGCCGCAAAACTGGAGCTCCAAGAGCGACTCGCGGACCACAGTCTGGGCCACCCCGAACCGCTGGGCCAGCTCCTGCTGGACCAGCCGCTGCCCGGGCTGAAACTGCCCGGAGAGGATCAACCGCTGGATCCCCTCGCGGACGCGGTGTCGCGCCGGAATGCCGGCCGGTTCCGGTTGGTCAAGAGCGGGCATGGGGGGCTCGACGTGAATCGATCGTTATCGATAACAAGCGATAATACTGGCCGGCGCCCTCTTGTCAAGCACTCGGGTTGGCTGGTCTGCGGCAGGGAAGGGTTTGTATTTCGGGCGGAAATGGATTATTATCAAATTTGCCTGGCAAAACTGGCAACATCAGAGAACGCCCCCCAGACTTCCCCCCCACCGAACCCTTGCCCCATGGCTCATGCCACGGATCACCCGACGGACGCGGCGGGAGAGCTCTCTCTTTCCGCGGCCGGCATGCGGCTGGTGAGGTTGTTGGTGGGCAAGCCCCCCCAAAGCGTTGCCGAGCTGATCCGTGAAGTCGGCGTGACGCGAACCGCCGTGACCGAGCAGCTCAACGAGCTGGTGGCAGCCGGATTTGCCGAGCGGACGACCGAGCGGCTTGCAGGCCGCGGCCGCCCGCGGCACCGCTACGCCGCCAGCGGCGCCGCGATGGTGTTGTTGTTCGCCGGCAATCAGCGGCTGCTCGTGCCGGCGATCTGGCGGGCGCTGCGTGAGATCGGCGGCGAGCAGTTGATACAGAAGGTGCTCCACAACGTCAGTCGGCAGATGGCCGAGCATTACGGGCGGCAGATCGCCGGGCGGACACCCGAAGAGCGGCTCCGCGAGTTGACCGAGTTGCTTCGCCGAGAAGGCGACGTCGTCGACGTCGAAGATGCCCCGGACGGCGGATGGATCCTGCGGAAGCGGAGCTGCGGGTTTTACAGCATGTTTGAAGAGACCCGCTCGGTATGCTGCGTCGACGAGGAGATGACCGCCCGGATCGTCGGGGCGCCGGTCCAGAAGACGGCCTGCCGGCACGACGGCGCCCCCTGCTGCCAATTCGTGCTGCTTTCAAGCAATGGCCGCAGCCCTCATCCGAACTCGAACGGCGAGAGCGGCGGCGGGCAGCCGCCGGAGCGTTGAAGGCCTCCGGCTACGCCGACTCGCCGAGGTCGATGACAAGGACGACCCCGGGCACCCAATCCTGCTCTCTTCCGCACTTCCGGCAGCGCAGGCCGTCGGCCGTCACGTCCATCCACTGCCGGCAACACTTGAGGTGGCCGGAGGCCTCGGCCCGGCGGGAATTGTCGGGGTCGGCCGCTTGCCAGTGGCGAATCCTCCGCATGTCCTCGTCGGAAAACGGCGCGAAGGCCAGCGTGGGCTGCGACCCGGAATCATGCGGCGGAACGTCAATCGACATCTGCGACCCCTCCCCAAGATGCGGCTAAATGCCGATCTGCCTTTAACTCTAATCCATTTCGAGACGTTGACAAGGTCGGGCGACGGAGTCGGCTCTCAAAGCCGGGCGCATCCCGGCACCCCTCGGCCTGCCGCTCGTGCTCCGGAGGGGTTGAAAGCGGCTGAATTCGTGCGTTTTTGGCTACCCTTCAAGCCAAGTTCGACGCCGCGCTAGCCCGGATTATTCATGGCTCCATACTGACCCGAAGCGCAAGCGAGGGCTGCATAACGACTTGTCCTCGCTTGCGCTTCGGGTTGGTGTGCGGCACTCTGCTACCAAGTTGCCACTGGCATGAGAAATCCGCGCTAGTAGCTCCGAGGGCCCCCAATCGGCTGCTCCCGGATGGGCGATCGGCCGCCTACAAGCTCCAACCCTCCCGGTAAGGGGGATTGAGCAGCCGGTTGGCCGCTTCGGAGTTTTTGAACTGGCGCTTTTCGCCGTCCCAGAGAAGTTTCTCCTGGATGCGGATGGCGATGTTCCCCATTAACACCACCGCGGCCAGGTGCGCGGCGTGGTCGACGAAGTTGCTGCCGGCGGGCTCCCCGCCTTTGGCGGCGTTGACCCATTCCTCGTAATGGCCGGGCGAGCGGGGCAGCACCTCCGGCGGCTTGCCGAAGAAGCGGGCCTTGGCCTCCGGCAAGAGCTGGTCGCCGAGCAGCATTCCCTCGTCGCCCACGATGAGCGTGCCGTCCTTGACGAAGATGTTCCGCTCGCCGACCTCCTTGGGCAGCGGGGGCATCATGCCGCCGTCGTACCAGCGCAGCAGGATCTCCGGCCGCTTTCCCTCGGCCGCGAAGCGATAGCTGACGATCGAGGCGAGCGGGGCCGTCTCGCCCTTGACCTCCGGGGGGGCGTTCCAGTGGGTCGAGCAGGCCTCCACGCTCTCGGGCCAGCCGAGCTTCAGGGCCTTGAAGGCGGCCGAGAGGTTGTGGCAGCCGATGTCCCCCAACACGCCCGTGCCGAAATCCCACCAGCCCCGCCACGCAAAGGGATGGTAACAGGGATGGTAGGGGCGGTCGGGCGCGGGGCCGAGCCAGAGGTTCCAATCCAGGTGTTCGGGAACCGGCGGGGTCTCCTTGGGGCGGGGGATGCCCCGCGGCGAGATGTCCGGCTGGCGGTTCGACCAGGAGTGGATCTCGCGGACGTCGCCGATCGCGCCCGCCCAGATGTACTCGCAGATGCGGCGGGCGCCCTCGCCCGCCTGGCCCTGGTTGCCCATCTGGGTGGCCACCTTCGCTTCCTTGGCGGCTTTGGCCACCAGCAGGGCTTCGCCGACGCTGTGTACCAGCGGCTTCTGGCAGAAGACGTGCTTGCCCAGCTCGAGGGCCGCCAGCGTGACGACGGCGTGGTTGTGGTCGGGCGTGGCGATCATCACGGCGTCGAGGTCCTTTTCGGTCGCCAGCAATTCGCGGAAATCGCGGTAGATCCTGGCAGCCGGAAATGGCTTGGCGGCAGCTTCGGCGCGTTTGGCGTCGACGTCGCAGACGGCCACGATGTTCTCGCCGGGCACGCGGCGGACGTCGCCGGAGCCCATCCCGCCGACGCCGATGCCGGCGATACTCAGCTTGTTGTTGGCCGAAGGCTTGCCGTCCTGCCCCAGCACGTGCCGGGGGATGACGGCTACCGTGGCCGCGGCCGCCGAGGCGGCCACGAACCGACGGCGGGTGAATCCCTCTTTCTTGCTCATGGACCGGTCTCCTCTTTTCGGGCGGATCGGGGGCGCGGGTTTTGGACGCCGCACGGCATGTCCGCTCATTCTAACGCCGGGATTTTCGGCAGCAACGGTTGCAGGGGCAAGGCCGGCGGCTCAGAATAGGTGCGACGCTGGAAAGTGCGTTGGCCCCGAGGATTCAACCGATGCTCAACCGCAGGCTTGCCGTTTTGGGATTGGCCCCGGTGCTGCTGCTTGCGGCCTTCGCGGCGGCGGGTGAAAAGGTCCTCTTCGAGAGGACCTCGGCCTACAACACGGTCGTGGTGACCGAGGACGACAGCGGCCTGCGAACGCTCTGGTTCGAAAGGGGCGGAGCCCGCCAGAGCGTGATCAAGGTGGGCGATCCCGATCACATCGAGCTTCCCTACGCGCGGGCGATGCCGGTCGGGCTGGCCCTGGTCGAACGGCCGCAGCGGGTGCTGATCGTCGGACTTGGCGGCGCCACGATTCCCAATCTCCTCCACCGGCATTATCCCCGCATGGCGATCGACGTCGTGGACATCGATCCGGTGGTGGTCGACGCGGCCAGGCAGTTCTTCGGCTTTCGCGAAGACGCCACGATGCGCGCCTACGTGGCGGACGGGCGGCGGTTCATCGAAGAGTGCCGAAATCCCTACGACGTGATCTTCCTCGACGCCTTCGGCTCGGAAAACATCCCCTACCACCTCGCCACCAGAGAGTTTCTCACGAGTGTCAAAGCGGCGATCGCGCCGGGAGGCGTCGCCGTGGGAAACATCTGGAGCCGCAGCTCCAATCCGCTCCACGACAGCATGATCCGGACCTACCTGGACGTCTTCGCCGAGCTCTACCTCCTGGAAGTCCGCGGCGCCGGCAACGAAATCCTCCTGGCCGTTGCGGACAAACGGCAGGTTGATCGGGCGGAGCTGGAGCGTCGCGCCAGAGGCCTTTCCATGGCGGCCGGCTTCCGCTTCGACTTGGGCGACGCCGTCGCCTTCAGCTTCCGTCGCGTGGAGAGAGACGACTTGCGCGGCCGCGTCCTCACCGACGCCGACGCGCCGCGGAGCGATGAGTAGACCTGAAACAACCAATCCTTCCTTGGAGTGCGGCGACTCGTCGCCGCTTTCTGTGGCTTCTCCGTAACGGCCCAGCAATATGGCAATATGAAAGTTCACCCGAAAACCGGCGCGGCGTTCTCCGACCGTTCGAAAAGCGGTGACAAGTCACCGCACTCCGGAGGGTGGCTTGCCATGGAGATAACGCGGTGACTGCCCCTTTCGAAATCGCAGGATCAAGACAGGAGTGACGCGGATGTCTGAAGAAAGGACCACCTTCCTCAGGCGGCTTTTCCGGTGGATCGTTTCCCCGGGTCGGCTCTTCTCTCTGACTCTCGCAAGGATCAAGACAAGGCTTTTTTGCCAGAGGCAGGACGAGCGCGCAGCTCGGACGACGCGCCTGGCCGGCCGCCGGAGGCTGCTCGGCGCGGTGGGGCTGCTGCCGGTGCTGGGCTTTTTTGGGCGGTCTTCGGCCGGCGGCGCGGAAGAAGAGGTCGACGCGATCACCCAGCCGACGCTCTTGACGACGCCCGAGGCGCGGGACTACGCCCGGCTTAAGCGGCTGGACCTG
>Ga0180437_10008018_pt1 | contig 13563 bp, 12 predicted proteins | sample SS_ome_4_FD_132410 | JGI IMG/M metagenome (GOLD analysis project Ga0180437, IMG submission 132410) | Hypersaline lake sediment archaeal communities from the Salton Sea, California, USA - SS_3_D_1 metaG | ecosystem: Environmental > Aquatic > Non-marine Saline and Alkaline > Hypersaline >...
CTTGGGTTCGTCCTTGGGATGTTCCACCGGAGTGGTGGTCGTCCAGGCCATCCAGGGCGTGGCCGAACTGCGCTGGATGCCGGTATTCATGTAGGCCTCGTTATCGAAACAGATGTACAGCAGGTCGTGCCCTCTCTCCAGCGCCCCGGAAAGCGCCTGGATACCGATATCGCTGGTGCCGCCGTCACCGGCCATGGCAACCACCTTGGTCCCAATGTCGGGACGCTTCTCCTTCCTTGAAAGCGCCTTCAGTGCCGCCTCCACTCCCGAGGCAACCGCAGCAGTGTTCTCGAAAAGGGTGTGAATCCAGGGCATCCGCCAGGCCGTCATGGGAAACTGGGACGAGACCACCTCCATACAGCCAGTGGCATTGGCCACTATCACGTTCTGCGGGAGGGCTTTGCAGACAAGCCTTACCGCAAGGGCCTCACCACAACCGATGCACGCCCGATGACCCGGGGCAAAGGGCTCTTTCTTCGGCGCCAGACGAGGAACATACACTCCGTAGTTCTGCATCACTCTCTCACCCCGTACGTCTCGTATTCCGCCTCGATGCCAGTCTCGGCAATCTCCGTCCCCCGGGCAACCATCGCTTCAAACCCGGCAACGGTGACATCTCTACCACCCAGACCGGCGACGAAACCGGTCACTCTGGGCCTCTTCTCTTCGTGGAAAAGGGCCGCCCGAATCTCCGAGCACATCGGCCCGCCCGGTCCGCCGAAAGAGATAGCACGGTCCACGACAACCAGCAGGTCGGCCTCGCGGACGGCGCTGCGCAGTTCGGCAAAGGGGAACGGGCGCCACAGGCGCAACTGCACCAGGCCAACGTCCTTGCCTGCGTCCCGCATCTTGTCCACTGCCGCGGATGCTGTCTCGCTGATGCTGCCCATGGTCACCAGCAGGGTCCGGGCTCCCTCGGTACGGTAGCTCTGTACCGGCCCGTAGTGACGGCCAAATGCCTTCCCGAACCGCTCCCAGTGCTCCAGTATGACTTCCCTGGATGCCCACAGCTTCACGTCCTGGGCCTTCTTCGTCTCGGGATAGAGGATCGGGGGCGCAAAGGCACCCATGCTCACCGGCCTCTCCGGGTCCAGCGGCAATGGATAGTCGTTGGGCGGAAGAAAGGCCCGGACCTCTTCACGGTCCGGCATAATCACCGGCTCTATTACGTGCGTCAGGAAGAATCCGTCCACGTGGACCATCACCGGAAGCAGCACCCTCCGGTCCTCCCCTATCGCGAAGGCACAGATAACGTTGTCAAGTGCCTCCTGCCCGTTCGCAGCCACTATTTGTATCCAGCCGGTGTCCCGTACCGACATCAGGTCAGACTGGTCACCCCAGACGTTCAGGGGCGATGACAGGGCCCGATTTGCCACGGCCATGATCACCGGCAGCTGCATGGCAGAGGCAACGTACAGCACCTCGTGCATCAGCTCCAGGCCCTGCCCGGCCGTCGCGGTGAAGGTCCGTGCGCCGGTGGCCGCCGCACCAAGGCAGGCGCTCATCGCGGAGTGCTCCGATTCGACGGGAATGTACTCAGCGTCCAGGTCACCGTCGGCGACGAGCTCAGCCAGGTGCTCGACGATGTGCGTCTGAGGCGTAATCGGATAGGCCGCGACGACATCGACATCTGCCAGCATGGCAGCCTCGGCGATAGCCTGTGAGACCTCTATGCCTATCCTTTCACCCATCACTCGCTCTCCTCAACCATCATTATCACGCCAGTAGGACACTCACGGGCGCAGATACCGCACCCCTTGCACCAGAACATATTCGCGACGAAGTATCCCTCCGCATTCTGCTCAATACAGCCTTCGGGGCAGAACATCTGGCACAGGCCGCATTTTATGCACTTATCGAAGCCATAGGTGGGTGCCTGCGACCGCCAGTCGCCGGTGCGGTACTCGGCAGTGTTGCCCGGTTCGGTGACTATCGCGCCGATCTCTATGTCCTTCCAGGTTATGTCGCCCTCGTTCCTGCTCAAGTCAACCTCGCTCCTTTACCACGGTCTCCTCAAAAGCCCGCGTCATGGCCTTGATGTTCCTCTCCGCGAGCCGGTTGAATCTCTGCTGCAAAGGCTCTGCCAGAGACTCCCTGTCAACCACCCCCGTGGCCCGGAGCAATGCCCCGAGCATCGTGGTGTTGGCAATCGGGACCCCCAGCTCCTCCCGCGCAATCCGCGTGGCATCCAGCGTGGCCAGCGTCCATTTCGTCCCGAACTCAGCCTCGATGTCCGCCATGCTCTTCGTCGTGTTGACTACCAGCACCCCGTTGTCCTTCAGTCCGGACGTAACCTTGATGATACGCAGCAAGGTGGGGTCCAGCACAATCACCACGTCTGGTTCGGCGACGTCCGCCCTCACCCGGATTGGCTCACGAGGGCTGATACGGTCAAAGGCGAGCACCGGCGCCCCTCTTCGCTCCGGGCCAAAGCTCGGGAAGGCCTGGGCGTACTTCCCTTCATTGATGGCTGCCCTCGCCAGGAGTTCCGCCGAGGTCACCGCTCCCTGGCCACCACGGCCATGCCATCTGATTTCGACAAGCTGGGTTGTGTCTATCACCTTGGCCTCCCTGCTAGCAATGATACGACCCCCGCAAAGCCATACATTGAGAAGCGCCCCTGGAGCGACTCGAACGCTCGCACCCAGCTCCGGAGGCTGGTGCTCTATCCACCTGAGCTACAGGGGCAAGTGTGCTTCAGAGCACAGGCGTCGTCCCCATTTCACCTATGATAACCCATCAAGCACGAGCAAGGCAACACGCCGTCCGGTGCCAGGTCCACCACGCGTGTTCCCATATATCCCGGCCACCCGCAGCGCCCCCATACAACTACGCGTAGCGCACGATGAGATACAACCAGCACAGCCCCACCACGCCGATCATCGCGGGCAGGGCATACTTGCAGAACCTTCCCCAGCTTATCGGGTAGCCTTCTCTTGCGGCGACCGCAGTACCAACCACGTTGGCTGAGGCACCGATGGGAGTGCCGTTACCGCCGATGTCAGACCCCAGGGCCAGCGTCCACGCCATCGCCGGCAACGGTAGGCCTGTCCTGGCCAGGCCCCTGAGCACCGGTACCATTGTCGCCGCGAAGGGGATATTGTCCACTATCGCCGAGGCGAAGGCGGATATCCACAGGATCATGGGTATCACCAGCATGATACTCCCCCCGGCGACGTCCGCGATGAACTCCGCCAGTACCTCCAGGACCCCTGTTTCTTCCAGCCCTCCGACACATATGAACAGCCCGATGAAGAAGACCAGCGTCCTCCAGTCCAGCCTCTTGATTATGTACCCGGCGTTCCTGAAACCGGCGCCAAGGGTCAGCGCCGCCGCTATTACGCCGATGAGGGCCACGGATATCCCCGTCTCAGCGTGGGTGACGATGAGCGCCACTATCACCAGGAAGATGACCGTGTTGATCCTGAACATGCGGGGGTTCACAATCGCCTCGCGTGGGTCCGGGTAGCTCCTCGTCTCACCTTCGGTAGCCTTCTGTGAGGCGGTGAGGACCTTCCGAAACGCGAAGTAGAAGAAGACGAGTGTCGCCAGCATCCCTATCCAGGCGATCAAGCCGGTGTTGGTGACAAAGTCGAAGAACGAGTAGCCGAACGCGGTGCCGATGATGATGTTCGGTGGGTCGCCGCTCATGGTAGCACTGCCGCCCACATTCGAGGCAAAAATCTCGGCGATGATTATCGGGACGGGGTCAAACTTGAGCAGGCGGGCCAACTCAACCGTAACCGTCGCCAGGAACAGCAGCACGGTGATGCTATCGATAAACATCGCCAGGAACCCGGAAAGCAGCATAAAGGTGACCAGTATCGGAACGACACGGTAGTTGACCAGCTTGGCGATGCGGAGACACAGCCAGCGGAAGAAACCCACCTCCCCGAGGCCTTCCACCATGACCATCATGCCGCCAATGAAGACGATGGTCTGCCAGTTGATGCCGCTGGACTCAAAATGGGCTTCGCCGGGGAACCAGAAAGCAGGCTGGCCAAACTGCCCGAGGCTGAGGACATTCAGGACGGCATCAGGACTCCTCATGACAATGAGGAAGACGACTACGATCGTGAGACCTGCGCCGACAAGGGCCGGAATGTAGCGGTGCCATTTGTCACTTATCACGGCGATGAACATCGCCACGAAGATGACGATGGCAACAATCTGGCTAGCTAGCTCCATCTACACAAAGCTTCTTTCTCTCCGAGGAGGTCAAATGTGGACCTCGCCAGGCCTCGGCAAGCGTGCGAGGAGGCACAGAGCGTTATTATACCAGAAACCAGGCGTGTAACTGAAACCGGAGTCCGTCATCATCTTCTCCACTCAGCCTCAGCCGGTCCCGGACGAGAAAAGGGCATATGCCCCGTACAGGTACAGTCCAACCAGCAGCACAGCGTACCAGCTGATGACGCGGAACGTCTTTCGTCTCTGCCGGAACCGAAGTCCGAGGGCTATGGCGGCACTCATGGCCATGATTATGCCGGCGGTTATCGCATGGGACTGCGATACGTACGACAGGATGGGACCCTTGCTGTAGAAGAGGTCCAGTATGAAGACGTACGACATATCCAGGATATTCGCACCCAGAATATCGGCCATGGCCATGTCAATGGCCCCCAGGCGGAAAGCAGTGATGGCCACCACCAGCTCCGGCAACGAGGTGGTAATCGCCAGGAGCAGGCTCCCCACAAAGCTGGTACCCCAGCCGGTGACCGCGGCAATCTCATCTCCGACGTACGACATCCATATTCCGGCCCCGATGACGGCCACCGCCGCCAGCGCAAACTTCAGAGACACCCCCCGGATGGAGCCGGCCACAGACCCTGTCTCTGCCACCGAACGCACATGCGCACTGCGTTCAAGACGGGACAGCCCCCACGCCGCGGCGAGATACAGCACAAACACCACCATGCTCGGTATGCCCACCCACCCCAGGGCAACACCGGACCAGCCGTCGCCTGCGAGGATAGCCCCGCCCAGGATTGCGGCAAACACGAACCCGACACCTGCCGATGCCATCTGCCGGCGGCTAACGAGGCTGAGTATCGGCCCGGCCCTCGAGAGCACATCAAGGACCGCCATGATGGTGATGTTGAAGATGCAGCTCCCCAGAAGAGTGCCCAGACCCAGGTCAGGGACTCCCCTGACTCCGGTCACCTTGTCAGTGACGAGCGCGACCGAGCTCACGCCCGTAATCAGCTCCGGCATCGAGGTCATGACGGCCAGGAGCAGCAGGCCAACCCATATCCTCCCCAGGCCTGTCTTCTCGGCAAGAGTATCCGCATACCGTGCCGCCTTTGTGCCGGCAAACACGACTATGACAGAGCAGAGGACAAACTTCAGCCAGACCAATCAGCAACACCCCTGGGCAGAATATGGATTCTTGTAGCAGGAACAGGCGATGACATACGCCAATTATTATACCCCATCGGGAGGCACGCTGTCCGTCTTTCCCTCAGGCCACCGTTTGCGCTAGAATAGTGCCCAGTCGAGGTGGGCCCTGGAATCGCTGCCCCTGACATCCCGGGGCCTTCCGGATGCCGGGCAAAGAGGAGGAGAACATGCAGAAGATTACCAGCAATGTCTATGCCGAGACCGGGTTCCGGGGATGCAACCCCGGCTTCGTCGTCACCAGTGACGGAGTGGTGATGATTGACACGCCGCAGATGCCGGTCGACGCGGTGAAGTGGCGGGAGGAGATTGCCAGGCATGGCCCTGTCCGCTATATCATCAACACGGAGCCTCACGGGGACCATTTCACCGGCAATGCCTTCTTCGAGGGGACCGTCGTCGCCCATGAGGGCACAAGGGAGGCGATACTGGCCTCTTCCGTGGACCAGCTGAAAGAACGCTTGAAGCAGATGGCCCCGGAGAACCTTCCCTTGCTCGAAGGTTTCAGCTACCGCCCACCGGAGGTCACGCTCTCCGAGCGGCTCGCCCTGTACGTCGGTGACCACACCTTCCGGCTCATCAACCATCCCGGACACACGCCCTACCAGGTGGCCGTGCACATCCCCGAAGAGCGTGTCGTGTTCACCTCGGACAACATCTTCTACCGGGTGCATCCGTTCCTCCATCAGGCCGTCCCCCACCAGTGGCTCGAATCGCTGGACCGCCTCGGGCAACTGGAAGCCGACTTCCTTGTGCCGGGGCACGGCGGCGTTTGCAGCCCGGCCTATATCCCCGAGATGAAGGCCATGATTCAGGCCTGGATAGACGCCGTCAGCGATGCCATCAGCAAGGGTATGAGCCTTGAGGAGGCACAGGACAGGGTGTCACTGCTGGACCGCTATCCAATGGAACCGGGGAATGAGGCCATGGGCCCGATGCTGCAGCGTATGAACGTCGCCCGGCTCTACGAAGTCCTCAAGAGGTGAACCGTCCCAATGGAACGGTTGCTTTGACAGCCCGGGAACCGGGTGCTAGCATGGCCGTAACCAGAGGAGAAGCAGAGCAAGGAGAACACAGGACATGGAAGAGCAGAAGATTCTGTACACCAGGGAGAACGGTATCGGCATCGTCACCATCAATCGACCCGAGAGAATGAATGCCATCACTGACGACATGCTGGTGGACCTGTCCAATATCCTCAACGATGCTACCGTGGACGATGAAGTCCGGGCAGTGATAGTCACCGGAAACGGTCGTGCCTTCTGCGCCGGCACCGATGTCACTACCGGCATCACGCGGGACCACGCCCAAACCGGGGCAGAGAGGGCGAAGAGAATCAAGAAGGTGGACCTGCCGGAAACCTCCCTCCCGGGGTGGACCTTCACCCGCGTTACCAAACCTACGATTGCCGCCGTGAACGGTGCCGCCGTTGGCATGGGGGCCGAGTGGACAGCCCAGTGCGATATCCGCATCGCCTCAGAGAACGCCCGTTTCGGCTGGGTCTTCCCGCTCAGGGGAATAACGCCTGATACCGGTGCCGGGCCATACCTGCTGCCGTACATCGTGGGGCTCAGCAAGGCACTCGAGCTGATGTACTCCGGGGACATCATCGATGCCCGTGAGGCAGAGAGGATAGGTCTGGTGAGCATGGTGGTGCCGCCGGACCAGCTGCTGCCAGCGGCGAAAGAGATGGCAGCCAGGCTTACCCGCGGGGCACCGCTGGCAGCCAAGGGAGTGAAGGAGCTTACCTACGGCTCCCTGGAATGGCCGCCCAGCGTCCACCGCGGTGAGACCGGACAGCGCTTCCGCGATACCAGTGCGTCTGAAGACGCCAGAGAGGGTGTCCAGTCCTTCCTTGAGAAGAGACCGCCCGTCTGGAAGGGCAGGTAGACTCTTCGAGGGCCACGACCCGAGCGGGGCGACTACCTGGTACCGATTGTTGCCTGGAACTGCCTGGCGACGCCATTACGCACGACCTCGATGGTGACGAGGTCGCCCGGACTGGTTCGCTCGCCCAGATAGGACGTAAGGTCAGCCATACCGGCGACGGACCACCCGTCGATGCTGGTGATGATGTCACCCGCCTGCATCCCGCCGGCCCAGGCCGGACCGCCGGGAATGACGGTCGACACCAGTACGCCATGTAGACTGTCACGCCCGGCCTGCTCGGCCGCCTTTGGCGTCAGGTCTCCTCCCTCTACACCGAGCCAGGGGTACTGGAACACACCGCCCTCGATGATTGCGTCCGCCACACGCCTGACCTTGTTCGCCGAAACGGCATAGGACACGCCCTCGCCACTTGCCGGTCCCACGCGCGCGATAATCAGACCGACCACCTGGCCGTCAGCGTTGACAAGGGGGCCGCCGGAGTTGCCGAAGTTGGCGGGTGCGTCAAACTGGATGAGGTTTGCTATCCAGCGGCTCCCTCCATCGCTGCCAATTTCCTCAAAGCGGTCCCTCTGGCTTACTATGCCCGCGGTAATCGTGCCGGTAAGGTCAAAAGGACTACCGAGGGTGACAACCGGCTCCCCGATTGCGATGGCGTCGGAGTCCGCCAGCGCCAGGGGCGTTACGCCCGGGTCTCGCTGGATCTTCAGGACGGCGACATCGCTCAGGCTGCAACTGCCGACAAGGCTCGCCGGGGACACCTGGCCGTCGGCAAAGACGAGGTATATGTCGCTGAGGTTCTCGGTGACATGGTTGGCGGTGACGACGTGTCCAAGGGCGTCATAGACAAACCCTGAGCCGATTGTGGCCTCACCATTGCTCACCTCAACGACTGCCTGACTGGCCACCTGGTAGACCTCGTCAGCCTTGAGCCATGATTCCTCGCCGGTCCGCGCCACCTCGGCGGCGAGGTCACCAACCTCCGCCCGCAGCTTGGTAATCTCCTCGGAGCTCTCTTCGGCCGTGTCCTGCAAGGCTGCTATCGTGTGACGGTTACCGAGCGCCGCGTCACGGTTCTCGTCCACCCTCTCCCCGAGCGTATCAAGTCTCTCGGCGGTGTCCTGCCGGAGGGCCTCCAGCGCGCTATCCACCGCGTCACCGCGCTCCGCTTGTTCGGCGCGCATTGCCTCCAGTTGGTCGCCCAGAGAGTCAACCTCCCCGGTCAACCGATACATGTAGACCCCGAGCGTGGTGCTGGCCATGACCAGCAACACCAGCAGGGTGACCATCACCTTGTTCACCATACTGCCCTCCCTCCAGTAACCGACGCGCCGGCCCTGCGGTTACCCCCGCCCGGAACACAATCATCGGCGGAAGAGGAAACGGGGACCGGCACCGACCGGGACTGTGTCGTAGCACTCAAGCCTGCGGAACAGATTTGTAACCTAGCTGTAACCTCACCCCGAAGAGGCCTTTACCTGAACTTAACCTCAATGGTGTATTCTAAATATTGCCATACAATTTTCTTCATCATCTCCTGTTGAGCAGGCCCGGCACATCCTCCGGGCCTGTTCATTTTCCGAAACCAGTATTGCGGCCACGGTATCCTCTAGAGAAGTCGTTCCTGGAAGGTGTTCTGTGCCCCCGGCAAGCACCCCACTTGCGCCTGCCGGGTCTGCCGGGAGGAGCGGGCTACACCTTGAGCAGCCCGACAATCTGGCTGGGTCTCTCAGCCACCGGTACGCCGGCTGCGGTGAAGGCGTCAATCTTCGATTTGGCGGTACCTGCCTCACCCATGACTATCGCCCCGGCGTGCCCCATGCGCTTCCCCGGAGGAGCCATCCTGCCGGCAACGTAGACGACCACGGGCTTGGGATACTCCGTCTCGGCAATGTAGGCGGCCGCCGCTTCCTCTGCATTTCCGCCAATCTCTCCGATGAGGACCACGCTCCTGGTTTCCGCGTCGTCACGGAAGAGCTTGAGAGCGCCGACAAAATCGAGGCCTATTATCGCATCGCCGCCTATGCCCACACAGGTGCTCTGGCCCAGCCCGGCGCGGCTCGTATGCCAGGCAATCTCGTAGGTCAAGGAGCCACTCCGTGACACGATGCCCACTCCCCCTGGCCTGAAGATGTGATTGGGCATGATGCCGACCTTCGTCTTTCTTGAAGGGCTTATCACGCCCGGGCAGTTCGGACCGATGATGATGGTATCGCCCCTCGCCTTTGCCCCGGCCGTGCACTCGATTGCGTCCTTATGGGGAACGCCCTCGGCAATGACGACTATCGTCCGCAGGCCCGCGTCAATCGCCTCCATGACGGCGCTTCTGGCAAACCGGGCGGGCACAAACAGGATTGACGTATTCGCAGCATATCGGGCGACTGCATCGGCGACCGTGTCACACACCGGCACACCCTCTACCTCCTCCCCACCTTTGCCAGGAGTCACGCCGGCAACGATGTTTGTCCCGTACTGCAGCATCGAAGCGGCATGGAACCGGCCTTCCCGCCCCGTGATGCCCTGGACGACGACCCTGGTGCTTTCGTCAACGATAATGCTCAAAGCCCGGCCTGTGCCTTCAGGATTCCCTGCACCGCCTCCTCCATGGTCGGGAAGTTCATGACACCCGCTTCGTCGAGCATTCGCTTTCCTTCCGCCTCATTCGTGCCCATCATGCTCACCGCTATCGGCTTGACCACCGCCGCCTCCCGCCGGGCCTCGACAACCGCCTGGGCGACCAGGTCGCACCGGGTTATGCCGCCGAAGATGTTGACTACTACCCCCTTCACCTCCGGCTTGGAAAGCACCAGCAGGAGCCCTCTCCTGGTGATGTCAACGTCGCCACCACCACCGATGTCAAGGAAGTTCGCCGGGCTACCTCCGAAATGGTGGACCAGGTCTACCGTTGCCATGACCAGCCCGGCCCCGTTACCGACAACGCCCGTATCCCCCGGAAGGTCTACGTACGCGAGGCTCTGCTTTCTCGCTTCGCTCTCCAGTGACGTTTCATCTTCCCTGGTCAGACTTCTGCCAGCGAATTCCTCGTGCCGGAAGAGGGCGTTGTCATCGACTATCATTCTGGCGTCAGCGGCTACGAATTCCGCCGATGCTGTCCTGACCAGTGGGTTCAACTCAACCAGTTCCGCATCCTTGTCCATGGCGGCGGAGAACAGGGTCGCCAGCACAGAGGCAAGCTCTCCGGCGATATCATCACTGAGGTCGAACTGCCCCAGCATCTCACGTGCTTTCTCCTCCCCGAACCCGGAGGCCGGGTCCGTCCAGTACCTCGCCAGCCTCTCCGGAGATACCAGGGCAACCTGCTCAATGTCCACGCCGCCCGCAGTGGATGCCAGAACGGCATATCTCTTGACAACACGGTCAACGGTCACCGAGAGGTAGTACTCGCTCTCAATCTCCAGGGCTTCCTCGACGAGGAGCTGGCTTACCAGGCTTTCCTTGATGGTGCTGCCGATAAGCCTGGCGGCCATTTCGGCAGCCTCGGCAGGGCCGCTCGCGAAGAGGATACCGCCGGCCTTGCCCCTGCCTGCGACCGGTATCTGCGCCTTGAGCACCACCGGTCTGCCGATTTCGCGGGCAATCAGCTCTGCTTCCTCAGGAGTAGTAGCAACCCTGCCGGGAGATACGCGTAGCCCGTATTCCCTGAGTATCGCCTTGGCCTCGAATTCGAGAAGCTTCACGTTCCGGCCGCACCTGATATCACGACAATGCCGGAGTCACATGCAGCCCGAATGACCGCACGTTACCTTTTCCTCCGGCACCTCATTCTACCTGAATTACGGCTCAGGGACAAGCGGTCGGGGCATCATTCTGCCGTCATCCCCTCGCAGGAACCCGCCCGGATTCACACCTACTTGACACGGCAAGCGTGCGGGTTCTATCATTAACTAGCCCAGAACGAATACCGAGCGAACACGTGCTCAGCCGGAGCGGGCACCGGCAGACCGGTCACGGCGCGTTGGCACACTCGCCGTGTGGTGGTTGCCGACCCGCTCGATTGTATCTGCCCGCTTTATCCTGACGAGCACTCCCCTGAAGGACGAGATTTCGGCGCCAGACCAGTCTAGACGGCAGGGACCCGGACTGAACGGAGGTTTCGTGGCTGAGGAATCACCGGAGAAAGCAATCGCAGAGATTCTCTCGTTTCACACGAATGGTCCGGGCCAGCTGCTGCCAATCCTGATTGACGTGCAGAGCCGCGTCGGCTACCTGCCCGAAGCAGGCGTGCGTGCCGTTGCCGAGTTCCTTGACATCGATGTCGGCGAGATATACTCCGTGGCGTCCTTCTACTCGCAGTTCCGCCTGACACCCATCGGCAGGCACCATATCCAGGTCTGCCGGGGTACCGCCTGTCACATCAGGGGGGCACCCAGAATCCTGGAGGAACTGGAGAAGCAGACCGGTATCTCGGAAGGAGAGACCTCGGCCGACATGGAGTACACACTGGAGACCGTCGCCTGCATGGGATGCTGCGCGCTGGCCCCGGCTGTCAAGGTCAACAAGGACGTGCACGGCGAACTGACCACCAGGAAAGTGGAGGAAGTGGTCCTCAACCTCTCCACCGAGGAGGCAGATGTCGCCTGAACAGCGCACCATCAATGTCTGCCAGGGTACAGGCTGTATCTCGGCCGGTGCCGAGAGGATTCTGTCGCTACTGAGAGCAGAGACAGACGCGCTCAATCTGGGTGGCAGCGTTCACGTGAGGGGTACCGGTTGCCACGGCCTCTGCCAGGCGGCCCCCCTGGTCGTCGTCGAACCCGATGGCATTCTCTATGCCAGGGTCAGACCCGAAGACACCGCCGATATCGCCCAATCGCTCCTGCCGCACGGGACACCCGTGGAGCGCCTGTTCTACCAGGACACCGTCATCAAACGGCCGCTGGCCGTCTTCCGGGACATCCCCTTCTACTACAAGCAGCAGCGCTTCGTGCTTCGCAACCTGGGGGCCCTCGATCCCACCAGCATAGATGACTCCATCGCCGCCGGGGGGTACCAGGCAGCCCGCAAGGCGCTCACCGATATGACGCCCGAGGAGGTCATTGAAGAGGTCAAGACCTCCGGTCTACGGGGCCTCGGGGGCGCCGGCTTTCCTGCCGGAAGGAAGTGGGAGGCCTGCCGGGCGGCAAGCGCTGAGCAGAGGTACGTCATATGCAACGGCGATGAAGGCGACCCCGGCGCCTTCCAGGACTGCGCCGTCATGGAAGGCGACCCGCACTCGATACTCGAGGGTATGATAGTCGCCGGTTATGCCGTAGGCTCAGATACCGGCTACATCTTCGTGCGCGCCGAGTATCCCCGTGCCGTGGCAAGTCTGCACAGGGCCATCAGCCAGGCCAGGGAGAGAGGGTTCCTCGGCAAGAACATCATGGACACCGGGACCGACTTCGACATCAGCGTGTTTCAGGGCGCCGGGGCATTCGTCTGCGGCGAGTCAACCGCCCTCGTGCGGTCAATTGAAGGCGGCCGGGGAATCCCGAAGGCCTTCCCCCGACCGAGGACGACAGAGGTCGGGCTCTGGGGACGGCCCACGTTGCTCAACAACGTGAAGACGTTTGCCAGCATTCCGCTCGTCGTCAACCGCGGTGGTGCCTGGTTCGCCAGCCGTGGCACCGACGGCAGCAAGGGAACGGCAGTCTTCGCGCTCGCTGGCTGCGTGGTCAATACCGGCCTGGTAGAGGTCCCGATGGGCACCAGGCGCCGGGACATAATCTACGATATCGGCGGCGGCATCCGTGACGGCCGGACGCTCAAAGCCGTCCAAACCGGCGGGCCTTCCGGCGGTTGCATACCCGCGCAGCTATTGAACCTGCCGGTGGACTTCGATTCGCTGAAACAGGCCGGGGCGATGATGGGCTCCGGGGGCATGATCGTCATGGACCAGGACACCTGCATGGTGGACGTCGCCCGCTACTTCCTCGAGTTCACCCGGCGTGAGTCCTGCGGGCAGTGTGCGCCCTGCCGGGTTGGCACCAGGCAGATGTACGATATCCTGGACAGGATATGCCGCAGGCAGGGTCGACCGGGCGATGTTGAGCTCTTGCAGGAACTGGGCGAGTCGGTAGCGGATACCTCTCTCTGCGCCCTGGGACAGAGCGCACCCAATCCGGTGCGCACCACCATCCGTTACTTCCGGGATGAGTACGAGGCGCACATCCTCGAGGGGCACTGCCCCGCCGGTGTGTGTTCCGCCTACCAGTAGGATGACAGAGAAGAAGATAAGACTGACTATCGATGATGTTGTCGTGGAGGCCGAGGAGGGGA
>Ga0180437_10008020_pt1 | contig 13559 bp, 7 predicted proteins | sample SS_ome_4_FD_132410 | JGI IMG/M metagenome (GOLD analysis project Ga0180437, IMG submission 132410) | Hypersaline lake sediment archaeal communities from the Salton Sea, California, USA - SS_3_D_1 metaG | ecosystem: Environmental > Aquatic > Non-marine Saline and Alkaline > Hypersaline > Sediment...
TCCATGGTCTGGCGATCAAACGGGCGACCTTCGGCGGTGCCCTGCACTTCGATGAACTCGCCCGTCGCGTTCATCACCACGTTGACGTCCACCTCGGCTATCGAGTCTTCTTCGTAGCACAGGTCCAGCACTGGCTGGTCGCCGACCACGCCCACGCTGACGGCGGCGACACCGGTCTTGAGTACCTCTGCAGGGAGCAACCCGCCGTGGATCAGTTTGTCGAGAGCGATGGCCAGCGCCACATAGCCACCCGTAACGGCCGCCGTGCGGGTGCCGCCGTCGGCCTGGATGACGTCGCAGTCCACGATGCACGTGCGCTCGCCCAGCTTTTCCAGGTCCACGGCGGCACGCAGGCTGCGTCCGATGAGGCGGCGGATCTCCTGGGTCCGTCCCCGCAAGCCAAAAGTCTCTCGCGGCGTGCGGTAATGCGTCGAGCGCGGCAAGAGGGCGTATTCGGCGGTCAGCCAGCCGCCTTCAACGCCTTGGGCGCGCATCCAGCCGGGTACACTCTCCTCAACGGTCACATTGCACAGCACTTTTGTCTCGCCCATGGCAATGAACACCGACCCTTCAGGATAGACCACATAGTCGGGAGTGATCCTCACCGGTCTCAGTTCGTCGGCCGTTCGTCCGTCAACTCGTCTCATCATCGCTCCTGTCTGTCTGTCACTTTAAAAGAAACCGGCGAGCGGGATGACCTGTCGCTGCCTCTCGCGACATGCCCAGGGAAAAAAAAGAGCTCAAACGGATTTCCTTGCCAAACCTTCACCGTGATTTGATGCTGCCCTGGCAGTACGCCTCGCTCAACCGGGATCGATGAGTATTATATCATAACTGGGTCAACTGCGCCAAAAACTGACCATACCCCAACAGGGAAAAGCTGACAATCAATGACCTGGTCGGATCACAAAGCATCCCGAGCGTGTCAAAGGTACGGTCGTGAGTTTGCCAAACAGGTTTGGCTGCGCAACACTGGCGTCCTTCGACGGGCTCAGGATGCTCTTCTTGGGTCTGGGTCATAGACCCCTTACGTCGTTTTTAGGCGCTCAAGTCGTGCCTGGATCTTGACTGCCTGCTCCTCGAGATCGGCCAACTTGCTTTTTTGCCGCGCCACCACGGGGGCAGGAGCTTTGGTCAAAAAGCTCTCGTTGAACAGTAGCTCCTGACTGCGAGCCATTTGTGCCTCGATGCGAGCCAACTCCTTCTCCAGGCGCTGCCCTTCTACTTTAGGGGCTACGACGCCAGCCAGCGACAGGTAAACCTCGATGCCTGCCGTCGACAGTGCGATGGCCTGTTTGGTAGGAGCTGCCAGAGCTTGTGCAATGTGCAACTGCGCTGGGTCCAGCCGTGCCAGGCCAGCGAGGAGAGAGCAGTGCGCGTTGAGAAGCGCGCACTCTTCTCCTGCCGCGATCTGGGCGGCGATGCGGTGGCCCGGCGCTATGGCGTGCTCCGCCCGGGCGGTGCGGATGGCCCGCACCAGGCCGACGAGCAATCCCACCTGCGCTTCGGCCCGGGGATCTGGCGGGGGCGCCTCCGGCCAGGGCGCGACGATGAGGGCCGGTGCCGGGCGGCTGCCAGCCGGCCAGGGGAGCCGTTGCCACAGGGCCTCGGTCACAAAGGGCATCAGGGGATGCAACAGGCGCAGCGAACCCTCCAGCGCGCGCAGCAGGGTCTGCTGCGCCGTTCGCCGCTCGTCTTTGTCGCCCGATCGGAGACGGATCTTGGCCATTTCAATGTACCAGTCACAGAACTCGCCCCAGATAAAGTCGTAGACCGTCTGTGCAGCCAGATCGAAGCGGCAGACATCGAGAGCGTTTTCGACGGCCCGGATGGCGCAGCCCAGCCGGCTCAGGATCCACCGATCGACCAGGGAGAGTTCGTCCATTGCCGGGCGAGTGCTTGGCATGGCCATGCCCTCGGCAGCCCCAAGAACGTAACGCGCGGCCTGCCACATTTTGTTGGCGAACGCTCGCCCCTGGGCCAGCCGATCAGAGGAGAAACGCATTGCCTGCGCCTCGCCACAGCCGGCAGCCAGGGCAAAGCGCGCGGCGTCGGCGCCGTGGGCTTCCACCGTTTTCACCGGGTCTATGCCGGTGCCCAGCGACTTGCTCTGCCGTTTGCCTTCTTCGTTGAGCACCGTTGGATTGACGTACACGGTCGGGAACGGCTCCTGGCCACGATACGCCAGTCCACTCATGATCATGCGCGCGATCCAGAGGAACACAATCTCGCCGGCCGTCACCATGAGTGAAGTGGGGTAGAATCGACTCAGGTCGTCTGTCTGGTCAGGCCAGCCCAGCGAGGCAAAGGGCCACAGCGCGGAACTGAACCACGTGTCGAGTACGTCGGGCTCTTGCCTCAGGTCTGGGGAGCCACAGTGCTCACAGGCGATTGGCGTCTCTTCGGAGACAGTGTGCTCACCGCAAGCCGTGCAGGTCCACACAGGCAGGCGATGCCCCCACCAGAGTTGCCGCGAGATACACCAGTCGCGGATGTCGTCCATCCAATGCAGGTATACCCGCTCCCACTGCTCCGGCAGGAAGCGTACCCGCCCCTCGCGCACTGCGGCGATGGCTGGTCCGGCCAACTCGCCCATCCGCATGAACCACTGTCGGGAAAGGAGCGGCTCGATGATGGTGTGACAGCGCTCGCACGTGCCCACGCTGTGACGGTACGGCTCGCTGCGCAGCAGCAGGCCCTGCTCCTGAAGCGCTTCCAGAACTGCCTCGCGGCTGGCCTCGCGGGTCAGTCCGGCAAAACGACCGGCCTCCGCCGTCATGCGACCGTCGTGGCCGATGACGACCGGCATGCTCAGGCCGTGCCGCTGGCCGATCTCAAAGTCGAGTGGGTCATGGGCGGGTGTCACTTTGACCGCGCCGGTGCCAAAGCTGATCTCGACGGCGCCATCGGCCACGATGGGAATGGCACGATCCATCAGGGGCAGGATCGCCTGCCGTCCGACGAGATCCCGATAGCGGGCATCGGCTGGGTTCACAGCTATCGCCGTATCGCCCAGCATCGTCTCCGGGCGGGTGGTGGCGACATCTATGTGGCCACCACCGGGCAGGGAGTAGCGCAGGGTGTAGAGTCGCGCGTCCTGTTCGACGTGCTCCACCTCCAGGTCGGAGATAGAAGATTCGCAGCGGGGGCACCAGTTCACCACTCTCCAGCCGCGGTAGATGAGGCCGCGCCGATAGTAGTGGATGAAGGCTCTCCGCACGGCGCGCTCATAGGCGGCATCCAGCGTGAAGCGCAGCCGGGACCAATCGAAGGAGAAACCCAGCCGCCGGAACTGCTCGATGATGCGGGGCGCATAGCGATCCTGCCACTTTCGACAGCGTTCCTCAAAGGCTTCGCGGCCCAGGTCCTGGCGGATGAGGCCCTCTGCAGCCAGTTCTTTTTCTACCACGTTTTGCAGGCCGATGCCGGCGTGGTCATAGCCGGGTAACAGCAGCGTGGGGCGGCCTTGCATCCGCCGCCAGCGCCCGACGATGTCTTGCACCAGGTAACACAGGGCGTGACCCATGTGCAGTTCGCCGGTCACATTGGGCGGTGGCGCGGTGATGACAAAGGGCTCTTTCGCCCCATCACCCTGTGGCGCAAAAGAGCCCTCCGATTGCCAAAATGCGTAAATCTCGGCCTCGATAGCACCGGGGTCAAAAATCTTGGACATGCCTTCCAGTCCCAGGTTCTTGTCCATCACAAGTCCTCCTGTCGGCAGGACGGGCAAGGGCGGCTAGACCGTTGCCCCGGTGAGTTTGCTTCAGGGGAATGGTCCGGTTGCGCGCGTGCCCGGCCGTCCTGCCGTAGAAACGCAGGTAACGTCGCTCGAGTTGTCGTCTGTTTGTGTCCTGCCGCCCTCTTTGACGGCAGGATACGCCGGGTCAGATCGGCGCATCCGTCTATCACCTCCTTGGTAGGAACTGGCAGGTAGAAAGGCAGTGCGTTGCACGTCCTGCTATGCCAGACCCTCTAATCGCTCTCGAAGTTTGGTGGCGTGCTGTTCAAGATCCGCCAGTTTGCTTCGCTCCCGCTCCACAATGTGCGGCGGCGCCTTGCTGGCAAAGCCTTCGTTGGCCAGCAATTCTCCGGTACGGGTGATCTGCCCCTGCACTTCGGCCAGCTCTTTGTTCAACCGCTCCTGTTCTGCGTGCAGGTCCACCATCCCAGCCAAAGGCAGGTAGACTTCTACGTTGCCCACGACCAACGACACGGCTTTCTCTGGTTTGGTAGGCAGTGTGGTCGCGATGGTCAGACGATCGGGATCGACGCGTGCCAGACGGGTCAGGATATCGCGTTGGCCGGTCAAGGTGCCATAGTGCGAGCCAGCGGCGATCATAGCCGTGATGTGCCTGCCTGGCTCCACGTCGTATTCAGCGCGCGCGTTGCGGATGGCGCGAATGACCTCCATGATGAGGCTCATATTGGCCTCTGCCTCCTCGTCAATCTCGCCTGCCTCCGGCCAGGGCGTCACCATGAGCGCGTTAGGCATCGAAGGATCGGTGTCATAGGGCAGGTGCTGCCATATCTCTTCCGTGACAAAGGGCATGAAGGGATGCAACAATCGCAGGGACTGCTCCAACACGTGGATGAGCACCTGTTGGGCCGTTGCTCTGGCCAGTAGCTGGTCGCCATAGAGGCGGATTTTGGCAATTTCGATGAACCAGTCACAGTACTCGCCCCACAAAAAATCGTATAGTTGCCGCCCCGCCTCGCCAAATTGGTAGCTGTCCATCAGGCGCGTTACGTTCTGGATGAGACGGTTGTGACGGCTGATGATCCAACGATCGGCCAGTGTTCGCTTCGCCAGGTTCCACGTCTCGGACCCGGTAGGCGCTGTCTCGTCCAGGTTGTTCACCACAAAGCGCGCTGCGTTCCAAATCTTGTTGGCAAAGTTGCGGCTGGCGGCGATCCGTTTGAGTGACAGCTTCATGTCGTTGCCCGGTGTGGAGCCAGTCAGCAGCGTGAAGCGAAGTGCGTCAGTGCCGTACTCCTCGACGATGTACAGCGGGTCGTACTTTTCGGCGTCAGGCAGAGATTTGCTGATCTTGTTGCCCGTTTCGTTGCGAATGAGGCCGTGCAGGTAGACGGTGTCAAAGGGAATGTCTCCCGTCATCTCCAGGCCTTGCATGATCATCCGCGCCACCCAGAAAAAGAGGATGTCGTACCCCGTCTCCAGCACCGACGTAGGGTAGAAACTTCTCAGGTCCTCCGTCTGTTCCGGCCAGCCTAGCGTGGAGAAGGGCCACAGCCCAGAGGAGAACCAGGTGTCGAGCACGTCCTCATCCTGGCGGATGTTCTCGCTGCCGCAGTGGGCACAGGCGCTGCGGTCCTGAACCGACACGGTTAGTTCGTCACAGTCGGCGCAATACCACACCGGGATGCGGTGTCCCCACCACAGTTGGCGCGAGATACACCAGTCGCGGATGTTCTCCAGCCAGTTATAGTAGACTTTGGCAAAGCGTTCCGGGATGATGCGGATGCGCCCCTCTCGCACGGCCCGTATCGCCGGTTCGGCCAGCGGCTGGGTTTTGACGAACCACTGGGTGGAGATGCGCGGCTCAACGACCGTGCTGCAGCGCTGGCAGTGACCCAGGGCATGGCGATAGTCCTCGATCTTGACCAGCAAGCCCTCTTTTTCCAGGTCGGCCACCAGGTTGTCGCGGCACTGGTGACGCTCCTGTCCGGCGTAAGGGCCGGCGGCCTCGTTCATCCGGCCGGTGTCGGTCATCACGTCTATCTGAGCCAGGTCGTGACGCAGGCCCATTTCGTAGTCGGTCGGGTCGTGAGCTGGCGTGACCTTGACCGCACCTGTGCCGAATTCGGGATCCACCACTTCATCGGCGATGATGGAAATAGGCCGGTTCAGTGCTGGCAGGACCGCCGTGCGCCCCTCGAGCTCACTGTAGGGGGAGTCGGTCGGATGCACAGCCACAGCCGAGTCGCCCAGGATCGTCTCTGGCCGGGTAGTGGCCACTTCAATGAACTCGGTGGCCCCCTCGGCCCAACGGCCGCTGCCCCACGGCGCTCTGGGGCCAGTCCAGCTGTCATTGACCAGCGGATAGCGCACGTACCACAGTTTGGTAGCGTGATCCTGGTGAATCACCTCCAGGTCAGAGATGGCCGATTCGCAGCGGGGACACCAGTTGACCAGATAGGTGCCCCGGTAGATGAGACCCTTGTCGTACAACCGCACAAAGGCTGTCCGCACGGCATGGCTCAGGCCCTCGTCCAGCGTGAACCGTTCCCGATCCCAGTCGCAGGAGACACCCAGCCGGCGGTGCTGCTCGGTAATGCGCCGGTGAGACTTTTCTTTCCATTCCCAGCACTTCAGAATGAATGCCTCGCGCCCAATGTCGTATCGCGTCAGGCCCTCTTTGGCCAGTTCGCGCTCGACCACATTCTGAGTGGCGATGCCAGCGTGGTCAGCGCCGGGTACCCAGAGAGTGGGATCGCCTTTCATCCGATGGTAGCGGATCATCAAGTCTTCCAGGGCAGCGGTGATGGCATGGCCCAGGTGCAGGGCGCCCGTCACGTTGGGCGGCGGCATAGAGATGACGAAAGATTCGTGGTCGGCGACCATCCGGGGCTTAAAGTAACCCTGAGCCTCCCACCAGTCGTATAGCCGCCTTTCCACAGAGTGGGGGTCGTAGGTTTTGGGCATGGCTGATTTCGGCATCTGTTCTCTCCTGTACGTCGTGTGCCGCACGTGATGCATAAAGCGCATAAAACATACTTGCGCTCAAGTCTTAGATCAAAAAACCCTTGCATCCAAGGACGCAAGGGACTGCCTCACGCGGTACCACCTCGGTTCACCAGACACATACACACACGTGCCGGTGCACTCGAGCTATAACGGGCTGACCCGGAGACGCTTACTGGGGCTTTCAGCGTCCCGACTCCCAGACGACCTTCGGCGGGCGTTCCCGGAGGGGGCTCTCAGCCGGTGACCCCCATTCTCTGGCAGGCCGTGTCCGCCTACTCCTTCTGTTCGCCGTCGTTGACCTGTATCACGTTCAAATACCAAGAGGGAGAAGGGGACGCCCTTGCTCCCTCAAGATGTGTCTATTATAGCGGATTTTCACTGTGGTGTCAACCGTAGATGCGCAAATCAAAGGGCGCATTTCTGGCTCGCGGCGGATCACAATCCGCTCACCCGGGCGCATCGGCGACCCCGCCTTCTCGTAGACCCAGCACCTTGTACACGACGATCGGCTTTGCCTTGCCTTTCACCTTTGTCGGCTCGAGCTCCTCGACGGCGGCGATGTCTTTGACCGCTTCAAAAGTCTCCCGGTTGATAAGGATGGCACCGGGCGGCGCGATGCCTTCGAGGCGAGCGGCGAGGTTCACCGTGTCGCCGACGGCCGTGTAGTCCAGCCGCCGCCTCGAACCGATGTGGCCCACCACCGCCGGACCGGTGGTGATGCCGATACCATAGACGATCTTCCACCCCACATCGCCCCGCCGGTTGCTGACATCGGCGGCGGCCCGCTGCATGGCCAGGGCAGCTTTGACAGCCCGTTGGGCGTGATCTGGCTGCTCGAGCGGCGCGCCAAAGAGGACCATCATGCCATCGCCGGTGTATTTATCCAGCGTCCCCCCGTGCTTAAAGACCTGCTCTTCCATGCTGTCGAGGTATTGGTTCAAGATGTCAACCACCTCTGGCGGCGGCAGGTTCTCTGACATCGTGGTAAAGCCACGGATGTCGGCAAAGAGGACGCTGATCTCCATCTGCCGTCCGCCCGGCCGGATCAGATCCGGATCCTGCAGGGCCATGTCGACGATCGTGTCACGCACCTCAGCCGAGACGAAGCGACCAAAGGTGTCTACCACCCGGCGTCGCTCGCCTCTAGCGCTGGCAAAGCGGGTGGCTGTCACCACCGCGTAGTTGATAAAGATGGTAGCGTAGGGAAACAAGACGTTGGGCACGTGTCCGGCGTCGAATTGAAAGCTGGCCAGGACAAAGTAGCCCGCCGCCAGCAGCACGGCAAAGAGTGCGCCGAACACCGCTTCCAACTGTGCGAGCACTATGGCTGAGGCCAGGGCCAGCACTACGACCGTGAAGGTCGTTCCCTCACGGCTCTGGCGCACCAACGGGCGGTGGTTGAGCAGGGTATGAATGGCGTTGGCCTGGAACTCGATGCCCGCCATGCGCCCGGCCGAGACGGGCGTGCGGTGTAGATCCATCTCGTGCAGCGTGTTCATCATGCCCACCAGTACGATCTTGTCTTCGAATGCGCTGGGAGGGACGCGACCTTCGATCGCGTCAACGAAAGGATAGTAGGTATGCGTGGTAGAGAACGTATTGGTCGCGCCGACAAAGTTGACGAGCATCGCGCCGTTGGCATCGGTCGGGACCTCGTACTTGATCTCGGTCTCGTCCCCGATGACCACGCGATCGCCGGCCAGGATGGCCGGGTCGTCGCCCAGGGCCAGGTGTCGCCGCAAGATGCGCAGACTGAATGCCTCCCACGTCTCATCCCCACCAGCACCCACCAGGAGGGGCACCCGGCGGAGCGTCCCGTCGCTGTCGAGGGCTACGCCGACTGCTCCAGCACTGGCAGCCGTTTCCAGCAGGGCGGGAAAGGGCCGGACGATCTGTCCGGCCGAGTAGAGTTCACCCGGCAACTGGGGAGGGATCAGTTGCAGAGCCGTCAGCGGCATGATGACGTTGTCCGCCTGGCGGGTGGCCTCCAGGAGTGCAGGCGTGTCGGGGTTGCCCTCTGGGCCGGGGTCGGTCAACAGCACGTCAAAGCCGACGGCACTCGCTCCCTTCAACCGCTCGAACAACTGGGCGTAGCGATCCAATCTCCAGGGCCACTCACCCAGGGCCTGCCGGCTCTGGCTCTTTTCGTCTATGGCCACGATGACGATGTCGTCGCCGGGGTTGCCCTGGGTGTCGTATAAAAAGTCCGCCGCTCTGACCTGCGTCGAGGTGAACAGGCCGGCCCACAATGCCAGGCAGATGACCGCTGCGACGGCCAATCCTACCAGAATCGCCTGTCCCAGCAGCCGCTGCCGTTGGGTGGGTTGCCATCGTCTGGGATTCAGTTTCTTGAGCTGCATACGGACCTCCTAAGGCTTGTCATCTACTTGCCCACCTGTCATTGTACCACATGCCCTTCGGTCAGGCAAGGGGACACGGTGGTGGGTAGGAGGAGGTCCTTCGGTTCGGGTAATTCCTTTGAGCTGCTATAGGTTGCAGGAACATTATTGGGTATTGGATATTGGGCATTCGTGCAGTCAGGGGGCGTCGGGGAGATATTTTGGACTTTGCGTGACGCAAACAGGCCGTTTTGTTACGAAAGTGTTTCGCTGTGTTTCGTTTTGCCTATTGACAATTGCATCAACGGGCGATATAATGGAAGCGGAGGAATTGGACTCTGACGTTCAACATAGCCACGTCGCACCCAGGCTGGGAGGTAAGCATGTCAGGAAACAATTGCGAACCATCTGATGCCAATCTTGTTGAGGAGCCATCCTCTTCTGAACAACCTCTGCTCCGCAAAGCCGAACCTTCGGCCACCGACAGGTCGTTAAAAGCACGCTGGCAATCGTTCGGTGTGCGGTTGAAGCGCTCGCGTTTCTTTCGCACCCGGCGCCGTACGGTCGTCACCTTGCTGCTAGGCGTCCCTCTTTTCTTGTGCTTGACCTATCTGCTCCTGGGCTTTGTCGCCTTTGCCGACGCCGCTACCCTGGTGGCGTTGAAAGGTAAGGTGCAAACCCGGCAAGGGGATGAGGCGCGGTGGCAGCCGGCGTCCTTGAATCAGTTGCTGTGGCGCAAGCACTGTGTTCGCACGGGCACCGCTTCCGGCGCTCGCCTGCTCTTTTTTGACGTTTCCTCCGTCGACCTGGAGGAAGAGACAGAAGTCAGCATCATCCAGCTTGCCAAGAGGCGCGGTGGCAAGGCCGTTGACGTCGTGCTTGAGGTATGGTTGGGCAAAACGGCCGTCCGCGCCGTGCGTTTTGTGGATCCATCGTCGAGCTTTCGCGTGGATACACCCACCGCCTCGACGGTTGTGCGCGGCGCTCGTTTCACCGTGCAGGTTGACGAGGACGGCACGACCCAGGTTGACCTGGAGGAAGGCAGCGCTGAGGTCGAGGTCGGTGACCAGGTGGTTGCCCTGGCGATGGGTGAGCGGATCACGTTGGACCCCGATGGCCTTTACAAGACCGAAAGGATCTTTGAGCCCGACGGGCAGATCATGTTCGACAGAGTCGACGCCGCCTGGAACGCGCCGGGTGAAGTGTTTTGCCTGGAATTGAGCGAGAACGAGATCAACCAGTACCTGGCCTTTGTGAGCCAGCAACAGCCCGACTTTTTCCTGCGCGATACCCAGATCTGGTTTGTGGACGGCGAGGCGCGCGTGGCGACGACCGTGGTGGAGCCAGCGCGTTTCGATCTGAGCGCGGCGGTGGCTGTCCAGGTGTCCAACGGCCAGATCGAGCCCGAAATCAGATCGGTCGCGGCTGCCGTGGCCCTGCCGGTCCCTGGGGTTGTGCTCAACCCGGCCCTCGATTGGGTGTTTGACCAACTGGAAGACTATTTGACCCAGGTGTACAGCTTTGTCGAATTCAGTGAGGTCGAGGTCAAGGACGGGTACATTATTGTCACCGGTCACAGGAAGCCCGACGCGCCTGTGGATTAGTCGCGCCGCCCGTCTGATCGACGCCGGCCGCGCAAGTCGCCGAGCATCGTAGAGAGGCCACACTCGTGTGGCCTCTTTCTCTTTGTCCTGGGTGCATTTCAGGGGACAAATTACCAATTTGTCCTACCCTGGATTTGACCCATTTCTCAGTTGTGTTATAATATAGCCATATAGTCATATGGTTATTTTGTTAGCATGGGAGTTGGGCCATGCCGGAATTGATTGTCGCCAGGTCGTTGCCCCAGGTACAATTTGTCGTGTCGCTGCCCCTCAGTCTGATGTCGGCCATGAGCCTCGTCTGCGCCGCGCCGCACGTTGAGGGACTGCATGCCTGGCTGTCGGAAACCCGACAGCGGTTAGACCCCGCCTTCTTGAATGACATGGCGCTGGTATTGGGCTTCCCCGGCCGTTCCCGGCGGTTCGCAGATGAAGTACATGTGACGCTGCTGGCAGACGACCCGGCGTTGAGCTACGAAGCGTTCGTCGAGCGACTGCGTGCGACCCCGGAGGAGACTTACCTCGAGATGGCCTGGCGTGCCATTGCCCGGGTGAGCGAACCGTCCCTCCGGCTGGAGCAGGTGCAGGCCCTGCTCCAAGACCCGGCGGCCCTGTCAGAGCACCTGCGGCTGGCAGACCTGAGGGTAGACCTGGACGCCGCTGTGTCTTTGGCGACGGACCTGTCGCAGCTCAAGCGACGCTTTCTCGCCGTGGTAGAACGTTTCTGGCAAGAGGTCTACGAGGAGGAGTGGGCGGCCACGCTGCCGATGATGAGGCGCAGCACGCTATACCACCGGCGGCAACGCTACCGGGTGGCCTTCCCAGACCTGTTCATGGCCGTGACCGACCGCCTGCTGCCAGAGACGCGCGCCGACCTGGCCCCGGAGCGCGTTCGCTTTGTGCCTTCCTGTTACATCGGGCCGTATTTCACCTTTGTGAGGCATAACGGAGGGCTCACCGTCTTTTACAACTGCCGCACGCTGCACCTGGATCGGCATCCAAGCGAGGGACCGGGGCTCTTTCCCATGCTGAAGGCGCTGGCCGACGAAACGCGCCTGCAGATCATGGAAATGCTGCGTGGACGCGAGCTGTACGCGCAGCAGATCGTGGAACGGTTGGGCATCTCGCAGGCAGCCGTGTCTCGCCACCTCAAGCTGATGGTCAGGGCGGGGGTGCTCCACGTGCGCCGGGAAGGGGGCGCCAAGTATTACGCCGTGAGCCGCGACACGATGGCCTATCTGGCCGCAGCCCTGAGGGAATTGGGGGAGTAAGCCGGCCCTAATCCTAATCATCGAGGTGATGCTTACACATCATGGACGTGACAACCAACTTGACAAACCTGATTAGCGATGCCAGGCAGCGTGTCTACCGGCTGAGGGAGACGCGCAGGAACCGAGCGTTCGACGAAAAGACGCTGCGCAGAGACGTGCTCAAGCTGGCGCTGCCGGCCACTGGCGAGCAACTGCTGAGTATGACAGTCAACATCGTGGATACGATGTTGGTCGGTCACCTGGGTGCGTCCGCGCTGGCGGCGGTCAGCTTGGCCACGCAGTGGACGTTCATGGCGGTGACGCTCTTTACCGCCGTGTCCACCGGTGCCACGGCGTTGGTCGCCCGCTCGGTGGGGGCTGGCGACTGGGACACGGCCAACAGGACGGTGCGCCAGTCGGCCCTGGTCGGCCTGATCATCGGCCTGGCGACGACGGTACTGGCCTTGCAGTTCGCCGAGCCGGCCGTGGCGCTGATGGGCGCCGAGCCGGAGGCGTTGGCCCAGGGGGCGACCTACCTGCGCATCGCGTCGAGCATCTTTGCCCTGTCGGCGCTGATGTTCGTGGGCAACGCCTGCCTGCGTGGCGTGGGCGACACGCGCACGACGATGACGGTCATGGCGGTCGTCAACGTGCTGAACATCACCGTCGCCTGGACGGCCATCAACGGGCCGTTTGGCCTGCCCAAGCTGGGTGTGGCGGGGTCGGCGTTGGGGGCTGCCGTGGGTCGCGCGGCCGGCGGGCTGCTGGTCATGGGTATTCTCCTCAAGGGTCGCTCCGGTCTAAAGCTCGAATTGCGGGGCTGGCGACCAGATTTAGGGCTCATCAAGCGGGTGTTGCGGGTGGGTTTGCCCACGGGCGCCGAGCGGGTGGCCATGCGCCTGGGCATGATGGCCTTCATGCGGGTGATCGCCGGCCTCGGCACGGTCGCGCTGGCGGCCCATGCGGTGGCGCTGCGCGCCGAGTCGATCTCCTTCATGCCGGGTTTCGGCTTTGCCGTGGCGGGCACGACGCTCGTCGGCCAGGGCCTGGGCGCTCGCGACCCCAAACGGGCCGAGCGGAGCGGCTACCTGACCTATCAAATGGCTGCCTATCTGATGACCGTGATGGGGCTGATCTTTATCCTGTTTCCACAGCCGCTCATCCGGCTGTTTACCGACGACCCGGGCGTCGTCCGGATGGCCGTAGCGCCGCTGCGCATCGTCGGCTTTATCCAGCCGCTGCTGGCGGCAGGGATGGTCTTTCCCGGCAGTCTGCGCGGCGCGGGGGATACGCGCTTTCCGATGATCGTCACCAGCGTGGTGATCTGGAGCATTCGAGTGCCGGCGGCGCTCCTGTTGGGTCTCGCCCTGGGCATGGGTCTCCCTGGCGCCTGGTTGGGCATGGCGACCGACAATGCCCTGCGCGGGATCATCTTTTTCCTTCGCTTCCGCGGCGGGCGCTGGAAGTTGATGAAGGTATAGCCCAAGAATGGGGATAAAGGGCTTTCGCAGCGAATAGCGCAACCCAGATAAACTGAAGCCGCAACCCAGCAAAGTGAAGCGGCGCACTCTCTTGTTGAGGTGCGTCGCTTTGGCTTTTGTAGTGAGATTCCCCATAATCTGAGATATCGAGGCCCCAACTTGGTCAATCTCAGAACAGAGGA
>Ga0180437_10008023_pt1 | contig 13557 bp, 8 predicted proteins | sample SS_ome_4_FD_132410 | JGI IMG/M metagenome (GOLD analysis project Ga0180437, IMG submission 132410) | Hypersaline lake sediment archaeal communities from the Salton Sea, California, USA - SS_3_D_1 metaG | ecosystem: Environmental > Aquatic > Non-marine Saline and Alkaline > Hypersaline > Sediment...
AGACCGTCCGCTGCCGACGACGCGCGGCAACGGTATTCTTATGCGCCTGGCCGGCAACGAGGCCGAAGCGGCGCAACTCGTGCTCCGCCCTTCGCGGCCGCTCGGGAATTTCTCGGCGGCCTGCAACGGACTGGCCGGCCCCGACGGCGCAATTATTCCCGCTGAAGCAACCCAGGTGCTTCGTGTCCGATATGTGCCGGTGGCGTTTCCTACCGACACCACCGGCGTGGCAGCGCCTTGGCCGGACCCCTTGCCGCCGTTTCGTGGTCCCATCGACGTCCCGGCCGGCGAGAACCAGCCGCTGTGGATACGCGTCACGACACCCAAGAACCTTCCAGGCGGCTTGTATAAAGGCGCTGTCGAGTTGCGCGCCGACGGGTATTCCGCATCGGTGCCCATCGAAGTACGCGTGTACAACTTCTCACTGCCCGACCGCATGACCTGTGAGACCGCCTTCGGGCTTTCTCCAGGAAACGTGTTTCGGTATCACGGACTAACCACGCGCGACCAGCAGCGCCTCGTACTTGACAAGTACCTCGAGAACATGAGCGCGCACCACATCTCCCCATACGATCCAGCCCCGCTCGATCATTTTCGCGTGATCTGGCCGGAAGTGAGACCCGGCGAATCGACCGACGCCGCCTCGCTCGAAGTGCAGTTTGACTGGACGGCCTGGGATGCCGCCATGGAGAAGGCATTCGACGAATACCACTTCAACACCTACAGAACGCCGACCGTGGGCACGAATTTCGGACGGCAAAGTCGCCAAAGGACCCCGAGCATACAAGGTTTTAGAAAGGGCGCACCGGAGTACAAGACGCTGTTCTACAACTACCACCACGGCCTCCAGGAACACCTGCGCGAGAAAGGTTGGTTGGATTACGCCTATTTCTACTGGTTCGACGAGCCGGAACCGGAAGACTACCCCATCGTCATGGAAGGATTCCGCATGTTGCGCGAAGCCGCCCCGGAGATTCGGCGGATGCTGACCGAACAGGTGGAGCCGGAGCTTGTCGGCGGGCCGAATCTCTGGTGTCCTTATACTAGGCCGTACAACCACGAACGCGCCGAGGCGCGTCGCCAACACGGCGATCAATTCTGGTGGTACGTCTGCACCGTGCCCAAAGCGCCCTACTGCGGCCTGTTCATCGACCACCCCGCCACGGAAATGCGCGTATGGCTTTGGCAGACGTGGCAGCGCAACATCGACGGCATACTTGTTTGGGAAACGACGTATTGGACGAGCCCGACGGCCTACCCCGACCATCCACAGAATCCCTATGAAGACCCGATGGGCTGGGTGTCGGCGGGGGAGCGTGCCAAAGGCGTGCGCACGCCGTGGGGCAACGGCGACGGCCGGTTCATGTATCCGCCGGAAGCCGCTGCCGACGCGCGTCCGGCTGGGCCAGTACTCGACGGCCCCGTCGACAGCATTCGATTCGAGATGCTCCGCGACGGCATCGAGGACTACGAATACCTCGCCATACTCAAGCGTTTGCTTAATGAGCGCGGCGGCGAGTTGTCCGCGCGCAAGCGCCGGAAGTACGAGGCGCTGCTCGAAGTGCCGCCCGAGATCACCAGCGACATGGTTACCTTCGCGAAAGACCCCGCGCCGATCGAGAAACAACGCCGCAAAATCGCCAAAACCATCGAAGCGTTGCTTTCGGAATAATCTGGCAGGCATTGTTTTGCGCGGCGGGTTGCAGTATTCCTGCAATGTTGGCAGGATTGCCTGTGGGGTGATTGATGAAGTTCAATGAGCTTGTTCGCATTCTCGAGAAGGGCGGGTTCAGGATTGTGAGAGAGAGGCTCCATTCGATACTATGGAAAACCGGCGTGGCCGAGGCTAATTCGAGTGGATTACCATGCATCGAAGGAAGTCCCTTCCGGCACGTGCTATGCCATCCTTAAGGCGGCGGGCTTGAGATAGTCCCGAGGAGATGATGAGATGAGCGAACTACCGTATTCACTCGTGATTGAAGCGACCGAGGAGCCGGACTACTTCGGGTTTTACTCCCCGGATCTCGAGGGGTTTACAGGCATTGGACATTCCATCGAGGACTGTCTGTATAAGGCCAAATGGGGAATGAAAGAACACGTCGGCTTGCTCAGGGAACAAGGTCTGTCTGTCCCCGAGCCCAATCCCGATCCTAAGATCACGATCCAGAATGCGAAGAACACGGCAGTCGTCTGACCCCGACCAGCAGCACGTAGCGACTGTTTTCGCCTCCGGGCGGGGTGGTCGAAAAGCCTCTTATTTACCTTTACCCCGAGACGGAGCACCACGTTACGCTCAAGCTTCGTTTCGACGGAACCTTGCTTCATACGTATCCGGAGTACGGTGAGGACGGGTGGCATGTCCTGGCGAAACCGTCCGGGGAATTGCTGGACCTGAATACACAGGCGGGGATTTCAAGCTGTATCCAGACGGGGTAGGGAACTGGCAAGGGCCGATTCTTGTTTTCAGGAAGAAGAGACCAATGTAGGAACTCGTTTTTGCCGAGGATATCCGGGGCGTAGCCGAGTAAAACTCAATATTAGCGCCTGAATCTCGGAGGCCGACAATCGTGCTAGCAAAACTCTGGAAGACTTGGGGTCCCGCAATTGTTGTTCTTCTTGTCATCTTCCTGCTGGTCTTTTGTTCATTTCTCTGGGTAACTCGCGCACCCCGTAAGTTCTATCGGGCGTATTATGCTCTCGAGGCCGGCATGACGCTCAAACAAATCGAAGAACTGTTCCGGCGTCCTCCCGACTATGCCTGCGATCTTTCTGGTCTTACGGTCGTCTACTTCCGTCGCGGAGCCGTGGGCGATCCCCCAGCAGATCTGGAAGCGCTTCCTGAGTCGGTAAGCAGCAGGGAGGACCTGCCTGTCCTCTACGGTTATGGCCAGTTGCTGCTGGACGCCGAGGGAACCCTGATCGCGTACACATGTGTCTACGAGGAAGTCATTGTCCACACGAGTCTGGGCGATTTTCCTGGAAGCAGAATCCAGGACTTGGATGACGCCACGTTTCAGCAATTGACTGAATCTTGACGCTTTGAGCGCCGCACAATAGCAAGCGAGACTCCTGTGAAAAGCGCGGTCAATCCACCTCAGCAAATGGCCGTCTCTCTCGCACACAGCCGCAACTGGCCGTCGGCAGTGCACATCGTGTAGGCTATGCGAAACGCGGTTCTTGATTGACGCCCTGTACTGAGCCCCGTGGGAGGGAAAAACCAGATGGGTTTCTGTCGAGTTCATCAAGTCGTGTGTTGTAGTGTCGCTTTTTGCTTCGCTGCCCTGATCGCCGCGAATGCGCAAATCATCCACGTGTCCAACCCTTCATTCGAAGAGGACGTGCGGGGCACACCCGCCGGGTGGGCGCTATCTGCCGGGGAGGGCTGGGTGACGAAGGAAACGGCACGCGAGGGCGATGTTTCATTGCTCATTACCGGCAGCGGCAATGACACAAACTACTGGCGCACGCCCGCGCTCGATCTCGATCCGTCCGCGACGTACGCCTTGCATTTCTCAATGCGGCGGCTCGCGCGAACGGAAGGGACCCCGATCACCGGCCCCGTGTTCTGCAACCGCGACTACGGCGAACTACGCCAGGAATGGGTGAACATAACGTCGCACTTCATGACGCCGCACAACCTGACCCCCGCCCAATCTTGGATTCGGTTTGGGCAATGGCACGTGGATGGGTCGATAGCGTTCGACGACGTGGCGCTGGCCCGCGTACAGCCTGTCTATGCGCGTCTCGGCGATGTTGTGCTCGGGGACGGCGAGCGGATTCACGGGAATATCTATGAGTTTGTCGCGCCGTGGGTCAGATCTCGATCGAACTGCAGCCGGCCGATGGTTGCCCACGACTGCCACTTCAACACGATCCGACTTGTGTTCGGCGCGGGTTCCGAGGCGGTTTTCAAACACGACATACCGGGGCGGCGTCAAGCGTCCGCATCGGTATCGATAGGCGTCTTCTATTACTTCACGGGAGCGCTCCACATCGAGGCCAGCCAAGATGGCGCCACTTGGCTGCCCATAGGCGTCCTGAAGGAAAAGGCCTTTGTGACGTTTCCGCTTCCGAAGCAGGTTTTTCCCGCAGACGCGGTTTGGGTGCGGCTTCGTGCCGAAGCCGGCAGACCCCTCGGCGTCGATTCGGACATCGGCGCGTTTGCCGTGAACGAGTATGAATACACGGCGGAGATAGACGGCGCGCCGTTCGATATTGTTGGCCGCACGCAGTTCGTCGAGGTACGCAGCGTGGACTCGGATCTCGGGGTCGAGATCGTCAGCCTGGGTGAGCAAAAGCCGGGGCACGGCAATGCCGTCCGTCTGTCCGTCGCCAATCCGGGCTCCGAGCCCTTGGTTGCCTCGGCGGCCGTCCAACTCGAGACGCCCGCGGGCGCGAAGGCCCGATTCGCCCGCAAGGTGCGCCTCGAACCGGGAAAGCAGCGTGTCATGCTGGCGTATGAACTCCAGACACCGGGCGCGTACGTCATGTCTGTTGACTTGGGCGGGTTTCACGCCGAAACGGAGTTCTATGTCGCCGACCTCTATAACGTCGCCTACGGTGAACGGCTGCCCGGCTCGACGCCCAAGGTGGCCCTGTGGTGGGCGTCATCCGGATGGAAGGTCTCAAAAGAACGGCCCGCGCCGAGCCGCAAAGGAAATGCCGTACTCATCCGCGCCGCCCGTAACGAGGCCGAGGCCGCTCAGGTGGTGATTCGCCCTGGGGCGGAACTGAAGGGGTTGTGCGCCGAGTGCAGCGACCTTGTCGGCAAGGATGGCGCTTTGATTCCGTCGAGTGCCGTGGATGTATTGCGCGTGCGCTACGTCCCTGTAGTGTTCCCCACCGATTACAAAGGCGCCATCGACGAGTGGCCCGACCCGCTGCCGCCGTTCCGCGAGCCCGTGGACGTTGCGGCAAACGAGAACCAGGCGCTGTGGGTGCGGGTCACGGTACCGATGGATGCGCCCGCCGGTATCTACAAGGGCGCCGTGCGGCTTCGAGCCGAAGGTTTCGAGGCGGATGTGCCGCTGCACGTTGAAATATATGATTTCACCTTACCCGACCGCATGGCGTGCACCACGGCGCTCGGGATGGGAACCGGCAATATTTTCCGATATCACGGCGTCACTGAGGAAACGGACAAACGCCTCGTGGCCGAGAAGTATCTCGAAAACTTCAGCGCGCATCACATTTCGCCGTACGATCCCGCGCCGCTTGACCCCTTTACGATCACATGGCCGGATGTCAAACCGGGCGACGATGTCGACCTGGCGTCGCTGCGGCCTGACATCGACTGGACAGCCTGGGACGCCGCGATGGAAAAGGCCGTCGACCACTACCACTTCAATACGTTCCGTTTAGGCCTCGCCGGCATGGGTGGGGGCCATTGGCCGTCGCGGAGACCGCCGCGGCTCCTGGGCTTCGGAGAAGACACCCCCGAGTACGAGGCCCTATTCGCGAGCTATTGCCGGCAACTCGAGGAGCACTTGCGCCAGAAAGGTTGGCTCGACGAGGCCTTCCTTTACTGGTACGACGAACCTAATCCGAAGGACTACGACTTTGTCCGGGAAGGCAACGAACGCATTAAGGCGGTAGCGCCGGGCCTTCGCCGCATGTTAACTGAGCAAGTCGAACCCGAACTGACCGGCGGCCCCAACCTCTGGTGCCCCGGCATCTGCAGCTACGATCACGCCAAAGCCGAGAAACGCCGCGCGCACGGCGAACACTTCTGGTGGTACGTCTGCACCGGCCCGAAGGCGCCTTATCCGGGGCTTTTCATCGACCATGCGGGCACCGAGATGCGCGTGTGGTTATGGCAGACGTGGCAGCGCGGCATCGAGGGGATCCTCGTATGGGACACGACCCTTTGGACTACCCAAACGGCATATCCCGGCCATTCCCAAAACCCGTATGAAGACGCCATGAGTTGGACGAGCGGGCAGCGCCGCGCCCCGTGGGGCAACGGCGACGGCCGGTTCGTGTACCCGCCCGAAGCGGCGGCAAACGCCAACCACGACCGCCCCATACTCGACGGCCCCGTCGACAGCATCCGCTGGGAAATGCTCCGCGACGGCATCGAAGATTATGAATACTTCGTGATCTTGAAGAATCTTCTCGACCAACGCGGCGAAAACCTGTCGCCGCGGCGCCGCAGGAAACTCGAAGCCCTACTCCAGGTTCCCGAAAACGTCACGTCCACCATGACCCAATTCACCAACCACCCGGCACCCATCGAAGCACACCGCCACAAATTGGCGAAGGCCATCGAAGACCTCGAGCGGAAAGCGCCGTAGCCCTTTGGTGTGCTTGTCGGCGTCCGTGCTGTCTTGGCGGCTCTATTCATGAGCACCGCCAAGATTACCAAGAGCACGCCGGTTTCTTCCTTGAAACGGAAGTCCGGCAGGAGTACGATCCCTTTTCGGTTTCTCATGACTGCAAGGGCGGGCGCAGGACATTCCTACCTTAGACGGCGGCCATGGATTTGGAACGAATTGAATACTGCCTGGACGGCGATTGGCGGCTCGTACTCGATCCCGAGGACAAGGGCAAGGATGAGCAGTGGTTTCTGGGGGAAGCCTTGTCTGATGCACTCGATGTCAAGGTGCCGAGTGTTTGGGATCGGTGGATTCCTGATTACGACGGCGTTGGGTGGTATTTCCGTGAGTTCGAGCTTGGGGCCGAGTGGGAAGGCCGGCACGTCGCGCTCGAGTTCGAGGCGGTCGACTATTACGCCGAGACCTGGCTGAACGGCGTCCGACTCGGGGATCATGAGGGCGGCTACACTTCGTTCAGCCTGGACGCTGCGGCAGCGGCCCAAACCGGCTTGAACCGATTGGCCGTGCGCGTGATCGACCCACACGGCCCGGACGGGTTCGGCGATTTCAAACCCAAACAGATTCCGAGCGCAAAGGAGAACGGTTATTGGTCGTTTGCCGGAATCTGGGGGGGCGTGCGGCTGGTCGGGAAACACCCCGCCCACATCACCGATGTCTTTGTGCGGCCGGATATTAGGCGGAAACGCATCACGGCGACGGTTACGGCTTCGCAGCCCGGCGCCGTCGGGCTTCGCATCGCCGGGACGGCATTCGAGACGTCCGGCCCCCCAGGCGACCTAAGCGTCGATTTCCCAGAATTCGAGCTGTGGTCGCCCGAGTCGCCCCGCCTGTACACGCTGGATTGCGAGCTGTGTGTCGACGGGGAGGCCGTAGATTGCGTTTCGGTACGGTTCGGCATGCGCGAGTTCAATGTACGCGAGAAATGCTTTTTTCTCAACAACCGCCCCATTCACGTCAAGGCCGTGCTGCACCAACCCGACTATGCGCGCTCGCTGGCGGCCCCGGAGACCGCCGCGTTGGCGCGGAAAGAACTCGAGTTGGCCAAACAGGCCGGATTTAACATGGTTCGGCTCCATATCAAGACTGCGCCGGGAATTACGCTCGATCTCGCCGATAAACTTGGGATTATGCTTTATGAAGAACCCCCGATAGGCTGGATCGAAGACTCGCCGTGGATGGAAGAACGCTGCCGGCGCGAGGTTTGCGAGATGATCCGCCGCGATCGAAACCATCCGTCGATCGTGCTATGGGGCATGCTGAACGAGTCGGGCAACATCGGCCACGCCTACGGCACCGGGGCGCAGCGCATCCGCGATGATCTCTGTCGCCTGGCGCGATCGCTCGACCCGACCCGGCTCGTGTTGGGCGACTCAGGCGGAACGAATATCACGCGCGAACCCGCGTACCTCATGCGGCCCTATCATGATGAACTCGAACCGTGCGACGACCTGCACATCTATCTCCGGGCTCCGGTTGACCGTGAGATCGAACAATACTTTGGCCACTGCGGCGACCCGGACGTACTCAGTTTCCTGTCCGAGTTCGGGTTCGGCGGCATGGAAAATCTGGCCGACGTCATCGCGCAATACGGCGCTGACAAGACGAAACTGAAAGACGCGCGGTTTCTGCAGCTCGTGCTCGATGCCGTCTGCCGGGGATTCGCCGAACGTGGACTCGATCGCGTGTTTGGCGATTTCGCGGGTTTTGCTGCTGCGGCCTGCCAACTCCAGTGCGACGCGGCACGTCACCAGATTGACGCGCTTCGGGCAAACCCGAAGTTGGCGGGATACTGCTACACGCAGTTGTGCGACGCCGGCCACGAGTGGTGCGCGGGCACGCTCGACCGGTGGCGGCGCCCCAAACCGGTGTGGAGCATTCTCAAGAAGGTCCAACAGCCCCTGCGCCCGCTGATCCAAGTCCCGCGAACCAATCTGGTGCCGCGTCAAGAGATTCCAGTAACGGTCACCCTTGCCAACGACGAACGCATCGAGGGCCGCGCGGACCTCTCGCTTCAGGTCGTCGGGCCGACCAACCAGGTGCTCTGGAAGAAGAAACGAAACATCAAGCTGCCCCGGCCGGGCAAGGAGTTATGGCAGGGCGTCGTTTCAGCCTCGGGGTCGCCCGGCACGCACAAGTTCGTGGTTCGCCTGATCCAGAATATGGAAGTTATTGGCGAAAACGCCGTCGAGTTGCACGTCTTTACGCCGGCGTCTCCGTGCGGCATAGACGTACACGTCCTCGATCCACAGAACGTCGGGACCGCCCGTTGCGCCGTCTTGGCGAAACCCGCCGGGCCGAACGCGCCAATACACATTGTGCCCCCCTTGGCAAACACGGTGCGCGCCTATCCGGACAATGACCTTGTGCAGGTACTGGCGCAGGTCAAAGAAGGCGCGGTGGCGCTGGTGTTTGCCCCGCCCGAGGACTGGAACGACCTGGCGGATACGCTCGACCCGGCACTCCGCGCTACCAGTAAGGATGCGGTCGGCGCCTTCTTGGGCGTCTTCCACTATGCCAAATTTCATCCTGTATTTGACGGATTGCCCGCCCGGGGCCTCATGGGACAGCCGTATCGAAACGTGGTGGCGCCGAGGACCTTTATCGAGCCAAGCGACGAGGATATCTGCGGCTCGTTCGACGCTGCGCCGGCCGCAGCAGGCAACTACGCGCTCGACGAAACGACGTGGTGGGGCGCCGACATTCTGGTGCGGCGTTACGGCGCCGGCCGCGTCGTCTTTACCCACATGGCCGTACTCGAACACCTCGGCGAGGATCCGGTAGCAGATCGCCTGTTCGTAAACCTGTTGAGTCATTTTGTGCGCCGATCCGTGCCGTCGTCAGGAATCGTCCCGCTCGATCAGAAAACGGTGGAATGGCTGCGCGACGAGCGCACGGACAAGGTGCGCCGGTGGATGGTCGTCGGGATGTTTCCAAACTGGGGCGAAACCGGCCACGACACGCCGTATCCCCCGGAGAAGAAGCTGGATTTCAACGCAACGTATACCGGCTGGTACAAAACCATAGCCTGGCGGTCCTGGCACTCGCGGGTCCAAGACGACCACCTCGTCGATCTCCAGGAAGCACTCTCCCCCGTGTACGAATACTACCCGCGATTTGACCACGGGACCGCGTATGCGTACGCGGAGTTCGCGTGCGACAAACGGCACACGGCAACAATTCAGTTTGGCGTATGCGACACGGCCAAACTATGGCTCAACGGAACACTTGTTCATGAAAGCAAAGGGCGACCCAAACCAGGCGAGCTCGATAGGCACGAGATACCGGCTTCCTTGAAACAGGGCCGTAATACGTTGCTCGTTAAGGTCTCGAAGATCCCCGGCAGGTTCCAGTTCTCCTTGAACATGGAATCGGCGGAGGGCGGACCTCTGTCGTTGAAATGGTGGCGGTAAATGGACGCTGTGCTTGTTCACATCGCCGGGACACCGGGAGTGAGCGCTTGGCGGCGCGAGAAGCGCGGTCGTTCGTACCACCGGACTTGCAAGGATCGGAGAAAACGGGGCAGTCCCTGCTCGGGGACTCGCGCGGACGGTCCCGCCTGCTGTTTGTTGCTTCTACTCGACGCAGACGGCGTTCTTGCCTAGAGACTTTGCTCTATACAGGGCCTCGTCAGCGGCCTTGACAAAGTCGGCCGCCGTCATCCCTTCGCGGTAATCGACGACCCCGACGCTTAAGGTGGTGCCGTAGTTTTCGCACGCGGCAAGCGCGGACTGCATCCGTTCTGCGACGCGAGCGCCCGCCGAGGCCGGAGCCCCCAGGAGAAGAACCGCGAATTCATCGCCGCCGTATCGGAACCCCTCATCGCCGTTGCCGCGGATGGTCATGCGAATAAGCTGCCCGACGGTGTTCAAGACCTTGTCGCCCGCCTGATGGCCATGGGTGTCATTGCAATGCTTGAAATTATCGACGTCGATAAGCATCAGCGCGGCCGGGGTCGCGCCGCGTCGCGCCTGGGCGAGCACCCACTCTAGCCGCGTGAAGAACGTTCGACGGTTCGCGAGCCCCGTCACCTCGTCGGTTATGGCCGCAGCCGCCAATTGCTGTTCCATAGTGCGCTTGTCGGTAACGTCCGTGAAGGCCAGAAGCGCTACGGCCTCGCCGGCCGCCTCGATAAACGTGATGCTGACGTCGACGCAGGCCGCCGCAGCGCCCGCGCGCGAAAGGCTGATGTCGCCAAGGGTCCCTTGGCCGCCTTTTGCGCATAAGGCCAGTCCTTGCGCCAGTCGTTCGCCCTCGGCGGCGCCGACAAGTTCGAAGAGCGAGACCCCCAGGAGATCTTCCCGCGCTTTCCCGCTCAGTTTGCAGAAGGCCTTGTTGGCGTCCAGTATGGTGTGCGCGTCGCGGTCGATCAGGAGCATGCCGTTCATGTTCCGTTCGAACAGGCTGCGGTACTTTTCTTCAGCCAAGGCCAAGTGCTCGCGCAATTCGCGTTCCTTGAACGTGCGCAAAACCTTGGCCTCGATTTCCCCTGGATAGTTCGGCTTGACAATGAAGTCGTCCGCGCCCGCGCGGACTATGTCCACATACGGGAAGTCATCCGGAAACCCCGTCATCACCATAATGTGGGATTCTGCGGTTTCCGCGCGAAGGGCCGCGATTAACTCGAGGCCATGCAAACCACCCATGACCATGTCTGTGATGACTATGTCATAGCTGTTTTCTTTAAGTTGTGCGACGGCCTCGCTCCCGTTCAGCACGAAACGGACTTCGCAGCCGAGGCGGGCCTGAATACTCCGACTAAGCGCCTCGCATACGCTCTCCTCGTCGTCAACGATCAGAACGCGCCGCGAGGGATACTGGTTACACATAGATAGACCCATTCCGAAGTCCACAGCCATTTGCCCAACAACGTCCTCACCTTCCCCCCGGTAGTGTATTTTCCAGCCTCTCGAATGTCAAATCACCAACCGTTTGAAGCCCCTGGCGGTTCTGCGCTACCATGCGACCGAGAACGTCTGCCCTATGAAGAGAGGAGTGTACTGAATGGCCACCGAATGCGTTCGGAAGAACGAGAACATGCCAAACTGCAATTGCAGCTATCCGTCCTGTTCGAGAAAGGGCACCTGTTGCGAATGCCTGAGCTATCATTTGGCAAGTAGGCAGTTGCCGGCGTGCTGTTTCCCCGACAACGTCGAGAAGACCTATGACAGGTCTTTCAAAGCCTTCGCAAAAGCCTGGAACCTTTGACGGCTGATCGTTGACGGCATACTCGGTGCTACGGCTCGACGTTTTCGCGGACGCGTTCAAGCAGTCCGATTACCCGTGCGATCTCGGATTCGCTGAGGTCGCCGATGATTCGGCCGATCTCGTGCCGGTAGGCCTTCTCGACTCTCCGAAGCAACGTCTCGCCATGATCCGTGAGTTTTATCAGGTTGTATCTTCGATCATTGGGGACAGAAGTCCGTATGACCAGTTCGCTCCGTTCCATTCGATCGATAAGCGTCGTGATGTTGGCCCGGTTTACCAGCATCATTCGGCTAAGATCCACTTGGCTCAATCCGTCCTTGTTGCCGGCTTGATGCTTAAGCAACATCATCAGGTTGAATTGCACGTCCGTAAGCCCGTAGTCCCGGAAAAATCGATCCGCACGCTTCTTAATCCGCGACGCGGTGAAATAGATGCTCAGTATCGCCTCATGCGCCTGCGTTTTGAAGCCCATCTTAAGCCCAAGTTCATCTTTTAACGACATGGCACGTCTTTCCCTCATTTGCCGCCGCCCTGGCACACACGATCCCAACCTCGCGGCCCGGAACAACGGCACATAACACCGTTTATGTATGAACTGTACGCCAGGGCACAGCCTATGTCAAGCGGCGTCCCCAGCGCTAGCGGCCGATTGCATCCGTTCAACAGGAAGGCGTATAGTGAGCGCTATCATGCCCTTGCCGCCGTTGCGAAACGTAGATGTCTCTTCTCTCGAACACGAGGGGCGGACGGTTGTCTGCCTCCGCGACCCGGAGGGGTATGTCGACGCACAACTTGTGCTTACCCCCGAGGCGTTTTTCATTGCCGCGCAACTCGACGGCACGGCCGACGTACGGGACATCCAATACACGTGCGCGAAGCAGTTCGGCGGCCAGATCATCCCTTCGGAAGACATTCTCAGGGTCGTAAATTGCCTCGACGAACAAGGCTTCCTCGTCTCGGAGCGTTTTGAGGCGATACGCAAAGAGATAGACAGAACCTTTGCCGAGTCGGAAGTGAGACTGCCCGCGCTCGCCGGTAAGACCTATCCGGACAACCCTGATGAACTAAGGACATTCCTCGATCAGCTTTTCACCAAGGAAGGCGGCCCGGGGCGAACGCCCGAAAAGACGCACGGTACAGGCGCGCCGCCAAAGTGTCTCGTCGTACCCCACATCGATTTCGACCGAGGCGCCGCGGCCTATGCCCACGGCTACTTGCACATGGCCGATGCCGTACCCCCGGATGTAGCCCTCATCTTTGGCGTGGCGCATTCCTCCGGCGCCGTGCCCTTTATTCTGACAAAGAAAAGCTTTGGGACGCCGTTTGGCACACTCGAGACCGACCAGGACGTCGTCGCCAAACTCGAGTCCGTTTGTCAATGGCCCCCTTATGAATCCGAATCCGTCCACCGTTCGGAACACTCGATCGAGTTTCAGGCGTTGATGTTGGCGTATTTATTCGGGACGAAGGTACGCATCGTGCCCATTTTGTGTGCCGCCTTCTCCGACGAACCGGACAAATGGGATACCCCCGCCGACGATCCACATATACGCGCCTTCCTCGATACGTGCCGCGACGTCGTGGCCCAGCACGTCGCCCGCGTCGTCGTTATCGCCGCGGCCGACCTTGCCCACGTGGGCCGGCGGTTCGGCGACGATTTCGACATCGATGCCCGCGTCGTCGCCCGCGTCGAGGCGCGCGACCGCGAAGACCTGGCCCGGGTGGCCGCCATGGACGCCGAGGGGTTCTATCGCTCGGTTATGAAGGACCATAACGCCCGGCAGGTATGCGGGTTATACTGCATCTATTCCGCCCTGCGTAGCGTGGACGGCGCGGCCGAACGTGGGCAATTGCTTCATTACGGGTACGCACCCGACCCGGCCGGCGGCATCGTTTCATTCGCGAGTCTTGTCCTGTCATAGGGGTCGCAAGAGGAGAACACAGATGGCAGAAGGAGAGAAGAAGGGGTTCAATTGGCTGTTGGGTTGCGGCATCGGCTGCGGCGTCCTGTTTCTGC